>Ga0335398_10010828_pt1 | contig 10323 bp, 5 predicted proteins | sample BON03_FD_205742 | JGI IMG/M metagenome (GOLD analysis project Ga0335398, IMG submission 205742) | Freshwater microbial communities from Lake Bonney liftoff mats and glacier meltwater in Antarctica - BON-03 (spades assembly) (version 2) | ecosystem: Environmental > Aquatic > Freshwater > Ice >... | reverse complement strand
CCGGTTAGGGGAAGCACGCATGCTCATAAGAAAGAATGGTAAATGGTCAGCCCAATAATCGCCGCCTTCGTTAGTAGCGCGTGCCAAGGCAACTAAAGTTTGTTGGGCGCGTTCTACTAAACCCACACCCTCATGATGATGGGCCTCAGTAGGTGTTAAATTGGTACCGGTGAGCTTAAGTATGGTAGATGTAAGGTCAAGGTCGCTAACGAAGTTAGAGCCTGAGTCGCTGCGGAGCTCTCTAGGTGTACCATGGCGGCAGACTACGTCTGATAGGTAGGTGTGTAGCACTTGTTCTGAAGTCGGGTCGGTATTAAAAGGTGTAGCCTCTATCCATCTGCTCAAAGAGTCGACGAAGACTAACAACTTAGAATAGCCCCGCTCGCCCTTTATATAGTCATGTGTCGGCGCCATTGAGACGACGTCAACAAAGACTCTGTCAAAGGGGTAAGAACCAACGGGAGGACCCTTCGGTGCGGCCGGCCTCCGAAAGGGGGGTTTAGCTAAAGTGCACTCGTGGCACCTCTTAACATGTGTGTAAATATCCTTAGACTGGCCTGGCCAGTAGTATCGCGCCCTGAGCACTTGTGACATGCGGGTTGAACCTAAGTGGCATAGGTGCTCATGGAACGAAACTAAATAAGCTTGGCGCAATGAAGAAGGTACGTACAGCCTAAGGGCTGCAGGTGACTGGCTATTGCTACCTCCTGGTGGTCCGATACGGCGGTATAGGAGGTTATCCCTTATGGTACATCTATTAGATTCTTTAAATAACCAATTATTGTGTTTTAGGTCAGCGGAGGACATAGGGTCCGATGGTGAGCCCGTGATTAAGAATGTAATAATCTCTCCGGTGATTGGATCCGACTGTTGTGCTTCAACTATCGTCTGATGGCTCTGAGCTCTGAGCGTTCGAGTGAAGGTAGTCCTCTAGTATAGAAGAATGGTTCGTGTCATCGCGGCGTATAGCTCTCTCGGCGGCTTGGAGGGAACGCGCGGTGGTGGTGCGGGTACGAGCCTTTCTACTAGATTCGAACTCGAAGGAGCCAGGGTTAAGAGATTGAACGGCGTTAATGTAAGTGGCCCTGTCTAAATCAATATAGGCGACTAGTCGAGAAATACTGTCGGCGTCCTTATGAAGGGCTCCCGGTTTATGTTTGATAGTAAATCTATATTCGGCAGGTTTAAGGGCCCAACGCATTAACCGTGAGGCTGGTCCACCCTCAACTGTATCCTTCATAGTATGTGACCAGCGTAGCGCGGAGTGGTCAATCACTAATCGGAACTTCCGACCCCATAAGTAGGGTCGCCAGTTACGTATGGATTCCAAAGCAGCTAAAAGCTCTATTTCCGTAACGGAATAGTTACGTTCGGCTGGAATAAGGCGGCGCCCATAGTAGGCGATTAACTTATCGTGGCCGCTGTCATCTACTTGGCTAAGCACGCCACCGATACCCTCCTTACTGGCCGCGTCGGTTTTAAGGATGAACTCGCGGTCTCCCCTAGGGGTGGTGAGTACTGGGGCTGAGGTAATGGCTTCTATAAGGGTATGTATAGCCTTCTGGCATTCCTCACTCTTGATCTCCTCCTCCACGTTAATATCTTTCTTAGTGAGGTCAGTTAACGGAGTGGCAATAGTGGAGAAACCCTTAATAAAGCGACGGTAGTCGGAGTATAAGCCCAAGAAGGAACGTACCTTACCAATATCGTTGATCGAGGAGATAACCGTTTTACTGACTGTGTCGATTTTGCTCGGGGCCATCTCTAGACCCTTACGTGAAATGATATGTCCGAGGTATTCGGCTGAAATAGCGAAGAGCAAACATTTAGTAGCCTTACAGGTAAGGTTAGCCCAAATGAGGCGCTCTAAAACTAGGTCGAGTCGATGCATCATCTGCTCGAAGGATTGTTCTATACGCTCCTCAACGGTACCGCCTGTGCCGTTAGACCAAATACCAATATCGTCCAAATAAGGCATACATACCTCCCAAGCTAGGCCTTGTAGGACCGCGTCCATAAGGCGGCACATATATGAGGGTCCAGACTGTACCCCGAAGGGTAAGTAATTAAACTCATATTTTTGCCGGTGGGTGCAGAAAGCCGTTTTACCCTTATCTTCTTCTTTAACAGGCATAGCCCAAAAGCCAGAAGCTAAATCTAGTGTGCTTAAAAATAACGAGTCACGTGACCCGTTCCCGGAGGATAGGCGATCGATCGCCTCTGCGGTTAGTGGTAGGGGGCTGTCGCTAAGGCGCAGCTTACTATTAAGGTCCCTGTAGTCTACGCAGAAACGGACGGCGCCGTCCTTCTTAGAAACTAAAACTACTCTAGATGCCCAAGCTGAGTTGGACTTACGAATAATACCGGCAGATTCCATTTCTGCTACATGTTTATCTATGATACCTTGACCTACGTCTCCCACCCTAGAAGGGGGGTGTCGGTGCGCGGTAGCTCCGGGTAGTAAAGGAAGCTCTACCTCCATAAGGTGCGTGTGACCAGGGGACTTCGGGTCAAGAGCGAACGCCTTAATCCTCTTAGCTAGTAGTTGACGAACCCGCTCAAGTTGAGTTGGATTGAGCTGGTTGTCCGGGTCGAGCTGTATAGAGTTTAATAGTATCTTTTCGGCTTCGGACAAAGAAGAGAGGGGGTCAGACGGATCAGATCCCTCGTCCTTGGCTTCGTGGAGTTTAAACTTTATACTAGCCGAAGCTACTGCTGAGAAGCTAGGGAGCGTCACGTCCATGTTAGAAGTATTCCATACGGTTACATATACTGCTCCTTCGGGGGTAGGTGTTTCTACGCGCATCTCCACGAGAGGCGGGTCCTCCAGGCCTACACGGTTTGGTAACCGATCTACTAATACAGCCGAGTCTAAATGGCTCTGGAAAGTTTCCGGAAGCTTAATCAGGAAGGTTGCTTTGCATCTTTTGGGGATGCGTACTGCTTCGTGAGTAAACAGTAAGCACTCTTCTGAACATAGGCGTGGAGGGTTCCCGTTAGTATTAGGAGTAGTGGGGTCTGGTGGATCGGGAATAGGGTCGATGTTGACCTGTTGCCCATCCGTTGATACTCGAGGTTGACTAGGGTCAGTACTGAAATCTAAGGGCTGAATAGGGGTGCTAAAGGCAGGCCTTTCAAGGGGCGGAAGACCTGCTTCCGTCTTAGTCGTAGGCGCTAGTGCTTTCGGCTCTTCTGAAAGTGTGAGTGCCATAGGCCGCTCCTCCCCTGGGGGAATGGTGGTGACCGGGACGTTATGCGCCTTTCTATCATCCTCCCCTGTAAGGAGGGTCATGCTGCATGGACCTGTGATACTAAGATTAATAGTGGCTCCTCTACTATGGAGAAAATCGTTGCCCAGCAACACCATAGATGAGCCTTCTACTACAAGAAAACGATGACGGCATGCCAGACCTGCTAAAGTGAATACTATGCTAGCATGTCCGGCAGTGGTTAAAGCGCGACCGTCGGGTCCGCATACATTAGTGTTATTCTCATCATAATCGCGTATGACCGAAGCATCAATGGGGAGGTTTAACAGGAGTTCCGTTGTAACAACTGAAGGTCCTGCACCCGTATCTGCTAGAGCCCTAGGAACTCGAAAAGAATTGTCACTAACATAATTAGATTGTCCGCGAGATCTACATATTATAAAGTCCTCTACTAGACTAGTAGTCTAGTAGAGCCTCTACAAAAAGGCAATGTCTATGGCAACCCGAAGTGGGGGTGTCGGTGACCGTGCTGCTGTGTATAGGCATGGTGGCGGCCACTATGAGTACGCTAGGCTCGGCCTGGGTTTGGGCTACGAAAAGCTTATGTTGCGCACGTATATTGTGTGCAAGCTGTTCGGGGCTAAGGCGTTTAGATAAGGGTGGTCTGTGTGGTGTGGAAAGGGTGGCTCCCAAACTTAGGTTAGGGCAACCTCTGGGGGGTGGGAGCTTATCCCATACCTTGTAAAGGGATTTATAAAGGGGTGCCTTTGTAGAAACATGAAACATTGGCTATAAAGTGACTACTAGGATTAATGTGTTTCATTAATGAAACCATATGTTCTGAAACCGCATTAAGGGATGGTTTAAACAGTTTCCTTCGAGAAGTGACGTGATGAGGCACGTGTTCATCAGAGGAAGGGGAAACCGTGAGAACCGAACCGGGAATAAGGGCTGCATTCAGGTCTATATTTATGGAATCAGAGAGGGCTACCCAACCGTAAAGTCTAGCCGCCGACCCGTCGTGAGTTACTTGCCAAGCTTTCCAAGTGCCTCGTATGTTGCGTACGTGGCGAACGGGTCGCAGGGGTAGAGGTATACGTGGTGTATAGTCTAACCAGGGCTCGTACCTAACGGAGGGGCCGGTGTGAGTAGAGCAAGTGAAGACGGGTAGACCCTTGCGTTGAGCTTTAGCGAGTTTATCCTGGACGATACCTGCGGCTACTGTAGGTGTCACCCAACTTAAAACTTCGGGAAGGCCTGGCGTATTAGATTCTATAAATACGCGAACGAGTGGAAGTGTAGATTCTTCCTCGGGTTTGCCTATCGTAGAGTCAATATCGCTAGGGGCGCTGATTGAATCAAGGGGTATAAGTCTAGGATGACTTTTACTCCGTTCGTTTAGGAAAGGGGTCCACTGTGCTGCCATAGCTATAGCGATTCCATAACTAGCCCGTGTGTGCTTGGCACGAGGGGCGTGGTGTGGAAGTATAGGCATATCTTTGGTGGCAGTGACGCAAGTTGGTTGAATCTGGGGAAGGCCGGCACTAAGGTTAAGGCCCATAGGTTGGGCTGAATTAATGCCGTGGTCACAGGGACAAACAACTTGAGATGTGGTGGACCGGTTCGTAACCGGGTCAAGGCTTACATAAGAGGTCTCGTAAACGAAGTACGGGACATCAAGTTTAGGCGCCCGGGGCGTTCTATATGTGGATGGGCTGGAGTCTGTATTTAACCTAATAATTAGGTCAAATCCTGCGTCTAGAAGGACGTCAGGGGCTCCTACAAAATGGGGAACGTGAGATACCGTGGAGGGGAGAGGATTGCTAGTAGCGACGTCCGCCCCTGCGGCGCGAAACATAGACGCAATAACGCCATGAGTATCTCCTACTACTAATACGAGAGGTCTACCTATACCCTTTTCTTCGAGTGCGGCGCTATCCTGGTGGATGTCGGATAAGCCTGAAAACAAAGCATCGTAATGGAGAGGTAACACCTCCTCTAACGGCGTTAGCGGGGTGGCAGTTGGATTTAACGTCCAGGCTGCTTCCATTAGCGATGTGGGGTAAGGGCGTGAGAGCTCTTAATAAGGGATATACTAAGTGCTGTATCTATAAGCCGATTAATTAGAGAGGGGTTGTGTTCATGCGTGGGCGAAGGATACGCTATTTCATAAGCTATGGATAGCGCATCTTCTAGTGTGGTTGTGGAGGTGAGTGTGTGGGGTGGTCTGAGGAGCTCCTTGTCCTGCTTTCCAGGGGTCTCCGGGGGACCGTCTCCGTCACTATTACTCCGGCACTGTTTCCCGAGCAGCTGCTCCGTGGGGGTCAAGGGGCGTTGGAGTGTTGGAACGGGGATGATAGGGTCCGCCGCGGCGTGAGACGGAGGGGAAGCAGGGGGGCTAGGAGCCTCAGGTGGCGGCTAGGGGAGACATGGGGGCATATCATCAATCTACCTATGCTGCCTAAAAGGTTTAGGCTTGTGTATAAAATTAGTGATCCTTTCCCAAAAGGTATAATTAGGCCTAGTTTCGGCTTCTAGGTTTAATGCTACTACCTTAGTAAGAAGTGATTCTAATTCTATTCCGTGCCCTGGCGGGGACCGAGGAGGCGAAAAATGTAAGTGGAGTGGCGTCTTAGGGATCTCCCTATCGCCAATGAAAGGGGATAACTCGCCGGCTTCCTAATGTTTATCGAAAGGCTTAAGCAAAATCCCTTGGAGATAAGGTCGGTGTTTATCCGGCGTGTCTGGTCCTCCTCCCTCGGCGAGAAATATAACAAAGCACTGACACCGGTATGGGGAGTGAGCTCCTTGACCTGTGCTGTACATCCATTTGTCAGATTCAGCGGTACCAGCCGGGGCTCGGGGCCTAAATAGACAGTAAGCGCATCCGTTATTGTTGGTCCACGTTCCGTTATCGCTCTTAGGGCGACCTACACGGTGGGTGGAACAAGTATCATCGCTGGGTCTAGCTTGGGCCAGAAGGGTAGTGAGTTCGTCATAACTGCCTAGACGTAGCCACTCATCGAAATCAACGAATATACCGTACTCCCAGAGTTCCGGTGTCCAATTTACGTTACTAGGATTACCCGTGGCGCCCTCGGGATGCGCGCATTTGCGTCCATTGGAGTAAGTGCGTTCACGTGGGTCCGACCTACTATTAGGAGGAGGTAATCTGCTTACGCCTCCACTCACGACTATTCTAGGGACCGCGTTATAGGGTTGTCCCCTTCTTCCGCGACCAGTGTTGGAGTTCCTATCCCCCTTACCGCCGCCGCGCTGTGGGGCGGGAGCGCTTGGTGTGTGAGGGGTGGTGACTGCAACAGTCGGAGTAAAACTTTTCTTTGTACTGGTCTGTAAGGTAGACATCTGTTTGGATAAGGCGGCCACCATTTTGATTTTGTGAAGGTCTCCGTCATCCCTGCGGCTCGGTGTTGGAGTGGTATTGGTCGGAGGTTGAACGGCCGCTACGCGTTTCGCGTTTGGGAGTGGAGCTGCTTGGGTGTTGTGCGTTAAATACCTTTATAGCGTCATTAGCCAATTCGAGGGTCTGAATGTGGTGAGAGGCGATGTAAATGTAAGTATTACTCATCTCCTGAACCTTACAACCTCCGGAGCGAATCCTTTGTTGTGCCTCGTGCCAACGAAGGGTAAACTGATGATGGTTAGCGCGGCCACGGGCGGGGTCACTAACGTCGTTTCCAAGACAGTTAGCGGTGCGGGTGTTTATCTCGCTAGCATACTGCTCGTTACTCCAAATAGTGTGGTGGTCGATGTCGTCTCCTAGTTTCTGCAGATAGCTGTCAAAGACGCGGTTGGCTAGAGTAAGCGCGTCTTCGCCCGGCAGGCGGGAGACACACGCTTCCCATGCGGCGGAAGGTGTTTCTCTGGAATAGCCGGGGATGCCCAGTGAAAAGGAGCTATCGAGTTTAGCAACTATCACCATAGCGTGAAGGACGGGGTTACAAAGGAGAGACGAGTCTTTCATGGCCGTAACTATGATGGACCGTACTCGCTGCTGTCCGGTTTTGAGAGCGCGGCTACAAACATGCAAACAGGCGAGGCTCTCCATCCAATCGCAACCGTGGGTGAGTGCGTTAGTAATGGCGCGGATAAAGGTTAGTCGAAACGTCTCCCATCCCTCCGCCATTTTAGTGGTATCATCACCGGCCCGTAAATCGCTATGATATTTTAGGGCTTCTAGCGTGTTTAGGGCGGTTGTCGAGTCCTTAGACGTACCCTTGGTGCGTTGTAGAGTGCGAGCCTCTAGCCATTGCGTCAAGATCTCTCTCAAATCGATAGAGTTACTATGCCAATTATCGCCTGATCTATTCCTAATCATAGAGAGTACTATGCGAACCCACTCTGAATCTTCTGAATCTATGTAGACGGCCGCGTGCTTCGCGGCGGATAACTCAAAGAGCGCTATCCAGTGGCTGGAATTGGCGTCGGCAGAAACATTCCTTTGGTCTTTAGGGTCTCCCGGGTGGAATACTTTACCATAGGGGTCCCGTGGGCAAGGCATTTTGTAAGACTCTATCTCCGGCTCGTCCCGTCCATAGGGCACCCTCTTCCTTGATATGCCAGGGGTAGGCATATGATTTTGGGGAGTGACGGGATTGAGCCAAACAGGCCCGGGTGTATGCAACGGGGCAGGTACGGAATTGTGGTTACCAAAGGCGGCCATCCCCGTAGGGTCCAAGCCATTAAAATACGTCTGGAGCTCTGCCGAGTGGTTAGTGGCGGGGACAGGAGGGACCGTGGAGGCCCGCTGATTATAGTGCGAGTCAAAACGTGTTTGGCGCGGCTGTGGAACGTTAGCGGCGGCGTTGTTTTGAGCTTGCAGGTTAACTAATTCTACTTCTCTGAGCCTCTTTTGCTCCGCGTGAACGGCACGTAGGTCCCTAATGGAAGCCTCTTGGTTTAAGGTTTCATACTTCTGGGTTTCAATTATGAGTTTACGTTCCAGATCGTACACCGCCTGTTCGCGAGCATGAAAGCTTTTCTCCGTTCGATCCGAAGCATTACTCTCTGCGTACACACTGGCGGGGCGTGGCACCGTAGGAATAGGTCCGTATCGGGCTGCGACGAGTACCGGCGCGGCGGGTACAGGCCCGTGTGGAGTTGTGGCGATTACAGGCACGTGTGGAGTTGTGGCCATTACCAGCGTAGGGGGGGCAGGCCCTAACTCTAACTTGAACCCTAAATCTAACCATGGCGGGATGGGGGCGGCGACGAGTTCTGATCTTGCACTCGAAAGGGAGGCATGGAGATCGCCGTTAGGGTCATGCCACGGGTGGAATGCATCATATCCACTATCCATCCCAAAATTAGGGTTTGGGGGAGGGTAGGGAGCCGGCGTAGAAGGCCTAATGTGTGGGGATGATAATCCACTATAAGCCGGGGGAGCCATAGGTTGAAGAGATGGAATCAGGGGCGCTGTTCCTTCGGCTGGCGCAGCGGAAATAGGGTAAGAAAAGAGTTGGCCTTGTTCAGGATTGAAAGCTCTCCTAGGAGGTCCTGGTGGGACACCGGGTGTGTCAGAAGGACCATATTCAGGAGCGAATTCAGGAGTCCTGGTTTCTCCCCCCCTTAATGGAGATGCTCCGTCCTCGGAGTTATTGTAAGTGCCTCCCGCCGAAAGTGGAATTGAAATAGGTCCAGAGTCACGGTCGCTGTTATATGTACGTCGCATCTTGTTTACCCGCCTGGAATGACGAGCATGCAAGTTGAGGCCGAATTCAGAACGAGCGTTCGTTATGGCTCTAGTAGCTCCGCGACGAAGTACGTCGGGGGAGTCATCTATTTCTTTGAACATCGCCGAATAGCTTCGCGAAGCGGCGCTAAAGGCGTAACGGGTGCGACTCATAAGAATAGCCGAGGGGGAGAAAAATGAGCAAACCGAGGTCCGCGCATGTGAACTTCCATGTGAAGAAGAGTCAGAGAGCGACTCGCTATCGGATTCATCGTAATCACTGGCCGGAGCAGAGGCTGGGTTTGAGGGTGGTGGAGCCTCGTCTTCGTGGTCCATACGGGGGAGAACGTGAGAGCTAGATGAGGGGGTCTCGCCAGGCTCATTCTCCATACGAACTATGAAAACGTCTACCTCTGTGTGTGGTAGGGGTGGTGTAACTGGTGGCGTGCTGCGTACACTGTGTGTGTCCAGCACTGAATGTGTTCCAGGCGGAGGAGGGTCGTTACAATCTGCAACATATTGGGCGGCCCGAAGAAAGATATTAACATAATTCTCAGGAATTGGAGTAGGCAGCAGCGCCAATGGAATGTGTGTAGGTGTATCTGTGGTCGCCGGAGGCGCTGGATGGGAGGGCGGGTGAATCGCCAAAGGCGCTGGTTGAGTGGTCAAGATAGAGGGGGAGCCCGGAGGCGTGCCATAGCTAATAATAGATTCCGGAGCGGAAGGAGGGTTGAAAGGCGGGGGCACAGCGCCGTCGGCAAGTGTTGAAAGCTGGGTACAAGTTGACTCCAACATAGGAGGAGTGACTGGAAGGTTAGCCACTCTTTCCTTACAGGTCATACCACAAAAATCGTAGTGGCCCGTAGTGGAGTAATAAAAGACGAGGTTGTTGCAGCTTGGAAAGCCACACTTGATATCTCCTGGTCCTGCTTTAGGTTTATCACCGTATTTATTTGCCAATTTGGCGTGGTCAATACAGCAAAAATCGTAAGCAAGGAGTAGGTCCGGTCTGAAGTGGACCGGGCGTTCACATTCCGGGAGGGCGCACCTGGTTTTAGAGCGGAGCGCCTGTAGGTACTTGAGGTGGCTACGGCTACAACAGAGGGACGCTGTACCCTCGATAATAAAGGCATCCTTGTTGCAGTTCTTAAGTGCACACTGAGGAACCGCCGGAGGTGAATGGTGTCGAGTGGCCATGGGGTGGTTACGTGGCACGGTGAGCCTGGGGAGCTGATTGATATGCATGCATGTATGTATGTATGTATGTAAAGATTTGGCGGCACCAGCACACGCGCTACACGCGCACACAGGCCCGCGGCGCCACACCAGAGCTCCGGCGTGTCACAGACACCACATCCCACGGCTTGTTCGCAGGCAGGCATTCCACACAGACCACCATAGGTAGCCCCAGTCTGTGTGATC
>Ga0335398_10010824_pt1 | contig 10325 bp, 8 predicted proteins | sample BON03_FD_205742 | JGI IMG/M metagenome (GOLD analysis project Ga0335398, IMG submission 205742) | Freshwater microbial communities from Lake Bonney liftoff mats and glacier meltwater in Antarctica - BON-03 (spades assembly) (version 2) | ecosystem: Environmental > Aquatic > Freshwater > Ice >... | reverse complement strand
ACCGCCTCCGCCTGGTCACGGTGTCGGTGGTCTGGGTGGCCATTCCCTTCACTCTGTTCCCGATCGCGGAGCAGCACGTCACCTCTGCCGTCGCCGGGCTCCTCAACGGCGGCACCCCGATCTTCGACGCCATCTTCGCGAAGGTGCTGCTCGGCCAGCCCACCCGGGGAGCCCAATTGCTCGGCATCGCTGCCGTCGATCGGCGAGGGTTCGAGCGAGACGTTCGGCGTGGCGCTCATCGTGCTCGCCACCGTCTGCTACGGCTTCGCCGTCACGTTGGCCGGGCCGCTGCAGCAGCGCTACGGCTCGGTGAACCTGATGGCCAAGGTGCTCGCCCTCGCTCTCGGGGTGGCGTTCCGCGACGACGAGGTGTTCGCGCTCGAACTCGTCGGCGTGGCATTCGTGATCGGCGGAGCGTTCCTGGCGAGCCGGCCAACCGTGGTCAGAGCAGCGCGGGGAGGATCTCGCCGATCCGGCCGAGGAGTAGCCAGTCGGCATAGCGGTCCATCGCCGTCTCGTCGCCGTTGACGATGATCACCTGCGCGCCCGCCGCCTTCGCCCGCGGCACACAGTTGGCGACCGGGAACACACTGAGCGTGGAGCCGACCGCGAGCATCACGTCGCACTCGTCACTCACCCGCATCGCCCGGTCGATCACTTCGGGCACCAGCGATTGACCGAAGCTGATCGTGTCGCTCTTGAGGATCCCAGTGCATTCCAGGCACGCCGGGTCGCCGTCGCCCGCACGTACGCGTTCGAGCGCCTGATCCATCGGGCGGCGATCGTCGCAGTCCCAGCACCGCGTGAACCACACCGTGCCGTGCACCTCGATCACCTTCGACGCATCGTTGCCAGCCTTCTGGTGCAGGCCGTCGATGTTCTGGGTGACCAGGCCGTGCAACTGACCGCGACGTTCCAGCTCGACGATGGCCGTATGGCCCGTATTGGGCTCGGCGCTCCACGCCGGCGTGGTCAGCCGGTTCTGCCAGGCAGCAGCGCGCACCTCGGGGTCACCGAGGTAGTGGCGGATGTCGCTGGCCTTCTCGGCGGCAGGGTTCTTCGTCCACAGCCCGTTGGGTCCACGGAAGTCCGGGATGCCCGAGTCGGTGGAGATCCCAGCGCCGGTGAACACCACGATGCGCTCGGCGGTCGCGACCACGTCTCGGGCGGCTTGGAGGAGATCCGTCGACATCGGACCACTGTGTCCGAGACCGCGGGCAAACGGCAACCCGCACCCGATATGATCCAATCAACCTCACAGAAAGGACCTATCAAAATGGGTCTATTGGATACGATCAAGGGTTTGTTCTCAGGTGACGGAATCCAGGGCCTACTGGAATCGACCGGGCTCGGCGAAAAGGTCGAAGGCTTCCTCGGTGAAGGCAGCGCCATTGCCGAGAACTTCGGTCTCGACCTCGGCCAGGCGACCGAGTCGCTCGGCCTCGACGGCGTCACAGAGTCGCTCCCCGGTGGTCTCGGCGACGTCGTGGGCGGCCTCACCGACGGCGTCCCCGGAACACCCGTCGGCTGAGACGACCATCGAGCGATGAGCGAAACCCCCGTATCCGGAGGTTTTGCTCATCGCCTCAGCTGGTGAGCGCGGCGAGGGCCTGATCGAACACGTCGGTGTGCACGTCGACGTCCGCATCGGTGTGCGCCGGCGACAGCAGTGCCATGTTGTGGAACGGCGTCATCAAGATTCCGCGGTTCAGTGCCCACAGGTGCATGAACGCATCGAGCTGATCGTCGACCGCCGCCGCGGCGTCGGCACCGTTCACCGGCAACGGACAGAACCAGTACTCGGCCCGACAGCCGAGCTGTTGCACCGACCACTCCAAGCGGTGGCGCTCGATCGCCCCGGCGACACCGTCGGTCCACCGAGTGGCCAGCGGGATCATCCGCTCGTAGTCAGCCTCCAGCAACGTCGTCGACAGCGTGGCCCGGATCGCCGCCGTGGCCATCGCGCTCCCGGCGAGCGTGCCACCCACTCCCCCGACGTCGGCGTCGTGGCCGTGCAGGACCGGGTCGAGCGCAACGGCGAGTTCGTCCGTCATGCCGTACGTGGCCACCGGGAACCCGCCACCGATCGGCTTGCCGATCACCACCATGTCGGGATCGAGCCCCCACGCTTGCGTACACCCGCCGGGCCCAGCCGAGATCGTGTGGGTCTCGTCGATGATCAGCAGCACGTCATGGCGGCGGGTGATCTCGCGCACCGCCTCGTGGTAGCCGGGCTGCGGCAGCACGATGCCGATGTTGGTGAGCGCCGGCTCCATCAGCAGCGCCGCCACGTCACCGTGGGCCAACGCCGCGTCGAGCGCGTCGAGGTCGTTGAACGCCACGACCCGAGTGGTCATGGCCGGATCGACCTGCGGCCCGATCGCCCCCGGCCGGCTGATCACTGCGCCGTTCGGCCCGAGGATGGCCAGTGTCTCGTCGACCGTGCCGTGGTAGCACCAGTCGATCACGGCGATCTTCGGCCGGCCGGTGAGGTGACGGACGAAGCGCAGCACGAATCGGTTGGCGTCGGTGGCTGACGTGGTCAGCTGCCACTTCGCCATGGCGAACCTGCGATGGAGTTCATCGGCCACCCATGCCGCGTCCTCGCTCGGCAACATCGTGGTCGACCGGCCAACCGCTGAGGCCAGCCCTCCGCCGACACCCCCGACGCCACCGGCGCCACCGGCGCCGCCATGACCCGTCATCGCTCCGGTGTCGCCGAGGCAGAAATCGACGTACTCGATGCCGTCGACGTCGACGAATCGCGCCCCCGACGCTTCGGCGACGTGCACCGGGAACGCTCCTGGCCACCGGGTCATCCACGGCATCGGTACCCCTGCCAGCAGGTGCCGACGGCCCGCCTCGGCCAGCTCTGCCGAACGGGGATGCAACTCGACGAATCGACGCTCCTCGGCGGCCATCAGCTCGGTCAGTCGTTCTCGCTCGAACTCGGGGTCTCGGGTCACGGCTCGACGGTAGCCTCGAATCCATGTCCGCCCAGGTGCTCAGCGAAGCCGCGCGTCGTCGCACGTTCGCCATCATCAGCCACCCCGACGCGGGCAAGACCACCCTCACCGAGAAGTTCCTGTTGTACGCAGGAGCCATCACTTCCGGCGGAGCGGTCAAGGCCCACGAAGGCCGCCGGGCAGCCACGTCCGACTGGATGGAGATGGAGCAGAAGCGCGGGATCTCGATCTCGTCGACCGCACTGAACTTCCCATACCGCGACCACGAACTCAACCTGCTCGACACCCCCGGCCACCGCGATTTCTCCGAAGACACCTACCGCGTACTCGCTGCCGTCGACGCCGTGGTGATGGTGCTCGACTCGGCCAAGGGCATCGAGCCGCAGACGCTCAAGTTGTTCGAGGTGTGCCGATCGCGGAACCTCCCGGTGATCACGTTCCTCAACAAGCTCGACCGCCCCGGCATGGAACCACTGGAGTTGCTCGACCAGATCGAGGAGCAGATCGGCCTGCGCCCCACACCGGCCACGTGGCCAGTCGGTTCGTTCGGCGACCTGCGCGGCGTGATCGACCGGCGCACCGACGTCTTCACCCGTTTCACCCGTACCGCCCGCGGCAGCCAGATCGCCCCCGAGGAAGACGTGCCCGCCGAGCGCGCCGCCGAAGAAGAAGGCAAAGACTGGGTGAAGAGCAGCGAGGAGACCGAGTTGCTCAGCGCAATGGGAGCCGACGTCGACATGCCGTCGTTCCTGGCCGGCGAATCGACGCCGGTGTTCGCCGGCTCGGCGCTCACCAACTTCGGGGTGCGTCACCTGCTCGACGCCATCGTCGACCTCGCCCCGGCACCATCACCTCGCCTCGATGCCGACGACAAACCCCGCCATCTCGACGAGCCGTGCTCGGCGTTCGTGTTCAAGGTGCAGGCCAACATGGACCGCAACCACCGCGACCGCATCGCCTTCGCTCGTATCTGTTCGGGCAGATTCGACCGCGGCATGGTGATGACCTGCGAGCGCACCGCCAAGCCCTTCGCCACGAAGTATGCGTCCACCGTGTTCGGTGCCGAACGCACCACCGTCGACGAGGCGTTCCCCGGCGACGTCGTCGGCCTCGTGAACGCCACCGGCCTGAACCTCGGCGACACGCTCTACGACGACACCGGCCCCACCGTGAAGTTCCCGCCGATCCCGGCGTTCGCTCCCGAGGTGTTCGCCACCGCCCGCCCGCTCGACACCGGCAAGACCAAGCAGTTCCGCAAGGGCCTCGACCAACTCAACGAAGAAGGCGTGGTACAGGTGCTGAAGGACCCCGAGTGGGGCGACGCATCACCGGTACTCGCCGCCGTCGGCCAGTTGCAGTTCGAGGTGTTCGCGAACCGCCTCGACATCGAGTTCAACGCGCCGATCGAGATCCTCTCGGCCCCGTACCAGGCAATCCGGCTCACCGACAAGGAGTCGGCTGACGTCCTGCGCGAGAAGCCGGGCGTGCGGATTCTGGCCCGACTCGACGGCCACCTCGTCGCGCTCTTCGAGAACAAGTACGCGCTCGCCCGCATCGAGCAGAACGAGCCCGAGCTCACACTCGATCACATCATCGCGGGGTGATCCGAGCCCGCCGAGCCGGGTCTCAACCCGATCGCGCCCGACGGCGGCGGCGGCGACTTCCTCATGACCTTGCTCATCATCGGCACCGTGGATCCACGATGAACTCACGTCGGAGTTGATGGCTGCCCCTCCAGCCCTGCGCAGCAGCGAGGGACGCTCGAGCGAAGCCGGCTCGACAACCGCGCCGCCCTGGCGCAGCTGATCGCAGCACTCCGGCCAACGATCGATCGTTGACGCTCACCACGAACCCGAACTCCCGCCGCCACCACCGCCACCCACGCCGCCACCGAACCCACCACCGCCGCCGGAACCACCGGAGCTCGACGGGGCCGTGCGCGACGAGGAGAACGCAGAGCTGGCCGAGTACAGCAGCAGCGGTCCGCTGAGTGACGCCTGCGGATCGGGAATGTTCGACGCCTTCACCGCCGACGACCACGCCTCGGCAGCCCCGAGCGCCACCGCCCACGCGCTGTACTCGCGCACCAGACCGTGCTGCCACGCCCAGTCGACGTGCTTGCCCTCGCTGGCAGCCAGGAACCGCCGGAACGACTCCGAACGCAGCGCCAACGCCGATCCGGTGGCAGTCCGCGACGCGAACATCGCGCGGTAGGCAACCGCTGCCACCACGAGCGGCACGAGGAGTCCGGCGATCGCTGCCAGTACGGGCGACGCCAAGACGAGCCAGAACGTCTCGGTGGTCGCCAACACCACGAGCCCGGCGATCAGCGTGGCGACGACGAGGACGGCGATCGATGCGCCGATCAACTTCGTCGGTGTCGTCACCCGACCGCCAGGACCGCCCCGCGACCACCATCCGGCGTTCGATGCGAACGCACGCTGCTCGCTGGCGATCGCCTGCCACGTGGCAGTGAACTCCTTGTCGTAGCCGCCGAGTTCCACGACATCACCACCGGCGAACAGACGCTGCAGATGTCCCAGATCGACGGCACTGAGCCGCGACGTGTCCGGCCCACGGCTGAGCCGGACGGTGCCATCGTCGTCGGTGGCCACGATCGCCTCGTCCGCGATCATCTCCGAGAACCACGCCGCCACCGAGTCGTCGTCGACCTCCTCGCGCAACACCACGGCTGCCTGCCATGGCTCGAGCCCTCGTGGCGGAGCGAACTCGATCGTCGCCAGCTCGGCGAGACGCGAGTCGGGGACCCGGTAGGTCGCCACATCACGGCGGCCGACGTGCTCACCGGGCAACGGCAACTCGCCGAAGGCTGCCTCGGCGGCGCCGCCTGCACGCACCGTGTTGCTCCCGGCCGATCGACCCACCAGATACACCAGCGCGGCCGAGACCAGACCGAGCGGAATCATCACCGAGCCGAACAGACGAAAGCCGGTCGGGATCGCGTCCGGCCGCTCCGGCAACGACGGCATCATCGACGTTGTCAGCGAGGTGATCGATCCGCTGACGGTGATGCCGTCAGTCGGCGCGAGCGGCTCGATCACGGCGACCAGATTGTCGGCCTCGCCCCGTTCGAAGGAACAACCGCCGAGCGCTGCTCGGGCACCGGTGTAACACTCGATCGAGTCGAAGTCGAAACCGGTGAGCACCACCTCGAATCGCTGCGTCTCGAATGTCTCGTCGTTGCCGATGATGTCGAGGTCGAGGCGCCCGCCGCTCACTTGCGCATCGGGCAGTCGGTACTCCAACACGTATCGATGACGACCGGTGAACGTGACGTCCGGGTCACCGAGGCGGATCCTCGTGTCGTTGCCGATCTCCACCACCTCGAGCTGCGCGTCTGCGTCGGGTGACTCGGCGGTGACATCGGTCGGCACGCCGAAGTCGTTGGGGATGATCCGCTGATAGCCACGTCGTTCGACGACACCGAAGTCGATGTCGACGACCTCGCGCACTCGCACGCCGTCGGCGCCGTCTGGCCAGACCGTGACCTGTTTGGCATCGAAGTGCTCGGGACGGATCACCGACTCGTCACCCGCCCCGATCACGCCCAAGCCGGCGAGCAACGCCATCACGACGACTGCCGATCCAACGATGAGATGTTGCCAGAACGACACCTTGCGCAGCATCGGCCCAGTCTGGCCCAGGCAATGTCGGGATCAGCGCGTTCCCCTTCCAGGTGCCTGGCGCCCACTGTCTGATCACCGACTCCCTCCTTTCATCTGTGTTCCAGAGGGAGATCTCATGTCCGATCGCACCACCGCCAGCAGCAGCAGCAGCCACACATCGTCGTGCCCGACCGACGACCTTCGTGCCCGTTCGATCATCGTGCGGGCCTGGGTGGATCCCGTCGTCGACGACCACGGATTCGATGCCAGATCCCGGTACGTCGAAACATTCTGGCTCGGCGTTCTGGGCCCGACAGCGAGCTGGTTGCTGCGCCGATTGATCGCCGGGCTCGAACAGTCACCCGACGGCTACGACCTCGACCTCGACACCACGGCACGGGCCATGGGGTTGAGCTTCACCAGCGGACGGTCGTCACCGTTCAGCAAGGCCCTCGAACGATGCGTGATGTTCGGGCTCGCCCACCCGATCGACGGTGGGCTTGCTGTACGCCGACGGATCCCACCGGTGAGCTTGCGCCATCTACGCCGAATGCCAGATTCGTTGCAGGTGACCCACTCCACGTGGGTCCAAACAACCACCGACGTCGACGAGTTCAGCCGCGCCCACCGGTTGGCGAGCACGATGCTCGACCTCGGCGACGACCCCGCCGTGATCGAACACCATCTGGTGGCGCTCGGTGTCGGCGACGCCGTCGCCGCCGAGGTCGCCGACAACGCCTACCGACTCGGGTCGGCGTGCTGACGCACACCCGCCGATCGCCGCGTCAACCTGTTCGGTCGAGGAGCGCTTCGAGCGTCGCGGTGGCCGCCGGATGCGGCTCGTCGCCAACCTTGCGCTGGAGGCGGGCGAGTTCGTCTCGGAGCTCCAACGCCACCGCCCGGTAGGCCGGGTCGCCGATCACGTTACGCAGCTCGTGCGGGTCGGCAACGAGATCGAACAGCTCCCATTCGGGCTCGATCGCAGGACCACGCGCACCGGGCTGATCGAGCGGGTCGTTGTAGTAGCCGATGAGCTTGTGGGTGTGCGTGCGCACGCCATAGTGCGCGGGCACACGGTGGATGCCGTCGTCGTGCATCCAGGAGCGGTGGTACATCGACTGCGGCCACCCATCGGGCGACTCGCCGCGCAGCAGCGGCGCGAGGCTCGCGCCCTGCATCGTGGTCGGTACGGCGACACCGGCGAGCTCGAGGAACGTCGGTCGCCGAGGAAAAAGCCCTGGTCGGAGGTGTACACCACGATCGTGTTCTCGGTGAGGCGCTGTGCGTCGAGCCAGTCGAGGAGTCGTCCGACGCTGTCGTCGATCGAGGCGATCGTGCAGGTAGTCCTTGATGTAGCGCTGGTATCGCCACCGGATCGAGGTCCATGATGCGCATCCGCATCGCCTGCACCACGTCGGCGCGCCCCTCGTGGTCGCCGAACAGCGTCGCCGGCTCGGGAATGTCGATGCGGTCGTACAGCGAGAAGTGTGTGCGCGACTGCTCCCACGAACGGTGCGGCGCCTTGTGGTGGCACATCAGCGCGAACGGCCGATCGGGATAGCGTCGATCGAGCCAGCGCAGACAGTCGTCGGTGATCAGGTCGGTCACGTAGCCGCCGCGCTCGACGATCGTGTGGCCGCGTCCGTCGTCCCTCGGCTGCAGCATCACCGGGTTGTGGTAATGCCCCTGACCCAGAAGGACACGCCACCGATCGAACCCGGTGGGGTCGTGCTCGGGTCCGTGCCCGAGGTGCCATTTGCCGAACAGCGCGGTCTGGTAGCCAGCGGCCTGCAACCGCTGCGGATACGTGCCGAGCGTGTTGTCCATCGGTGTCACAAGTGTGGTGACACCGTTGACGTGGTTGAAGGTGCCGGTGAGTACGGACGCCCGACTCGGAGTGCAGATCGAGTTGGTACAGAAACACGAGTCGAACCGCATTCCCTGGGCCGCCATCCGATCGAGGTTGGGCGGGTGGTTGATGGCCGGGCGGTCGGAGGCCTCGCTGTAGGCAGAGATCGCATGGGCGGCGTGATCGTCGCTCATGACGAACAGCAGATTGGGCTACATCGAGGTTGCGATGACCGTCAGCTCGGCGAAGTGAAGTTCGACGCGAGGTCGATCAGCAGGCGGGTGCCGAACCCGGTGGCGCCCTTCGCGTAGATGCCGTCGTCGGCGCCGACCATCATCGGCCCGGCCATGTCGATGTGCGCCCACGGGATGTCACCGACGAACTCGCTGAGGAAGATCGATGCGGTGATCGAGCCGCCGTAAGGGCCACCGATGTTCTTCATGTCGGCAACGACCGAGTCGAGCAGTTTGCGGTAGCGCTTCGAGTCGAGTGGGAGCTGCCAGAGCGGCTCGTCGGTGGCGGCGGAACGCTCGATCAGCTGATCGACCAACGCCTGGTTGGTGCCGAGCACCGGGGCGATGCTGTCGCCGAGGGCCACCAGCGCGGCGCCGGTGAGCGTGGCGATGTCGACGATGGCATCAGGTGCGTCCTCGACGGCGAGCGACAGACCGTCGGCGAGCACGAGGCGGCCTTCGGCGTCGGTGTTGTGGATCTCGACGGTCTTGCCGTTGCGCATCGTGAGCACGTCACCGAGCTTCAGCGCGCTGCCCGACGGCATGTTGTCGGTGCACATCAACCACGCGGTCACCTTGGTCTTGACCTTCAGCTCCTTCAACACGCTCATCGTGGCAAGCACGGCGGCGGCACCCGACATGTCCATCTTCATGTTCTGGTGAAAGTTGTCGCTCGGCTTCAGCGAGATGCCACCCGAGTCGTACATGATCCCTTTGCCGACGAGTGCGAGATGGCCGGTCGGGTTCTTCGGCGACCAGGTGAGCTTGACCATACGTGGCGGCTCGGTGGAACCACGGTTGACGCCGATGATGCCGCCGCAGCCCATCTGGTCGAGCTGGTCCTTGTTGAACACCTCGACCTGCAGGCCCGCAGCGGGGCCGAGGTCAACCGCCTTGGCGGCGATGTCCTTCGCGTTGAGATGGGTGGGAGGCGTGTTCGCGAGTTCACGAGCGAACGCGGCGGCCGACGCAATCGTCTGGCCACGCTGTGCGCCCTTGTCGATGTCCTTGTCGTTCTTCGCGCCCGCCACCAGCGTGAGCGCTTCGAGACGCGAGGCGTTCTTTGCATCGTTCTTGAGCCCGACGTAGCGGTACGACGCCAGCAGGACTCCTTCGACCACGGCCTGGCCGGCTGATGCGGCGTCCACACCGTCGAGGTCGGCGAGGTTGGTGGCGAGTTCGGAGTGTTTCGCGCCAGCACGGGCGAACGCTGCCGCGGCCGTGCGCAGATCGTTGGCCGTCGCGCTGCCCGGCTCGCCGACGCCGATCGCCACCACCATGCCGTCGCCGTTCGGCACGGCGAGCACCTGACCGGGCTTGCCCTCGAAGCCGTTGGCCTCGAGCGCCGAGCGGCTGAGACCGAGCTGACGGGGGACGGCCCCCTTGGTGGCGACGGCGAAACCCACCGCCGTTGCCGACTTGGGGACGGCCCGTGCGGTCGACACGGACACGGCGGACACGGCTGCACTGGCATCTGTCATCTCCCCAGTCTGGCCCGACATCGCACGACTCGTCACACGTCGGACCTTGATCGCGACGGCACCCGGTCTAGGCTCCGTTGCCGGCAGTCACGAGGCTGCCGGCCGGGATACAACAGCATCGCCGAGATTGGCGAGGCGGATGAAGGAACCGATGAGACAGACCACCCGAC
>Ga0335398_10010821_pt1 | contig 10328 bp, 7 predicted proteins | sample BON03_FD_205742 | JGI IMG/M metagenome (GOLD analysis project Ga0335398, IMG submission 205742) | Freshwater microbial communities from Lake Bonney liftoff mats and glacier meltwater in Antarctica - BON-03 (spades assembly) (version 2) | ecosystem: Environmental > Aquatic > Freshwater > Ice >... | reverse complement strand
GACCAGGGAGACCTCTCACAGGTCTCCCATCTGTCGGGGTGCACACGTGTGTGTATCTGCGCATGTACATACATGGGTGCATTTGTATGCGTGTGTGTGGGTGGGACTGGGTAAGTTGTATGGATACAAGGGTCAACAGAGGTGAAAAAAGGGTACAGGATAGATATAGCAAGATGGTGTGTGTGACTAGAGATTGGGTCTGTTTAAGGACTTGAGAGAACAATCTATTAATGACATCAAGTGTGCGACTTGTTGATGACACCAACAAATTAAGAGCCTCTGGCCCTTGCGAATTTGGTATTATTAAGAATCTCGACTGACACAACATACAAACTAGAAACAAAAACAAAAAAAACAAAAAAATGAGAGGATGTCTATCGGTAGCAATGAGACTTCATGCCCCCTAAGTAAACAGGAATTAGCTAGTTGAAAATAATAACTACTACTCTGAAGCGTTGAGAACACGAACTTTAAAAATCGAAATCGCAGTATACACAGGAACACGAGAAATCACAAACTGAACACCGCCAATCCCGTATAAGGGATGTAGACGAGGACCTAAATTTGGTACCTATAGTGACTGGGGGTTTTAGGACTTTCTGTTATTAATAAACATCTTACACAGCATCTCTTCGGGCAATGCACCTTTAGCGAAAGCCATCAAACAACCGTCTTGGCAGCAGATCACGGACCAGAGCACTAAAAAAAACAAAAGACAGAGACCTAGACCACGCGCATGCAATGGGTGGGGATCGTACCAGAGTCGGGGGAAGTACTGAAGCATTATAATCATATGTTTAACAGAACAGACACGACATGTCTACAGATCAAAATGGGTATGGTGGCGTACCTGGGTGGTGATCATCATATGTTTTACAAGACAAACACCACGTGTCGACAGGTCAACTTGGGTATGGTGGCGTACCTAGGTGCTGTGTAGACCCTGCATGAGGGTACCAGATATTGTCATCATATTTTTATGTGTCACAAGTATCACGTCAAACATACATGGAAACAATACAACCTAGACGCCACTCACATAAATGTACTTGGCAGACACAGCATGCGCGCCCGGGTAGGTGCGACAAGTCGGACATCACAAACTGATCCATGAACAATCACAAACTGACCACACCGCCCCGCGCACTCCTCACGAAGAGATGAGCTCAGGACCTAGGGCCAGTGGAGTGAAGGTGCCGACATGTGGTACCTCCTGGGCGTGTGCATACAACCAAAATGCTCGAGTCCTAAACAAACATGGACAAACCTCGAAGTGGTATCGCCATCATACTTTTATGTGTCACAACAAATTGGCTGTTGGTGAAGGTATTGTCATCATGCGTTTATGTGTCACCAATATCATGTCAAACATACACCTAAACCATACAACCTAGACCGTTCGAAGAGTGGATCGAGAAGGGACACCAACGAGACGCCAACCTGTGCGGTGCCTTTGCACGCCCCACAAACGAACGCTCTTTGGTAAGGGGAAGAGAGGGGTACAACCAAGGCTCTTTTGATTTAAATTGCTTTTATTACTGGAAACAATAGTTTAGGACCCTTGTTTGTGGGTCTATTTGCTCAAATCCATGCGAATCTGGGTTGACGTGTTTTCGGCCGGAATCGAACCGGGGACCTGCGGATAACCAGATTTCTTAAGTGCCGTGCTCTTCACCACTGAGCTAAGGTGACGGATGAATCACCGAAAGTCCCTTAGGACCCTGTATACTTTGCCAAGGCGTGTGGGGGTTGGGTGTTTGCGGGGAGGGTAGCTCTGTCCTTAGCGGCTACTGAGGCGAGGCCCAGCGGCAAGTACCGGACAGGCAGTTTATAGCCAAAATAGAAATGGCAACAAGGTGAGGGTTGTGGGCGGGGAGGAGGTGAAGTGTGGTTGCATGTAAGGGTGTTGTGAGGGTGCGAGGCCAGGTGTGAAGTATTGGCGGACCATGGTGCAGGTAGCGGTGAGCACGAAGAAAAAAAGAGTCGGCACTGCCGCGCGCCAATCGTAGGTTTTGCCGCCGCGCACCCATGATCGGGGGAGGGAGACCCCTCCCAAGGGTTGTGGCCTGGGAAACAGGACACGGGGCCCGGGGATGTTTGGTCCGAGGGTAGTAGGGGAGGGTATGGGGAGGGGGATTAGTGGAGTATAACCGCAAGAGCAAGGACAAGCAGGTACACAAATGTCTCCAAAACCAATCAGCACTCAGCGTTCGTTGCATATCGCAGAAAAGAAAGATGCATGCACCCACATGCTGAGAAGCGCGTGTGCACACCCTCGCTGTATATCGCACAGTAGCAGTGCGCATGCACGCACAAGCTTAGAGGCGCGTGTGCACGCCCACCGAGCGGACCGTACGCAAAAATCTGAGAACTCAAATCATTACAAACGCAACAAGCATGGCAAACATGCACAAACAGGACGTTCGCACAGACATGGACAAGGCATGGGGTATGCGGGCACGAAGGGCTGGGGTAGGAGGCACCGGATGTAAGTGTCGGAAGCCCAGCGAACGAGAAGTTTGCTCACATTTGTGTCGCAGGACACTTCTGCTCGTTGTGCGTCCGTCCCGCCTAACTTGCAACGGTGCTCGTGCGAACTTCAGGCCAGGGGTGTGTGCTACACTGAGAACAATCAAGCCTACACTCAAGTCACTCAAGTCTATCCCGCTGAGCACAACGAAGATATCGATACAATGATATCCTTTTCCAACACTCAAGTCACTAACGCCCACCACACAACCCATGACAAAGTCATCGATTCAATCATGCCACTTTCCAAATCTCCATCAAAAAATCATACACACGACAGGCAGACGCACGCGCAGCTGCCACAACATAACGAATCACATGAAAATCCCAGATCTGGCTCTCGCTTCAAATTGAGGCACGGCAACAACTTTATCACTTCAACATCTTGGCGATCGTGCTCTACCAGCATCAGCGCAAGCACCTCCAGCAGGACCAACAACGTTCAAGTTCAAGGAATTGTGCCTGCAGCTTCGCTATCAAAGGCTTGTAACAAGAGCCTTGCACAAAGTCTCTCTTGTGAACACACACACCTAGACACGATCTCACTCGCGACCCATTGCACTAACTCGCCTGTTTTTCGAGTTCCTCAAGACGCAATTCTTTTCAGTCATGCAGACGAAGCCCCCAGCCTGAGCATGAGCAGTGGCAAACGCAGCGGAGAAGGTGGGGCCTCGGATTACTACTCTTTCACTGTCACGGGGCATGGTCACAGCACACCGATAGTAAGTGCAGTGAGCGGTACCCACGCACGCGCGAGTGTCAAGAACAGCAAGGCGCCACACACACACACACTCACACAAACTCACACGCACACACACACATACACACCACTAGCGATGGGGTCGTGCGATGATCCGCGCAGTATGACAGATGACGTCTACTCCCCCACCACAGGTAAAAATTCTCAAAAGTCAGCTCTATAGTGATTTTATGAACCGAATTTAGTGGCGAGCTGACATTTGGGAATTTATGCACATGACGTCTATTCCGCCACTACCGGTGGAATTCTCAAATGTCAGCTCGCTTCTAAATGTAGTCTATAAAATCATTATACAGTTTACTTTAAAGCATTTCTGCTAGAAAGTCCACAGTGCCATGACACAGCGCACTCTGCACATCAAAATCTCTCAAAAGTCATTTCTATCGTCATTTCATACAGGAAAATTAGCAGCGAGCTGACTTTGGAGAATTTTCATCAGCAAGCCCAGAGCGCTACGATACCAGTGCATACAGCGGGTACAGCACCGAAACCACGCTGCCACACAATGCAGCACACTACCACACACTGCAACAAACTACAACCCATGGCAACACACTGCAACATAATGCAACACACTGCAACACGCTGAGCACCGAAACCACGGTGCCCTGCACACCTCTGCAAGCACGCGACCGGGTGCGTGAACATTGGCACGGAAGGGAGCGAAGGAGGACAAACAACGAACATGAGGATCTAATTATTGCGTTTGCGCGTGCGCTTGCTGAGGTGATGATGATGTATTCTATTCTCTTTCAGAATATATAAATGCATATGTATTTGTACACGTGAATATATTTAGATGTATATATATAGATGTATGTATGTATGTGTATAAACATGTATGTATATATGTATGTATATATGTATATGTATATATATATATACATATATAAATAAATATATGTATATATATGTATATATATATATATATACATATGTATACATATATATGTACATATATATATATATATATATATGTTCACACGCACACACATGCATATATATATGTATACACATATATATGCATATGGTAAAAATCATGTTCATATATATTTACACACACATATATATATATGTATATATATATAAATATATATGTATGTATATATATATATGTGTGTATATATACATATACACATATACATATATTTATATATGTATATATATATATATATATATATATCTATATCTATATATGTATGTATATATATATATATATATATATATATATATATATATATATCAGTATATTTATTTATATATATATATATATATATATGTATATATATATATATATATATATACATATATGTATACATATCAGTATGTTCATTCATGTACATCTATATATACATGTATATGTATACATATATTTATTTACCCTAACGTCTAAGTCATTGTACTTGGAACTCTCGTTAATTTACTTCACGATTTCCTTTTTACACTTGTAGGGAAGTGTGTTCGCAGCAGATGCTGCTGCGGAACGTGTCGCAGAACGTGTTCTCCAGGATACCAGCCACACGAGCTCGTGGCGTAGCACGAGCGAGCGAGCGAGCGAGCAAGGGAACGAGAGAGAAAGCACCTGTGAGGATTGGCGGGAGAATGAGGGGGAGGATCAAGTTTTGGATCTGGAATTCTCACGGAGTTGGGTTCATGAGGTCAATGTATATATGCATATATATATATACATACTGATACATGTATAATCGTCGGATCTGCAGTGATTTCCATGGAGTTGGGTGCATGAGGCATATATATGGATACATATACATGTATATATACATATACAAGTGTTTGATCTTCGGTTAGATTCGTCGCGAAGTTGTGTCCATAAGGTCAATATACGAATTTTTATATATACATACCTGCGTATACGTATATATAGGTGCAGGTAGGTGTAGGATCTGCAGGGGAATTTGTTGCAGCATTGAGTTCATGAGGTCCATATATATTCATAATATATATACAAATATGTATGAATATGTAGTTGTCAGATCTTCAGAGGGATTTGTCACAGAGTTGAGCCCACGAGGTCAACGTATATTTGCGTATTTATACGTACATATATATATATATATAGGTGTTTGATCAGTAGGGAGACTTGTCACGGAGTTGGGTTCAAATAGTCATGTCAATGCTATCAAACGAGCCCTTCATGTGCTGTCGAAAAAGCTTTTCCTGTATGCATATATAGACGTATTTTGTGATGGATAAAGTATGTACGTATTTATGTTTCTATATGTGTGTGTGTATATATATGTATATACGTCAATGCATATCTATATTCATGTATTTACATGCACATATTATACATATTTACATATCTCTATATTTTTCACACAATACATGCAGGAATGGGGACAGACGCACCAAAACGCAAAGAGAGAGACAGCAGCGATGAGGCTGCAGAAACAGCAGGAGAGAGAGACATCTCAGGAGCGCAAGTCATTCGTGGATTACTGGAAGGCCTCGAAATCGTTTCTCTTCGTGTTGCGCGAGAACACCATGAAAAAAGGCCTATGAGTTGACTCACATAGACCTATGAAAGAGAAGTACTGGAGAGCCTCGAAATCGTACTTTTCGAAAGTGTTGTGCGAGAACACTATGGAAAGAGTATGAAAATAGGCCTATGTGACTCACACCAACCTATGAAATAGATCCGTACATAGATGTAAAAAAAATCAACGTCAACAAATATGGAAAGAGGCCTGTGAGAAGACCCATGCAGGCAAATAAAAAGAGAATCAGACCGTGACATATGAAAAGATTTACGAAAGAAACCCATATGTATGTCAAGAGACCTGTAAGATCGATCAAAATTGTACGAATATACATCAAAAGAAGCCTGTGAAAGACTACACGGGCCTACAAACTTGCTTCAAAAAGCGACCTATACAAATGAAAATTGACCTATCAAAGAGACCGATATATTCAAAAGAGAACTGTAAGAGAGATCAATATATATTCTAAGTGAAAAATAAGCCTATGGAAAGACTTAAAGAGACATGCCAGGCCATGTGTCATTCGTAATAGCTTGTCCTGCACACTTGCAACAAACTGCAACAAACTGCAACTGTACCACACTGCAACTGTACCACACTGCAACTGCAACGCATCACATGGCTTGCTGAAGGTTTTGGTAGATCGACTAGTATGTTGCAGTGTGTTGCATATGTGTACTAACATGTTGCAGTGTTTTGCATTGTGTCGCAGTGTGTTGCAGTGTGTTGCGGTGTGTTGCAGTTGCCTCGTGGATTGCTGGCGAGTCTCAGAATTGATCATTGATGTGCTGCACGAAGCGAACATAAAAAGGGACCTATTAAGGAAGCTAAAGAGAATCGCTTATAAATGAGATCCATACGCTGATGTTTTGTGTAAATTGAAAAAAATGTGCACAAGTACATATGCACACACACGTGCACGCGGATTCGATGTACAAACACATACATCTGCACGCACGTATACAACACATACGCATACATGTATGTATGCATACACACATTGACCACTTCGTAGTGCTTTGATCTAGCCCAGGAGTAAAAGCATAGCCTAGGTACCCCACCATTGATGGGCATTTCCGGTTCCGAGCGAGAAGGATACCGTACGGAGAGCCAGCACGGCAAGACAACGTACGACCATGATGACGGACGCTCAACCATGGTGACCCATAACAGCCAGTGGGGACGCAAAGAGAAAAATGCCGCAATATGCACACTAGACTCGTAGTTGAGTTGTCTGCAAGGACATCGCGATTATGATGAAATCTGGAGTTTTTATATCGGGAGTCGAACCTGGGATTTCGCGAACAGACGCTTGGCTCTTGACCACTCTGACACGGTGGCGTGTATCAGATCGCGTAATCCGGTTTCGAATCCCGAGATTAAAATCTCCAGATTTCGTCATGCTTCTCCTATAATGGAATTTGAGATAGTCTAAGAGGATTATTGCATATATGTAGTAAGTAATAAAAACAGTTTTCCTTGACCATTTGATATGCATTTAGTGCACCTGGGCATACATATGTATATGTATATATATATATATATATATGTGTGTATGGATAAGAGCAAGACGAAGGGTCCTCCAATGCATCTGATACCAATTCCCTTGCGCTCTCCAACTTAAGAAGTGGGGCATATTCAAAGAGGTCAAATGCAGACTATGCGAAAAACATTTTAAGGAAAAATCATGATAGATCCTCCAGATACAGTCGAAAGTGTGGCACACATACAATGTTATTGCCTAGTCCTACAACTCCAACGAATTGCCATCCATCATGGGATATGGAGGGAACTAATGTTCTCGATACGGAAATCCTCCACCGAACTAAACCATACAATGGAAAACCGATGGCATTTCCCCTCAGCCTTGAGCCCAGAAGCACGCGCAGAGTGGGGGCTTTACAAGATCCTGGAATACATGGGACTACATGAGATCCTCCCATCAGGAGAGGAAAAAAGAACAGAACAAAACTACGAAAAGACATCGAAGAATACCACCTGGCCTATGGCATCGACTTCGTAGAAACAGACATAGACACTTTCATCTCCCGCAGACCAGATGGCCTAGCCTTTGACAAGGAAAAAAATTGTGTGTGTTCCCAGAAAACACCAGAGCAATGGACACCAGTGAGGATTAGGCAGAGACGAAGGAGCAGGAGAAAAACGACCGATACAGCTCACACTGAAGCTTCATCAGCCACCTAAGTATACAAGAAAAGAGCGGCTGGAAAGCCTCACAAATCAACTTTACAATGGAAGTACGAGGCTGCCTACACACAAAACAATTTCTAACAAGATTGGAGTCACTCGGAGTAAAAGACAAGAACACGCGAGAAACTATACCAAATAGGACTGTCTCAAAAACCCTCTCTATGTCGGATATGATCCTCAAGTTCTTTTTCATCGCACCAAACTCCAAGGCAGAATGGACACTTTAACCCCTACCCACAGAAGTTAACAACAAGAACATGGAAAGATTTAATCTACACCTCCAAGTATAGGGGACGTGATCAGACCACATAGCTTAGCCAAAAAGTAGGAGCTCCTAACCACATACAATCTTTCACATACATTTGTACACTTCTCTTAGATTAGGCTGCAAAACATATACCATACAACAACAGTAAGTACAAGAAATTAACACTAGTATTCAGTAACAAGAACTAAACAAGGAAAAGATAGGCGAACAATACGCATAGATTACACAGTACACAATTCCCCTCCATTTCACTTCAAATTTTTACCAGTATGTAACAAAATAGAGACGATGTCTATTCATAGCAATGAGCCTTCACGCCCCCCAAGTAGAAAGGAAATACTTAGTTGAAAACAACTCCTACTTCGCAGCGTTGAAAGCACGAACCTCAAAATTCGGAATCGCAGTGTACACAGGAACACGAGCAATCGCAAAACTGAACACCATTCAATCCCACATAAGGGATGTAGCAGAGGACCCAAAATAGGTACCTATAGTGACTGGGGATTTTAGGACTTTCTGTTATTGATAAACATCTTTCACATCATTCAAGTCCACATCAAAACTTCAGGTCATGAGTTTGGGACAGTCTTTTGTGCCCTGCCATCACGGGCCTGTGCCCGTGCTTGCAGCAGGTGTTCATCCGAGACAAAGGGCAAATTGTTGTATTTCTTTTGTATCTTTTGAAAGAGACATCATCAAAAGAGAAACAAAGGATGGCACTTCTCCGCAGAGGCTACACTGCAAAGTGTCATGCTGTACTGAAAATTAAGTTACAAAGATGACACTTCAAACTCCCATTCTCAGGGGGGTGACTATGGGAATACACTCTCTGCAGGATGTGCACATGCACTGGTATATGCGCAGTTAGTTCATTAGAGTTGGGGGAAGGGGTCGGGGGGGTTCAGATAGTCTTTGCAGGGCACTTGTTGCTGGCGTGGGGGATTATTTTCGACCCAGGTTGACTAAAGCCCTGCATACATGTATGCCGTATATGTGTAAGAATTGCATATGTATACACATATGTTGTGCGGGATGAAGTCTGGACTAACTACTTGTTGTCTTTTGACATATGTACCGGAAAAGAAAAGAAAAAGATGTGCGCAACAAGATTGGAGTGCATGCAGAAAGAGCAATACAAACAGATTCACAGTGAAGAGTCCACGCAAAAGATGGCGCTGGTAGTGCCCCTTACTGGAATGGTCTGCAACATGCAAACCAGCTATTAGTAGACACAAGAGTCCTCCGAACTCTGCGCCATGCCTACAGTCATCACGAAGTCTGGTTTTCAATGTCGATTCTTAATTGATAAGGAGACATTTAATTTCAAACCTCGATTCATGCAATTGTTGCTAGGACCACCTACACAAAAGTAATATGAATATCACTACGTCGAACCCTCGACCTACACCACAGGTCTATTTGTGTACTTCACTGCGCGTCTTTAGTGAAGTGAAGATTGCTTTTATTATTGCTCGTAAAGAAATGATGTAGTAGTTTTGTTTGGAACTTTCAAGGTGCAGTCTTTTATGCTCACCGAAGTGAGAGACTGTGATTTGCTGATTGTCGTCACGTCTTCGACTTTTCTCAAAAGAATAGACATCTTAAAAGGAAAAAGCAGTTAGCCCAGATCATCAAAACCCGCAGCCCAGCATATATATAGACAAATGTACTGTGTACACCTATACGGTCTACATGTATAATGCGCTTTAATCGATCTGGGGTCTTCTGGCTCTCCAGGTGTTTCTGGCTCTCCAGGTGTCCATCCCGCACCTGAGCTCACATCAAGTACCCAAGTAGTTTGTGTGTGTGTACGCGCGTATACAAGCCCGCACACACACACCACCCTAACACCCGCAAAAATAGAAAAATGTACAAGACAAAACCCCTATCTCTACCCCTGCCAAAAAATAGCCTCCCACGCCAGTAACAAGCGCTAACCATGAACACGCTATAACAAACCTCACTTCCAATCCCCCCACACACACGCATGCAAGTGTTAAGAAACACCTGTGATACACGCGCATGTAGTAGAGAGATTGGACAGTACAAATAAACAAAA
>Ga0335398_10010819_pt1 | contig 10329 bp, 6 predicted proteins | sample BON03_FD_205742 | JGI IMG/M metagenome (GOLD analysis project Ga0335398, IMG submission 205742) | Freshwater microbial communities from Lake Bonney liftoff mats and glacier meltwater in Antarctica - BON-03 (spades assembly) (version 2) | ecosystem: Environmental > Aquatic > Freshwater > Ice >... | reverse complement strand
TATATATATATATGTATATGTATATATATATGTGTATATATATATACATGTATATATATATATATATATAATATATAAATATATGCTGTCGTTTCTATTGTAATGTTGCCTGTCTCCAACAACACCTTTTCATTCCAACCAACACTCCCACACACATTCACACATTCGCATGCGCGCTTTCGCTTTCTCTCTCACACTCTTACACACTCACGCTCACACAAACTCTCTCTAGCTCTCTCTCTCTCGATTTCGCTCTCTTCTACACTCTTGCAAATTAATTATTGCCACGGCCTTGCCTACTTCTCTTTCACTTCAAGAAAATACCATTGTCTGTTTATTTTTCAGATTTGCAGCTGCTGTTACAATTGCTACTATGCCACACGTCCTCGCTCCCCCGCCTACTCCTTGTCTGGTGCTTGCCAGCACTCCAACGTGTACATGTGTAAAGTGCTTGGTGCAACGACATAAAACGAAACAGGTCATGAAGAGGGGGCATGTCAATCGTATACATGTTCATGTAAATGATGCACGAGACTATATACGTTCTTAACTGTACACGTATTCATGTACATGTGTTGGTACACACAAAGACACAGGCATATACACAGACAGATATAGAGACAGGCTAGATGGCAACAACAGTGGATTTAGCTAGTCCGCCAATATATTGTCAGCGTTGCCATATCAGACGCGCGTCTGAGCAGCCGAGCCCTTCAAAGTCAGCACGCTTAGAGGGAGAGGATAAAGGGTGTCGCAAAGATCTGATGACGATGGATAGATAGAGATCAATAGATAAATAGATAAATTGGCAGATAGATAAATAGCATGCAGACATTGCACAGCTAGCAAACATCTTATAAGCACACAATCTTCTTGGCAGCTTTGTCGAGCGAGAACTTGGCCTTGAAGGCCTCGGACGAATAAAAGTCGCCAAATTGGTGGATGCCAATGCCCTTTGCTTTGTCCTCGAAGTACTTCTGCTCGATCTCGATGCGCTGCTCGAGATTTTTGAACATGGCGCGCGAGTACTGGTACTCGTCGCGCACTTGCGCCTGCAGCATGTAGAAGAGCAAATCGTTGTTGTCCTTCTGGAAGGTGAGGTAGCGATGGAATGACTTGCGCAGCGTGCGCTGCACGCCGTACTTTTGGCTCGAGATGAACGAGTCGAGCATGACGCGGATGGCAAGGTTGACGTCGTCGTCGCGCACCACGTCGCGCAAGTGCATACGTGCAAACGACTCGGACATGCGGATCATACTCTCAACATGGCGCACAGCAATGGGAATGCCACCGCCAGCCTCACTTTCGCGACGCAGCTCGGCATAAAGCTTCGTCACTTTGTCTTGATCAATGTTGCTGATGCGTGGCCGCACCACACGGCGTGCGTACACAATATACTTGCGCAGCAAGTCTTGTGAGATGGGTCCTTCGCCCTCCCCGTTGTTCTCCTCTTCTTCGTGCTGCTGCACCAGAGAGGGGTGGCTATTGGCGTGCGAGCGCACCACAAACTCGGCAAGTTGCGTGTCTGCAATGGGGTCTACCAAATCCTTGACCACACACAACACGTCGAAACGAGACAAGATAGGTTCTGTGAGCTCGACGTTTTCGTGAAAGTGCAGCGACGAGTTGTAGCGGCCAGACTTGGGGTTGGCAGCAGCAATCACAGCGCAGCGTGCCTGTAGCGTCGTCACAATTCCGGCCTTGGAAATCGAAATGCTCTGCTGCTCCATGGCTTCGTGGATCGAGGTACGATCCTGATCCGACATCTTATCGAACTCATCGATCAGACACACACCTGTGTCGGCCAGCACCAGTGCACCACCCTCAAGAGTCCATTCGCGCGTGATGGGATCCATGTGCACAGAGGCGGTGAGACCCACCGCACTTGCACCCTTGCCCGTGGCGAAGACGGCGCGCGGCATGCTCTTCTCGACATACTTGAGGAACTGCGACTTCGCCGTGCCAGGGTCCCCCAGGAGTAGCACATTAATGTCACCGCGGATTCGATGCTTGCCGCCAACGTCCTTGGGGTTGCCGCCGAACATGGAAAGCGCGAGGGCGGTCTTGATGTCGTCATGCCCGAAGATAGAGGGAGCAATCGAAGCTGTGATTTTCTGCACAACCTGCGGGTCCTTGGCAAGCTCGCGGATCTCCTTCTCGTCTTCATCCGTGAGGCGGAAGGGCGAGTAAATATCGTCCTTCTTTGACACGTGATTGGCATCGATGAGTGTGGCAAAAACAGGGAAGCCGTTCTTCGTGTTAAGCGACGCATCGAAGTTGTTTTTGTAAACACCGGTCACCTCGACCTGCTCGCCCGGGCGCGCGCAATCAATCAAATCACCAAGCAGCACCACGTCCTTGTAGCGCGGCAGGCGCCCAGGCGGCACAGTGCCCGGCGTCTCCTGCAACGTGAGCTTCTGGTAGTTGCGGTAGATAGTGCGCTCCTGGTTCACAATCAGAGGCCCTTTGCTTTGGCATTCCGGGCATGAGCCCGGCTTAACATCCGCTGACGCATTCTGCTGGTAGTAGGGCCCTGCGTGGTGACCGCACTTTTGGCATTCGAAAACAACCATCTTGAGCTGCGGGTAGATGCCGGTGCGACGCGTGACTACTCCGCTCACCTTGATGAGAGCATTGAGGTGCACTTGGCGGATGTCACGCAGCTTGTCTGTGATGGGTAGCTCCACAATGCGCACAAAGATCTCGTTGTGAATCTCGTCGTAAGCGGGGTAAAGCTGCCTGACCACGTCCATGGCAGTCTCGTTGAGCTTCTCAAGCATGAGCTCGGGCACATCAGCCACCCACATGCCGAAGATGGGCTGAGCAATCGACAAGTGCATGTACGACACCTCAAGACTCTGCTTGTTGTTGTCGCACATTTTCTTGATCTTCTCCTTGTACACGTTGTGGCCTTTGTCGTCATTATATGTAAGCAGAAACTGCGTGAAACGCCGACTCACCTCCCGCTGAGCCAATTCCGTTCTGGATAACAAGCACAACAAGAAATGGAAAAAGAGATGGTCGTCAGCGGCGCATACACCAGTGCCACTACCAAGCACCTTCCAAAAAGCATCCATGCAGCATCAGCGCTTCTAACCCTATATGCGCGCGCGAGCAATAGAGCGAGGGGGAAAAGAATGGACACACACGAACGAAAAAAACAGAAGGGCGACAGAAGAATCGAACACTTACTGGATGAAGGCGGTCAGCGATGTACCCTCTGGCAGATCTTCGATATTGACAGGTGGCTCGGCGCTCTCGAAGCCTGCGCCCTCCTCGCGCTCCCTCCTGCGGCGGCGCGAAGGCCTGTTGTCCTCGTCGTCATCGAAACCCCGCAGGGCACGGGGAACACGGGCCGATCGTCGGTCTCTGTCACGTTTATTGAGGTTCGACTCGGCAGCCGCACGCGTCGAGGGTGACATGGGCGAGTATTCCTCGCCGTCAAGATCCTCGCCATCGTAGCGATCGAGTTCAGGCACGGGCATGTAGTCGCGCGCCAGCTGAGCGTCGTCATTGAGGTCTTCGCCCTCGTCATCACTGTTCTCGACTGGTCCCTGGCTCGAAGGTGGCGCCTCGCTCGCCGGCGTGGCCTGCTCCGAACTGGCCTGCGCAGCGGGCGAGCTCGCAGCCGCGCCTGCAGCCCCACCGGCCGCCGCGGCGGGCGAGTTGGCGGCAGCATCAGAGTCGTCGTCCTGTGTCACCCTTCGCCTTGCTGCGCGTCGACCAGACATTGTGTTGGGGGTTGGTGCTGGTATGTATGTTCAGCGGTGTCGCGTGTCGTGCTCCCGTTCTCGGTTTCAATTTTGCTCCTTCCTCTTCGGGAAGAAGAGGAAACCCTTGAATTTTGAGAGGGTTCAAAAGAATTAAACCCTTCAATTTTGAGAGGGTTCAAAAAAAATTCATGAAATTATATTTTACAGCGACGTGGCGGCCGTAGAGTGAACGGTGCTGCGTCGATCAGGAAGTGAAGAAAAAAGGAGAAGTGTAAAGTTGGTTACAGGAGCGTTGCGTCTTTGCAAATTTCGCTGTTCTGGTACGGAGTCCCCCCATGCACCAGCTCGCCATCCCCGCGCGGTGTCCGCATGCACAGGCGCTTTATTATTGTTCTTCTCAGAGGACGTAATGGAAAATAAAAACATCGCACGCGGCACCAAGTCGATAGATGAGGGGCCAGGCGCGGAGCATCTGATTGCGATGTGGTGCCGTAGTGTGGAGTATGCAGATTCCTCCGATCGCGCGCTGATCGGAGGGGTGCTAAAGCAATAGCGGACGCCCGTGTCAAGACCGCAAATTGAGTGTCTGTACCGTCTTTTTTTGCAGGCAACGATGACGTCCGCACCGAATAAGGGCATTATTAAAGCTGTGATCTCATGCGATACCATTATCGTTATGGGCGCTCCGCAGGTATTTCATCAAAACGTGTGATGCTCTCTGTTTCGTTCAGCCTTTTCTGTCTCCTGATTGACCTTTGTCCGCGCATCTCTCCCAATCTAATTGTTTACTTGGTCTAGCAAGCCACCTTTTCCGCGAACGATTTGGCGCTTGCCAAGACAGGGGAGAAGCGTTTTCATGAATCTGCAGTGCATGGCCAAAAACTCGGTCACTGAGTGGCGACACCTATTAGTGAAAAGCGCCAGGAAATCAGGGTTGGAGACCTGGATCGTTTTGGGAATGAGATTTGCAAGCAGCTTGTGCCCAGATCGCCTGGAAATCGAAGAAGGGTTGTTTTGAATGCAGTATTCCAATCCGTTCTTCGTGGGCTTCGCTCGTTCACGATTACACCGCAGGGAGTAAAACCTGATCGATAGAGCTTGCAGAGAATGCCAGACAGTTTCGCGGCAGCACTTTTTGTGTATGTGTATGTGTGTGTTCAGGATTGTGAGGTGAGATGTGACGTATGGTATGACTCTTCTTGCCTTGTTGACAGGGAGGACCTCCGCCCGAGAAGCAAATCACTCTTGCTGGCATCCAAGGTCCGCGTCTGGGGCGTCGCGATGGGGGGCAAAAGGATGAGCCTTTTGCATGGGCAGCGCGTGAGTTTGTGCGCACAGCGTGTGTGGGCAAGCCATGCACTTTCGAGATTGAGGACGGCTCACAGCAACGTGTCTTTGGCCACATCAACATCGATGGAGAGAACCTTGCCAGCAAGATTGTGGCGGCTGGCTATGCCAAAGTGAAGGGCGGTGTTGCGAATGCAAGCAAGGGTGCTTACGTCGATGAGCTCCTTCAGGTCTGTAGTCACCACACGATTGCCCTGATTGCCTTGTTATACACAGAAACTTGCCTCATTTGAGATGAGGGGGCTTGTCTGTGATGTCCTGCCGCCCGACTGTAGCGATCTACTGCCCCCTCGTTCTACGTGCTGTGTCCTATATCTGACCGTGTATGATGGGCGAGTGCAGTGTGAGCAGCAGGCCATGGGTGCGGAGGTAGGCATGCACACGAAGAATGCCGCAACTCTGGCAGAATCCGTGCGCAACATCATTCCGCCGGGCGAGGGCGGCTACGATGCCAAGGATGTACTCGAGCTCTACAGGGGCCAAAAAGTGCCGATGGTGATTGAACAGTTCCGTGACGGCGCCACAGTGCGCGGCTTTCTGCAGCCTTCCTTCCATTGGGTCACGGTCTTCCTGTCGGGTGTATCGTGCCCGGGGTTCAAACGCGCCGAGGTACAAGGCGCGCCTGATACGGCGGACCCGTTTGCCATGGAAGCCAGATATTTTGTGGAGTCACGGCTGCTCAACCGCGACGTCGAAGTGCTGCTCGAGGGGGTGGACAAGTACAACAATTTTTACGGCACCATCCAGCACCTGGCAGGCAACATCAGCGAGGAGCTGCTCAAAGTGGGTCTGGGCAAGGTGATTGACTGGAGCGCCAAGTTCGCAAAGGACGCTGAGCAGCTCTACAAGGCTGAGCGTATTGCCAAGGAGAAGCGCCTGCGAATCTGGAAAGACTACACGGCACCGCAGCGCAGCGCGGCCTCCACCGGCAACTCGGCCGAGTTCGTGGGCAAAGTAGTCGAGATTATCTCGGGCGACTTTCTGGTGGTCAAGGACTTTGCAGTGCCGCCCGTCGAGCACCGCATTGCGCTCTCGAGCATGAAGGCGCCCAAGATTGGGCGCCGCGACGAGAAGGATGAGCCTTTTGCCTTTGAAGCGCGCGAATTTTTGCGCTCGCGCCTCATTGGCCGAAAGGTCAATGTCGGCATTGACTACATGAGGGCGCTGCCCAACTCGGCGACAGGCGAGACAGAGCGGATTTTTGCGTCGGTGCTGGAAGGAGGCGTCAACAACGTGGCGGTTGCGCTGGTGGCCAACGGGTTTGCCACCGTGATGAAGCACAGGCAGGACGACCAGGACCGTTCGCTCTACTACGACGATCTTATTCAGGCCGAGGCTGCGTCAGCGCGCGACAAAAAGGGCATGCACGGCGACCAAAAGCCGCCACCGCGCAACATCAATGATGTGTCGCCAGCGTCGGCAGTGGCGCAATCGAAACAGATGTTTGGCTTCATACAGCGCGCTGGTGTCCTCAAGGGAGTGGTACAGCATGTGATTAACGGTGCTCGTTATAAAGTGCTAATCCCCTCGCAGACGTGCATTGTTACTCTGGCGCTGGCGGGCATCCGCTGCCCGCAGACGGGGCGCAAGGACGGCGAACCTGGTGAGCCCTACGGTGAGGAGGCCTACAGTTTCGCTAGGGATAAGTGCTTACAGCACGACGTCGAGATCGAGATTCTTGCGCAAGACAGGGTGGGTGCCATGATTGGCCGCCTCAAGCTTCATAACAAGTGCATGGCGTCAACTCTGCTTGAAAACGGCTACGCCCGCATGACTGGACGCGATGTTAGCTCTGACATGGAGACTGCACAGGAGGTTGTACTGCCCTTCTCTTTCTCGTTAGCTCTCGCACTCTCTCTCTTGCCCTGTCACGAGATCTCACGCATTCTCTCACACACGCTCTCTTGTCTTCTTTGGCCTATATTGTTCTTTTGCCGAGTGTCCCTTTTCTGTCGTGATGTATTTTTTTGCTGTCCTCTTCTCTCTTTTTTCTCTATATGTCACCCACTCCCTCTCCTAGTTGCTCCTGTCGTCGGTTCCCTCCGCATTTCTACTGTGTGCTCGTTTTTGATTTGAGTCGTACTATCTCCTCGCAGCTCCTGCACTTGTAGCGCAGCGCCATGCATACGCATGTGAACCGGTGACCAGCATAAGAGCAAACAGCACACTCACTCGCTAACAGTACACTGACTCGTCTGTCTTTTGCCTGCCCCTCTGTTCGTCTCTCTCGTACTTTTCCCCTCGCTCTCTCGGCCGGGCAGTTGGCACAAAACAAGAGACTGCGCACGTGGGAGAAGTATGACCAAGAGCTCGAGGCAGCGCGCACGGCGGAGTCGGCAGCAGAACTTGTCGAAAACTCGGGGGGCTCGGAGCTAGGACACGTGACGATTACGGAAATGATCTCGCCCGTCGCCTTCTGGGTGCAGGTGCCGGGCTCTGAGAAGCAGATCGACCACATTACAGAGCGTCTGGCTGCCATGGTGGTAAACCCGGTGGCGGGGTTCACGGCAAAGATGGGCGAGATGTGCGTGGCCAAGTTTTCTGCGGATGACGCGTGGTATCGCGCTGCCGTTGAAGCGCGCAAAGGCGACAGGTGCACGGTACGCTTCATCGATTTTGGCAATTCAGAGGATGTTTTGACATGCGACATGCGTCCCGTCCCCTCCACCGTCCCCGGCCACTCGCAGATCCCGGCACAGGCGATCGAGTACAAGTTGGCCTTCATCAAGGTTGCGTGTGCTCCTTTGTTTGGCTGCCTGCGTTTGCCTCGTGGGTGCTGCCTCTTGTTTTTGCTGCTGCCGCCCGTCTGTGTACGCTTTCCATTATGGCAGTTGCTGCCGTGCAGAGGACGCGAGTTGAAAGGGAGGACAACTTGCAGGCGTAGCAACGTGAAAGCCACACCACAGCGCCTCTGCGCACTGCCGCCCTCTGTTTTCGCTGCTACTCGCAAGCCCAGACACGAATGGACCATAATTTTGTTTGAAATGACTGGTGGCAGGCGCCGAGTGACCCCGAATTGCTGCAAGAGGCCAACGAGTATATGCAAGACCTCCTGTCGCAAAGCCAAGGGCAGGTGGGAGCTCGTGTGGAGTTTAAGGAGCGCTCTGGTAAATGCCATGCCACTTTGATCGACCAGGTGTCAGGGGAGGATGTGGGTGCTATGCTGCTGCGTGCGGGTCTGGCAAAGCTCGAAAAGCGGCGCCAGGACCAGCCCGGTCTCAAGGAGCACCAAGCTGCCGCCAAACAGGCGCGAGCAGGTATCTGGGCTTATGGCGATGCAGTCGATTCTGATGAGGAGGACAATCGCATGGCTCAGGACGTCGCTGCTGCCAAGGCTAAACTCGCAGCTGGCAAGGGGCGCGGCTAGATCCTCTATCTGCATCCACTGTGCTCCACCAATTGGTTGTGCTCTGAGATTTCAAGTTGCTGAGCTGTCTTTATGCAGGCACCAGCTCCTCCTCTTGTTTCAACTGTGACTCTATAAACTTTGAAAATATTGTGTTCCAGAAATTTCATCAAAATGATCATTTTTTGGACAATGTTGCTCCCTCCAACCATACTGTGGCCCAGGAGCGTGTCCCTCTGTATCTTTCTCTGCGATACAGACACTTGATTATCCAAGACCTTGGCTGATGTTGCTAGCTGCAAACTAAAAAAGATAGCAATTTACTCAAGTTGCAGTTGCGACGAGCGATGATGTGTAATACTATCTGCTTGCTGACTTTGCACTTGGCACCCTCTCTCTTCCTCTTTCTTTCTCTTGTTCCTTCTTTCTTTCACCCTCCTTCACCCGTGTGCACTCTTTTTCTTTTTCCTTCTTTTTTGGGTTTCGAAGACCCAACGTAAAACCCAAGAAACTGTCCCGGACTGGAGGACAGTCAGATCCCCTGCGAGTGGGTAAAACAATTCACAATGTTGGTGGGCTGGCATGTATCCTCGGGCTTACCATTTCCCACAATCAATCTGTTTCACTTTTTCAGTCACACACACGCAAACACCACCACCAAGCACGCGGTCGGGTGAATCTGCGCACACCACACGCAAGCACCGCACACGAACCGATGCTCCTCACCAGGCCTCGTCTCTGCAGTCTTTAGGGTGTACGAATGGAGGAGGTGGCGGAAACTTTTCGAAAGTAAAGTGGTTAGTTGCAAATTGCATAGGAACACAGAAACGGTTATAATTCGGTTTTTTGTGTGTACAGGTGGGATTTTACAAACGTAGTAACTTTTCCCCAGGGCATATTTTACCGATAAATCCATATATGCATATTTGTCCATGTTCACGGGCTCTTGGAATATGCAAGAACATTGGGAATCGGACCTATTTTGGTTCGGTGACGGCCGAAATTATGGGGGTTTTCCGCCACTTTGCATTTTGTAGCCTCGGGAACAGACCTGCCAGCTTTTTTATTGTACCTGAGAATTGCATTTTTTGAGGCGCATCTTTTGAGCTCATTAAAAACCTGGCAACTTTGTTCCTCAAAAAGTTACAAGGTTTTCATGGAACCCTCAGGCTCCTATACCATTGTTACACCCTAGCAGTCTTAGTGCCGCGCGCCCGGGCCATATTTGTTTCCCAATCGTGTCTCTGCGCCCATACACTACATCGCACCTCTCGGCACACAGGTGGGGTTACGGTCCTCCTGGGCTTTCACCGTGACCGAGTAAGGTTTTCAGACCCATAGAAAGAAAGGATCCGAGAGGGGGGTAGCTGGATGAGACCCCTGCACGCTGGGTCGAAGCCCCGTGGTACTAGAGGTGCGATTCCGCTCTCGAGCTCTTTTCAAGGCGGAGATCCAAAGTGAGATTGTACTAGGCCCTGGTTACTTACTTGTATTACCTTGATTTGTGTACTGTTTCAAGTTCAAGTTGAAGGCGGATGGTACATTCTCTTTTGCCTCGTAGAAACACGATTGTGTCATCATTCTGAACTTTAAAATCGCATTAAGGGGGGTCCTAGTAGATGCCTGCGGCGTTGTAAAACATCGAACCAGGTTGTTTTGAAATAGTAATGTCGCTCCCTGCAACCATACTGTGGTCCAGGAGCGTGTCCCTCTGCATTTTTCTCTGCGACACAAAATTACTAGTTCAGCCGGCTGACTCGGAACCCAAATTTTTTCAAGTTTCCGAAGTTTCAAAATTTGAGTTCAGCCGGCTCAACTCAAATTTTTTTCCAAAATTCAAGATTGATTTGAGCCGGCTGATCTCATAGTAATATTTTTTCCAAAATATACATATATATATATATATATATATATATATATATA
>Ga0335398_10010816_pt1 | contig 10331 bp, 6 predicted proteins | sample BON03_FD_205742 | JGI IMG/M metagenome (GOLD analysis project Ga0335398, IMG submission 205742) | Freshwater microbial communities from Lake Bonney liftoff mats and glacier meltwater in Antarctica - BON-03 (spades assembly) (version 2) | ecosystem: Environmental > Aquatic > Freshwater > Ice >... | reverse complement strand
GTTATTTAAAGTTAACGACCTCCTTCCAGATTTGGTTTAAGGTTGTGTTTGAAAGAAGTCAAGAAGGCATCGTAAGGCAGCACGCGCAAAACAGAACGGCAGCAGAGCCACCGCATCATGCAAGGCATTCAAAGCGTGCCGCAATTCGACGCAGGTGCCGCTTCCCAATCATGAAAATGCGTGCTGTGTGCTTGCACCCTATCATTCTTTGATCTTGCAGGTGTCCCTACGTCCTATCTTTCTGTGTATTTGCAAGAGACGCTGCGCTGCGTTTTTTTGCCGGGCGTGCCGTGATCAGCGCATGTGCATACGCCGTGGCAACTGGCCCGAGTTCTGGGTGTTCTGAGGGGCAGCTTAATGGGGTGCATACTGATTTGCGAGCACACGAGCACAGGAGGAGACGACCACATGCAGCTGATTGCAACGCTACAGGCTCTGCGGGCAGCCTGCGATGTGCCTTTGACGCAGGGCCAGCATTACCAGCAGTGCGTGAGCCTGAACCCGCACCCGCAGCTACACCCTCGCCAGGCGCCGTCGCAATTCCTGCAGTACCCACAAGAGCAGGGGGGGAGCATGCTGAGCGCCAACCACAACATAGCGGGCAACTACCTCGCGAGCAGCGGGGGCGCAGACAGTGGGATGCCCCCACAGCCGCAAGGATTCAATGCGCCCAGCGCGGGTTGGATGGGGTGCAAGATGGCATCGGGGCGGACGCACACGAGCCAATTTGATGGGCTGCAGGTGCAAATGCCAGGGCAGTGGGACCGGGGAGCAGCGATGGACAGTGTGCAGCAGGCGACGTACGGCATGCAGCAGGCTCCCTACTCCATGCAGCAGCCGCCACCGCAGCAAGTGCTGCTGCAGATGCAGCATCAGCAGCAAATACAGCAGCTGCAGATGCAGCACCAGCAGCAAATTCAAAAGATGCAACAGGAACTACAGCACCAGCACGGTGCGGGCGTGCTGCAGAAGCAGGTGGTCCTGGAGCTGGCGCCGATATCAGGGCAGGCGGGGCGGAAGCGCAAGGTTGTGCAAGAGGGCGGGGTGCGACCAGACAAGCAGCCCAAGGTGGAGGGGGGGGGCAGTGGCGAGGGTAGGATGGCACGAGCGCGGCAGAAGCAGGGAGGCAAGTGGCACAAAGAGGCTGCCGTGTACAGGGCAGAGCGGGGTGACGGCGGGGTATATCTGAGCAAAGAACCCAACCAGCTTGTCGCGTTCCGGCACTTTCTGCAGGCCGAGGCGACAAAGGGTGTCGTGCGGATGAGCACCACACCCGCCCGCTTGGACCTCAGCAACCCGCTGGGCGTGGAGGGGTGGCAGGTGACTGATGTGGATGTGTGGTGGGCCGACGTAATGGAGTGGTTCGAGGACGAGCCGCACAAGTTTTCGTACCGGGCGTTTTTCATGATGTTGCGACGCATGGGCTACAAGCCCATCAACAAGGCGCCGCTACCTGCTACCTCGGGCCTCGATTACGCGCTCAAGAACCGCGCTGCGTCGACGCATGGCTACCTCCATGATCCGAGCGTCTTCGAGAAGTACTGTACGCGCCGCCTTGTGCCCACCACCCGCATCATCATGCCCGACCACCTCCACCACCAAACCACACAGAGCCACGCGCACCAGCCCGCGCCGACCTGTGCCGCCACCGGCTACGGCAACACCAATCGCGGGCTGTGGGGCGCTGAGGACGAATTTCGCGGCAATGGGCTAGTCTTGAGTTCTGGGGCGTGCCAAATGCAACACACACTGCATCACACTGTAACACACAATGGGCTGGTTCTGGGATCTGGATCGCGAGAAGCGCTCGTGGCACAGAATGTCGGCGTCTTCTACCTGCAACACACGCTACAACACACACTGCAACACAGTTCCACACACGGCGGCGTGTTGCAACCCCAGCACCGCCACTACTCGCCAGAGCAGCCGCGCAGCAACAGCGGCAATGGCGATAGCGAGAGCGCCAGCAGCAGCAGTGACGACAGCAGCAGCAACAACAACAGCGGCAACACCAGCCCGAGTAGTGTGAGAGGAGGCGGAGGTCAGCTTGGTACTGTGACTGGCAGTTTTACGCCGCAACAGGCAGTCAGCAGCAGCAGCGTGCGCAGTAGCAAAAGTGCGAGCAGTGCGAGCTGCAGCAGCAGAAGCGGGCAAAGTAGTGGAAGCAGCACACCGCAACACGTGCAACAGGCGCCGTGCAAAGGCAGCTCCGGAAATGGGAGTGGGAGCAGCACGCCGCCTCGGTGGCAAGCTAGCGAAGACGGCTACACCGACGACAGCAACGCTGATGCCTCCAGCACCACCACCGCTTCGAATACCAAACACCAACCCCGGCCCACCCTCGTTTCCTTGGCCCGATTCCTGACTTCGGAAAAATTGGGTACCAACTGAACTTTGAAGCAAAGCACCGCAACACACTGCAACACCAACTGGGAACCAAGTGAAGTGGGAACCAACTCGATGCACACATGTGTAGATGTAGATATATATATATAGATGCATATCATCAGAAAAATTAGGAAGCAACTCATCTCGATGCACTCTTGCCTTATTCTGGGCCTCGACTGACATATACGTATATTTATATTTACGTATATGTATATGTACATGTATGTATATATACCTGGACTTCAATGTGAATACATATACGTATGTATATACAGTGGTGTCTCTAGATCAAACCAACAGGTCGTTTTTGCAAAAGAGCCCTATGAAAGAGACGATATAAAAGAGACCTATAATTGAATCGATCCACCCACCTAGCCCTGTTTCTGCAAACTTGTGGTGGGGTTTCAACATAGGTAGTCTAGCATGCCCTGTAAAAACTACTACGGAACTCACATGTAACTAATTTTTCTCGAGAACCGACGCGGAACTACCGAAGATACACAATGAGCAACTTTACATGTCATGTTTCGTGTAGTATCAAGTGTGTCGAATGACTAAAAAACATCGGAATAAACAGAGCAAATCTACGTGTTATGTGTCATGTGTCGTGTACCATCATTTGCTGTCTTCCCCCTTCCTCTTTGGGTTGCACAAGATGTAAATTCAACATGATCAATGTCATATCTACCCAATTTGTGACTCTTTCTTTCCTCATACTTCGTCTCGGTCTTTTCCGAATATTGTTGTTTTTTGAGACAACCCACGGCTTCACATGGTATTCACTTAGACACGCAAATGCCAAAAATTGCTATTTTTGGCATTGCATTTGCGTGTCTAGGTGAATACCATGTGAAATCAAATTTTTAATTAATAGGGCACCCAGGCATTCCAGAGATTAAGTGGGGTGTTTGTACCAAAGGCGCAAAGTATTGTGGTGAATCTTGAAAGTGGAGTGTACCTGCGGATGCCAGATGGTTGCAGGGAATAGTCAGGGTGCTACACTTCTGTTTTTCAGACAAGTTGAACCTGACGAGTCCTTGACAACTCGACAGGTGCACCATAAACATATCTGTAGATGAAATGAGGTCTGTAGATGAAATCAGCAAGCGTAACACCCTAGGAATAGTGCACCACCAAACATTATCCGGCGAGGCATTGACAATACCACACAAAAAAATCTCCGTCAAGTATACCAAGTCCCTCACGGCAAGAATTGAAAGGGGAAAAAAATAACACAAGAAAAGCGAGGCATTGCGAATACCACAAAATAAATTTTCCGTCAAGTATACCAAGTCCCTCACTGGAAGAATTGAAAAACAAAACACTGGCAGCCTGTTTTGAAAATTAGGGACACTGGTGTATATGTATATACAAGTGACATATACACTAGTGTCCCTAATTAGGGACACTAGTGTATATGTCAATGGAAAATTAGGGACACTAGTGTATATGTATATACAAGTGACATATACACTAGTGTCCCTAATTAGGGACACTAGTGTATATGTCAATGGAAAATTAGGGACACTAGTGTATATGTATATACCAATGACATTGGAACTTCGACTCGAGGCACACTTGCTGGTTGCTATCTTTGTGAACTCGACGGGTGTGCGTCACGGTTGAGTCACGGTGCTTGCAATTGTGCGTATAGTCGTGTTGGTGTATGTGTCAACTCGCAGCGCTGGCCTTGTCTGTTTTCTGATGACATCTATGAAATCGAGGGATCATGATTTTGCACTGCGATCATTTTTGGTGTTGGTGTATGTGTCAACTCGAAGCGCTGGCCTCGTCTGTTTTCTGAAAAACTTTCATAGATTTTGCAGTGCAAAATCATGATCTCCAGATTTCATAGTTTTATGAAATCTAGAGATCATGATTTTGCATCTGCAAAATCTATGTTTTGCACTGCAAAATCTATGAAAATCTATGAAATCTAGAAATCATGATTTTGCACTGCAAAATCTATGAAATGTAGAGATTGTGCACTGCGATCATTTTCCTAGGGGGGGAGGCAGTCCTTGTGTGATGGACGACAATCTTGGTGTGATGCATGACCGTGACGTCGTGAGACGTGGGGGGCGAGCGGGGGTAGATACCCTGGCTGTCAATATCCGTTTTTCACTTTTGCAGTTTAGCGATAGCTTGTCAAAGACGCTGTTCTTTCTCTATCTCGAGAGAGGAAACGCGCAGGATCTCCAGACGAGCCGTTGCTCCGCTGTTGGATCGTCGCTCCGAAAAATGGTCACGTTTGTGACATGACCTAGTTCTAGAACATAGTGTCTAGTTTAGAAGATGTTCTATAACGACATTTATTCGAGATCCTGCGCGTTTTCTCTCTCGAGATAGAGAAAGAAGAGCGTCTTTGATAAGATCCGTTGTTGGATCGTCTGGAGAGCAGCATGGTTGGCTGCATGGTTGGCTGCTCCAAGGCACCAACGCCTAGGCGAACACCAAAGGCACATCATGTGGCGAACAAGACACAGGAAAGACACTGTGCGGGATCATCCGGTACAAACGTGCTTGTATTAGAACAGACACGCGACAAATTTACCTCCGCTCTTGATCGTCATTCAAATGCACGAGAAAGAGCTCGAATAAATGTTGTTACAGAACATCTTCTAAACTAGACACTGTGTTCTAAACTAGGTCATGTCACGAACGTGACCGTTTTTCTTAACGAGACCGCAGCCTCAGGTTGGGTTTCTCGCTAATTTCGAACCCATTTTTTGGTTCGATTTGTACCAATAAAGTACCAGTACCGCGCGCCTATTAAATGGTACTGAACAATAAGTAATACGAGGACCTTGTACCAGTAATGCCGTAACCCACACCTACGCCCGACACCCAGAATTTTTTTTATTGTCTCCGAGTCTGTTCAAGTTCAAAGGTGGAACTAAAATATTCTTGTTTTTTTGGGTCTCTACCCCCGCCCCCCACTTTCTCTCTGTCTTGGGTGGCGAATACCCAACTTAAACACCCGCGTCTCGTCGTCGTCCATCACACAATGACCGGGACTCCCCCTAGGAAAACAACAAGCTTTCAAGACAACCGACAAAGACAACGGACAAAGGCACTCATAAAAACAACCAACAAATATGTAAGATTTAACGTGATTAAAAGTTGAATGAGAGTCTCCCTGCGCAATCCACTGATTTTGAAATATCCAAGAGTACAATCAACGCACTGTTTTTTAGCAAGTATGAGAAAAATAGACTTGAAACTTCCCTTCTGACCGCTGGCTAAAATCCTCAAGGAACACGGGTGGTGTGTGGAATAAAGGAGCATGGGTGGTGTGTGGAATAAAGGATGCTTCGTTCTTAGCATTGAGGATCCTCAATGCTAGAACCTGGCTAGGAATGCACGCAAAGATATACTAGATTTATGTTAGGGAACTTGGCTGGTTTAACAAAGGTGGTTGCGATCGCTGAGACGGCGTTGCAGTGTGTTGTAGTGTGTTGTAGTGTGTTGTAGCATGTTGCAATGTGTTGTAGTGTGTTGCGTTGTGTTGCAATTCGCATTCATGCGTGAGTCATTCGAGTCATTCGAGTCCTGACTCATGAGTCACATACGCTCATGCATGGGTCATTCGAGTCATGACTCATGACTCATTCACACTCGTGTGTGCGTCATTTGAGTCACGACCTGTGAGTCATTCACACTCATGTATGAGTCCTTCGAGTCATGACTCATGAGTCATTCATACTCATGTATGAGTCATTCGAGTCATGACTCATGACTCATCCACACTCATGTATAAGTCATTCACACTCATGTATGAGTCATTCACATTCATGTATGAGTCATTCGAGTCATGACTCATGACTCATCCACACTCATGTGTGCGTCGTTCGAGTCATCTTTCATGAGTCATTCGAGTCTTTCAATCGAGTCCAGTTGGAATTTCATCTGGATTCGAGGTCTCGGTATCACAGTAGCCTTCTATATGTGTACTAAATCTCTTTCATGGTGACGATTGCTTTTATAACTTCAAAAAGTAGTCTAATACCCTTAGCGCCGTGGTAGCATCTATTCGATCAATTCCAACTGGATTCGATGTCTCTGTATCACATAAACATGTTGACGTGTATCCCGTGGAGCTTCATTGTGTATCGCGTAAACACTGTTTGACATGGAGTTTCAGAGTGCTGCAGTGTGCTGCAATGTGCTGCAGTGTGTTGCCGTGTTTGGCAATCATTAGTAATTGAATGGAATATATATGTATATATGCTGCCCAGTTTTGGCGTCCTGTATAATGCAAAGTGTTGGCAGTAGGTTTTCTATATAATATAAATCCTACTTTACATATGGACGTTCATATCCATATAATATTTGAATATCCATACATTATGATTTATGAATATCATATATTATCCTCAAAACATATCCACGTGTATAGTGGTTTTACGTACAATATGAATCCTACTTTACATATGCACATTCATTTCACCAAATATGTGTCGAATACACATATGAACACCTACTTTACGTACGAATCCCCATGTGTAAAAGAGGTTTTCATATGTACTCACATATGAAAATAGGGTGTTATATGTACCCACATATGAAAATAGGGTCTCATACGTAAAATGTGGTTTCAAAAGTGGGTTTTCATATATACAGTAGGATTTCATATGTACAGAAGGTTTTTATATGTACTTCATACATGGACATTCATCCAACGACAGGGTCTCTGAAGTGATGTGCAGTTACGTATTAGCAAACATTACAATGCACACTTGTAGAGTGTGTCGTATACACAAATAAGAATTCATTTAAAACCAGTGTGACCCTTCTCTGAAGTGATATGCAGTTATGTATAAGCAAACATTACAATGCACACTTATAGTGTGTGTCATATACACATATGGACATTTATCCAACGCAAGTGGGCGAAGTGCACGGTCCTGGGTATCCAGCTTTTCCTCACAAACTGCAAACAGGCCCATGACAATCCTTTGGAGGTACTACGACACATCAATCTTTACCTCTCGACGAGACGGCCCCAAAAGATTGGGTTCCCGGTCACGCTGGGACCGGATTTTTGAAATTCCGTATTTCAAAGAATTCTGTCTTTCAAGACCAAGAAATTTGTCCAGAAATCGACAAAAAATCATCAAAAAAAATTTCGCGGGGCTCCACCCCGCACCCCCTCCTTACGGGGCTGCACCCCTCCCACCCACCAAGGTAGGTGCTAAATGTCTGGCCGCAGTGGTGCTGGATAACCCGGACCGTGCACTTCGCCAGTGTCACCCTTCTCTGAAGTGATGTGCAGTTACGTGTAAGCAAATATTACAATGTACTCTTATAGTATGTGTCGTATACACATATGGACATTTATTTAACGCACTTCGCCAGTGTGACCCTTTCCTGAAGTGATATGCAGTTATGTGTAAGCAAATATTACAATGCACACCTAGTATGTGTCGTATACACATATGGACATTCATTTAACACCAGGATCACCCTTCTCTGAAGCGATATGCAGTTACGTATAAGCAAATATTGCAATGTACTCTTATGGTACGTGTCGTATACACATATGGACATTTATCCAACACCAGTGTGACCCTTTTCTGAAGCGATGTGCAGTTACGTACTAGCAAGTATGACAATGTATACTTATAGTATGTGTCGTATACACATATGTACATTCATTTAACGCCAGTGTGACCTTTTTCTGAAGTGACATGCATTTAAGTGTAAGCAAATATGACAATGCACACTTAGTATGTGTCGTATACACATATGGACATTCATTTAACACCAGGATCACCCTTCTCTGAAGCGATATGCAGTTACGTATAAGCAAATATGACAATGCACACTTGTAGTATGTGTCGTATACACATATAAAAACTTACTTTATATATGGATATTCAGTTCACGCCAGTGCCACTCTAGTATGAATCCCAAGTCCTTGAGTGTGTTGCAGTGTGTTGCAGTGTGTTGCATTGTGCTGCAGTGTGTTGCAGTGTGTTGCAGTGTGTTGCAGCGTATGACAGTGTGTTGCAGTGTGTTGTAGTGTGTTGCAGTGTGTTGCAGTGTTTTGCAGTGTTTTACGGTGTGTTGCAGTGTGTTGCAGTGTGTTGCAGTGTCACTCTATTGCGAATCCCAAGTCCTTGAATGTGTTGCCGTGTGTTGCCGTGTGTTGCCGTGTGTTGCCGTGTGTTGCCGTGTGTTGCCGTGTGTTGCTGTGTGTTGCCGTGTGTTGCCGTGTGTTGCCGTGTGTTGCCGTGTGTTGCCGTGTGTTGCAGTGTGTTGCAGTGTTGTGCATTTTGTTGCAGTGTCATTCTACTGTGAATCCCAAGTCCTGAAGTGTGTTATAGAGTGTTGCAGTGTGTTGCAATGTGTTGCAGTGTGTTGCAGTGTCACCCTACTGTGACTTCCAAGTCCTTGAGTGTGTTGCAGTGTATGACAGTGTATGGCAGTGTGTTGCAGTGTGTTGCAGTGTGTTGCAGTGTGTTACAGTGCGTTGCTGTGTGTTGCAGTGCCACCCTACCGTGAATCCCAAGTCCTTGAATGTGTTGCAGTGTGTTGCAGTGTATGGCAATGTGTTGCAGTGTCACTCTGATATGAATCCCACGTCCTTGAGTGTATTGCAGTGTGTTGCAGTGTGTTGCAGTGTGTTGCAGTGTGTTGCAGTGTCACTCTACTGCGAATCCCAAGTCCTTGAGTGTGATGCAGTGTAATGCCGTGTTTTGCCGTGTGTTGCAGTGTGTTGCAATGTGTTGCAATGTGTTGCAGTGTCACTCTACTGTGAATCCCAAGTCCTAGAGTGTGTTGCAATGTACTACAGTGTGTTGCAGTGTGTTGCAGTGTGTTGCAGTGTCACCCTACCGTGAACCCCAAGTCCTTGAGTGTGATGCAGTGTGCTGACGTGTGTTGCAGTGTGCTGCAACGTGTTGCAATGTGTTGCAGTGTGTTGCAGATGTCACACTATTGTGAATCTCAAGTCCTTGAGTGTGTTGCAATGTATTACAGTGTGTTGCAGTGTGTTGCAGTGTGTTGCAGTGTCACCCTACCGTGAACCCCAAGTCCTCGAGTGTGATGCAGTGTGCTGACGTGTGTTGCAGTGTGCTGCAACGTGTTGCAATGTGTTGCAGTGTGTTGCAGATGTCACACTACTGTGAATCTCAAGTCCTTGAGTGTGTTGCAGTGTGTTGCAATGTGTTGCAGTGTGTTGCAGTGTGTTGCAGTATGTTGCAGTGTGTTGCAGTGTGTTGCAGTGTGTTGCAGTGTGTTGCAGATGTCACACTATTGTGAATCTCAAGTCCTCGAGTGAATTACGACTATTGAGTGAATTACGACTATTGAGCTGCTTTTGTACAGCCTATTGCATTGCAATAGGCTGTAATGACACTCAATCGAGTGTCATTCCATCGCAGTTGACCTTTCATCTCAATCTCATTGCTCTCGTTTCAACTTCAATCTCAATCTAATGGGTTTCTTTTCAACGGAACGTGGCAAAAGAGACGTAAAGAACTAAATAATCGACTGAGTTTTAGACGATCGATTGAGTTTGAAGATTGGAGAGCTGACACTCCAAATGCAATAGGCTTTACTTAAAGATGCGATTTTTATTACCAGTATGCTCAGAAAATCTGGAGATTGTGTTTTCTTGAAGGACTCGAAGTTTCTGGTAGTACGAACTGTCCACACTGCAACACACTGCAACACACTGCAATACACTGCAACACACTGCAACGCACTGCAATACCCTACAACACACTGCAACACACTGCAACGCGCTGCAAAACACTACAACACATTGCAACGCGCTGCAACACACTGCAACGCACTGCAACACACCGTATCACACCGCAACACACTGCAACACACTGCAACACACTGCAACACACACTGCAGCACAGTGCACCCTGCTCTTCAAACATAGCCGCAAAGTCACGACACACTGCAACACACTGCAACACACTGCAACA
>Ga0335398_10010813_pt1 | contig 10331 bp, 5 predicted proteins | sample BON03_FD_205742 | JGI IMG/M metagenome (GOLD analysis project Ga0335398, IMG submission 205742) | Freshwater microbial communities from Lake Bonney liftoff mats and glacier meltwater in Antarctica - BON-03 (spades assembly) (version 2) | ecosystem: Environmental > Aquatic > Freshwater > Ice >... | reverse complement strand
TATCTTATATATATGTATATATTTATATATATACATATATATATATATATATATATATATATATATATATATATATATATATATATATATATTTTTTATATATATATATATATATATATATATATATATATATATATATATATATATATATATATATAAATATATACGTATGTATATATATACAATTAGCATTTATATATGTATAGGGTCATCCCTTGGGGCCCATCATCGACAGCGTCATCGCACAGGTGCGGCATAGAAAGCTCGGGTTAGAGGTGCCCTGAGCGCCTAAGTAAGTCTCAAGACGTTTCTCGTATTCAACATGTACTAATGACTTTGGTGCTGCGACTCATAATGAACGGCGGTTTCAGTTTTGACTCGGCATATCGCGTGTTCCGTGGTTTTCCGGGTTTCATGGGTAAATCGCTGGTGATCGCCGTCAGAAGTTCAACATAACGTAACAACAAAACTCGCTCATGTACTTGAGCAAAGCGAATTTACAGATGGCGGTTACTTAGTAGCTGCAGAGCACCTTTAACCCGAGCCCGCTTCACACTAGGGTTAGGGTTAAGGGTTAACCCTTCACAAACGGTTTATAATACAAAGGGGACACGAGCACACACGCACAGGGAACTGATCCGAACGTGGCTTTGGGAGCCTAAGGGGAGCTCCCTGGAATATATCTAGATGCTTGGGCCTTCACACTAGGGTTAACGTTAACCCGGGGGTAAACATATCAGCATATCATCATGTACGTACTCCTGTTATATGCAGGCTTCACCAGGCGGAATACGCGATTCGTATTTTTGTGGTTGCGCCACCGGAAGACGTGAACAGCTTTTCAACACGTAGGGTGCGTAAGCGCGGTAGGCCACCCCTATAAGCCGGCCCTAGTGTGCCTGTCTAATACGTACATTCTCGACGCGAGCAGACGTCAACAATTGCATTGCAACATGGCGAATATCCGTATGTTTCTCAAATTGTGTTGGCCAAATTTATTCCGCCGTTTAGCCAATTTCAACTACAACGGCCATTGGTTGACGTCCCTCCACGTTCGCCGTCGAGTTTTGTCACAATAGATGATGATGATAAGTTTACCCCTACGAAACACCTAACACCCCCTCCCCACCACAGCAGCCGGCCCGCAGCGGCTCACACCGACACGGAGACACCCCTGCTGCACCAAAAAAAGGGTAGGGCCCGTAGACGGACCGCCCCAACCGATTTGGCCCATAGTTGGGCCACCCAAGCTCGCCCCCGAAGGAGGGCCTGGTACTAGGGCCTGCTCATTCTTTTCACATGCAGGGTTTACCAGGCGGAATACGCGATGCGTTTTCTTTTTTTTTGCACCACCGGAATATGTAAAACAATCAACAGGACACACGCACACAGGACACACCCCACAGAGAAAACACCCCCGACACCAGCACACACACGCGCACGACAAGACCCCCAAACGAACACCTCCCACAAGCACTTACCAATGCTCAACGGTGGTGCGACGACGGTGTGTGCCACCTCCCACGCCCGGGTGGGTGGCCGCGCCGAAGTCAGCATGAGAGGTAGAGTCGAAGTCGGAATATGTGAACAGCTTTTCAACACGTGGGGTGCGTACTCGCGGTAGGCTACCCCTATAAGCAGGCCCTAGTGTGTCTTTCTAATACGTACATTCTCGACGCGAGCAGACGTCAACAATTGCATTGCAACATGGCGAATATCCATATGTTTCTCTAATTGTGTTGGCCAAATTTATTCCGCCGTTTAGTTAATTTCAACTATAACGGCCATTGGTTGACGTCCCTCCACGTTCGCCGTCGAGTTTTGTCACAGTAGATGATGATGCTAAGTTTACCCCTACGAAACACCTAACACCCCCTCCCCACCACAGCAGCCGGCCCGCAGCGGCTCACACCGACACGGAGACACCCCTGCTGCACCAAAAAAAGGGTAGGGCCCGTAGACGGACCGCCCCAACCGATTTGGCCCATAGTTAGGCCAGCCAAGCTCGCCCCCGAAGGAGGGCCTGGTACTAGGGCCTGCTCATTCTTTTCACATGCAGGGTTTACCAGGCGGAATACGCGATGCGTTTTCCTTTTTTGCACCACCGAAATATGTGAACAGCTTTTCAACACGTGGGGTGCGTACGCGCGGTGGGCTACCCTTATAAGCAGGCCCTAGTGTGCCTTTCTTATACGTACATTCTCGACGCGAGCAGACGTATACCATTCCATTGCAAACCGGCGTAGTTCCGTTTGTTTTTTTCTTATTGGGTTGACCGAATTTATTTTGCCATGTAGTCGCTTTCAACTATAACGGCCATTGGTTGACTTCCCTCTACGCTAGCCGTTGCGTTAGTTCACAGACGGTTTATAATACAAAGGGGACGAGCACACACGCACAGGGAACTGATCCGAAAGTGGCTTTGGGAGCCTAAGGGGAGCTCCTTAGTTCACAGTGAAACGAGGGCCTGTTCATATCTATTCATCCTGCTCAAGGGTTAACCAGCGATGTGCTGGTTGCAAGACTGGGGATCGAACCACTGATACAAAAGGTTAGTTGTGATGAGAGAGACTGGGAATCCATCGCCTATGCATCGGTATATATGAGTATATATCTGTGGCATCGACTTCAAGCGTGTGTGCTTTTATTTTTCTGTGCTCAGTTCCTTGGCAACATCTCCAAGGCCCTCTCGTCGCTGCCCCCCTCGGTATTAGAGCCTGTCCATATCTATCTATCTGCTCAAGCATGTTCCTCTTTTCTCTCATGTCCTCAGTTTCTCGGTAATATCTCCAAGGCCCGCTCGTCGCTGCCCCCTTCGGTATTCTTACCCGACCTTCTACCCATATTCTCATGTCTGTTAGTTTTTTCTGTTTGTGTTTTCAGTTCCTCGGCAACATCTCCAAGGCCCTCTCGTCGCTGCCCCTTTCGGTATTCCTACCCGACCTGCTATCCATCTGAAACAGTCCTGATCCTTTTCTGTGTATGTCCTCAGTTCCTCGGCAATATCTCCAAAGCCCTCTCGTCGCTGCCCCCTTCGGTATTCCTACCCGACCTCACCTCCTCCGGCGACCCCTGGACTTCCAACGCCGACCCCTTCACCCCCTCCGCCGCCGCACTATCGCCCCACTCGCTATTCCTCGACACGACGATCCTAGCCCTCCACCGCCTTCCCGCCTCCCCCAATTCTACGTCCACGCCCACGTCTACAACACAACTCGGCGCGGCGGCTTCTACGGCCGCGTCTACAACAAAACTCGGCGCGGCGGCTTCTACAGCGGCGTCTACAACAAAACTCGGCGCGGCGGCTTCTACGCCCGCGTCTACAACAAAACTCGGCGGCGCAGCCGCAACAGACTCGACGACGAGACTGCCCGGTGTCTACGTGGCCGACATTCGGCTCACGCTCATTGACACGCGCGTGCAAGTCCTGGGTGCTGGCGCGGTTGATTCTTCGCTTCAACAGGTGTGCGCCATGCGTATGCGTACAGTCCTTGGTATTGCCATTATGTGTATGTGGCTGTGTTGTTGTTGCTATACATTGCATTCGGCTCACGCTCGATGATACGCGCGTTCAAACCTTGGGTGCTGGCGCGGCTGATTCTGGGCTGCAGCAGGTGCGTTCTATTAGTTTGTGTAAACGGATCGGCATTGCAATGTTCGTTTCGTTGTTATCGTGTCTGTATAATTGATACTATGAACCAGCGGCACTCGGGGGGCGGCGGGCCGGCGCCTAAGGCGGCCACTAGGGTCGAGGCGTCGACTCCGCCCCCAAGCATCTAGATATATTCCAGGGAGCTCCCCTTAGGCTCCCAAAGCAACGTTCGGATCAGTTCCCTGTGCGTGTGTGCTCGTGCCCCCTTTGTATATAAACCGTCTATGAAAATGAATTCGTCTCACGCTCAATGATACGCGCGTCCAGGCCTCGGGTGGTGGCGCGGCTGCTTCAGCGTTGCGAGAGGTGCGCCGCATGTGTATACATAGTCCTTGGCAATCGATTTTTTTTTTAGTGTGGGTGTCTGTATTGTTATTGCTATAAACTGCATTCGGCCCACGCTCAATGATACGCGCGTCCGAAGCTGGATTGCTAACGCGGCTGCTTTATCGCTGCAACAGGTGCGCCCTATTAGTTTGCGTAGAATTATCGGCATTGCTATGTTATCTTTTTGTTATCGTGTCTGTATAATTGATACTATGAAAATGAATTTGTCTCACGCTCAATGATACGCGCGTCCAGGCCTTGGGTGGTGGCGCGGCTGCTCTACCGCTGCAGCAGGTACGCTCTATTAGTGTGCGTAGAATGATCGGTATTGCTATGTTAACTTTTTATGCTGGTGTCTAATTTATTCTTGCTATGAACTGCATTCGATTGACACGCACTGATCGTTAGAACCCAGGAAAAGTCCTGGTGTTTCGTCTCCCGTTTTAGACGCAAACTGAGAGGGACGACTGGACATCGTCTTATGGGAACGCAGAGACCGCAGATGTTGTGTGTGGCAGCATGGGTCTGGTTCTGTCTATCTACAGAGTTTGTTGTGGTACCTCTGGATCGGTACGATCCGGCAGCTGCGGGCGGGGACGACATTCCCGCTACGCGCGTGCACGCCTCGAATGGTGGCCCGGCTGCTTCAGCGCTGCAACCGGTGCACCTCATGTTTATGAATATAGTCCTTGGTATGTGTGTATATATATATATATATATATGGGTGTCTGTATTAGCATTCCTATAAATCACATTCGGCTCACACTCAATGATAAGCGCGTCCAGGCCGCAAGTAGTGGCCCGGCTGTTCAGCGCTGCAACAGGTGCACCTCATGTGTATGAATATAGTCATTGGTATTCGTGTATATATATATATATATATGTGGGTGTTTGTATTCGTATTGATTTACATGGCATTCGGCTCACACTCGATGATACGCGCGTCCAGGCCGCAAGTGGTAGCCCGGCTGTTTCAGCGCTGCAACAGGTGCACCTTATGTTTATGAATATAATGATCGGCTTCGCTATGCTCACTACTTGTAATTGGTGTTGATGTGTTCGTATTGATTTACATTACATTCGTCTCACGCTCAAGGATACGCGCGTGCAGGCCTTGGGCGGTGGCGCGGCTACTTCTCCGCTGCAACAGGCGCGCACTATTAGTGTGCGTAGAATGATCGGCGTTGCTATGCTCACTACTTGAGTGGTGTAGATATATTTGTATTGGCATACACGATGTTCGGCTTACACTCAACGACGTGCGCGGCTAAAGCTCGGGTTAACTCGTGATGGCCCGGCTGCTTTTCCGCTGCAACGGGTGCGCCTCATTAGTGTGCGTAGATTGATCGGCATTGTTAAGTTTCTGTTTAGTCGTGGTATGTGTGTTAGTAATGCTATGAAACGCATTCGACTGACACTCCACAACATGCGCTTACGAAGATCGAATGCTAGCACGGGTGCTTCTCCGCTGCAACAGGTGCGCCTCATGTTTATGAATATAGTGCGGACCCTATGTGTATGAATATAAGGATCGGCATTGCTATGCTCAGGGTTAACCCGAGTCGTATGGGGTGATGGTGTATTTATACCTAGGGTTAGCCCAAAATCAGCCGAATCCGCGGCCGAGGTCGCCCCCCCCCGTTTGGTGGCCTTCGCGGTGTACAAACTTACAAATAAGTAATAACAGAACAGCTAGTGATCAAGTTGTATGATTCGTTCTAATCAGCGCCCCACAAACAGCTGATAGAGTTGGAGCTAAACCAAAAACTCTAAAACTATGTGTGGGTCGTGGGGCCCTATCTAAATCTAGCGGTGCGTGGCGTGCCTAAGGGCGCGCTTCGCACGCAATCTGCCTAGCAGGCTTCCCTATGGGCGGCCTAGTTACTTGTATAGTGTATTGTTTGCGCGTGCGCCAGTGTTATTGTGGTTGACGCCTTGGGCGTTATAACCATCTCTCGTGTGTGTTTTGAGTGCTGCGGCAGCAATAAGAAAACTCCCCCATAGATAGCCCCTGCCTATTCTAACCTTAGTAGTTAGTTTCGTAACGCTTCGAAACCGGCGGCCGACAACTGTTCCGTGCGTCCGCATACCGTACGCCGTCCGAGGCTAGCCCTCGGCGACGGTGCAGCCACGCGAGTCAGTATTTCGTTGTTCCTGTGGATGTGTGTACTTAAATGAGCTCTCATCTGTAATGCTCTGGCGTGAAGGTTGTTCCTGCCGTCGCTGCAATTGATGACGTTGTATGATTAGTTCTCATCAATGCCCCACAAACAGCTGATAGAGTTGGAGCTGGCTATACAAGAGCGGATAGCCGTTAAATATGCCCTGTGCGCCTAAGTATTTCGAATCTGAGTTTCCTATAATCAAAACGATGAAACTCTTAGTCGAAACTTGCTCATGTACATGAGCAAAGCGAAATTAACCATAGCGGGCAATTAGTAGCTGCAAGGCACCTTGAACCCGAGACGGGGGTGGAACTGTAGAGGAAACGTGCCGTACTGTACCAGTTATGCCACGTTGTCTCTAAGCGCTCAGAGGTAAAGTGGCATACCTGGTGAAGTACGACATTTTTTTCATCTACAGGAACCTGTGGTCCTGACGTTGTTGAATGCAAGTTACCGTGCAAACAAAGCCAATGGATGTCGCCGTAGTTTTCTTATTTCAAACGGGTTAACCTCCTTCTGTTCGGGTCAACTTGGCTAAACGTATAAACAAACCCGGCTTTTGCTTTGGACGGCTGCTTTGATCCATCGTCGGGTAAACCTCGGGCTCGCCCGAGAAAGTGAGAAGGAGTGGGCGCAAAAGAAAACGAAAATCGCCGTCATCATTTCGAGATTTTACATTGTAATTATTTTAGGTATTTTAAAGTCAGCAACGCTGCCTAAAACATGCCGTTTTGCATCGTGCATTCGTCCCGCTAGATCGAGATGACTCCAGCATGCGCGCAAGTAGCAGCGATCGCTGCAGACGTTTAGGGGTTAGGGTTCAGGGTAAGGGTTACGGGGTTAGGATTCAGGGGTTAGGGTTAAGGCTAACCCGATCTTGCCCCGTTGCCCGCTAGATGGAGGCGACCCCAGCGGTTGCGCGAGTGGCGGCGATTGTTGCGGACGGTAAGCGGTTAGGGTTCGGGGGTCATGGTTAATGGGTTAGGGTTAAGTTTTTCTTAAGGGTAGAGGTTGACCCCTAATCAGATGTTGCCCCTTTGCCAACTAGATTAAAGTGACACCAGCGTTTGCGGAGGTGGCGGCGGCGATCGCTGCGGATGGTTAGGGTTAGGGTTACGGGGTTAGGGTTAGGGTTACGGGTACGGGGTTAAGTTGCCCTGCAGCTACTAATTAACCGCTATGGTTAAATTCGCCTTGCTCAGGTACCTGAGCTAGCTGCGTCTAAGGGTCTCGTCATTTTGTGTATAGGGAACTCGAAGTCGAATCAGTTAGGCGCACAGGGCACCTTTAATCCGATCGTACCCCCTTGTCCGCTAGATTGAAGTGACCCCAGCGTTTGCGGAGGTGGCGGCGGCGATCGCTGCGGATGGTTAATAGTCAAGGTTAGGGTTGAGGGGTTAAGGGTTACTGGGCTAGGATTAAGGGGTTACGGGTTAGGGTTAATCCGATCTTTACCCTTTTGTCTGCTAGACCGAGGTGATTCCAGCGTTTGCGGATGTGGCGGCGGCGATCGCTGCGGATGGTTAGGGGTCTGAGTTAGGATTGCGGACTTAAGGGTCGGGGTTAACCCGATCTTGACCTCGTGCTAGCCAGGTTAAGGCGACCTCAGCGGTTGCTAAAATGGCTGTTATCGGAGCGGACGTTTAGGGATTAGGTTTAAGGGGTTAGGGTTGCGGACTTCTGATTTAGGGTTAACCCAATCGTGCCCCCTTGTCCGCTAGATTGAAGTGACACCAGCGTTTGCAGATGTGGCTGCGGCGGTCGCTGCGGACAGTGGGCTCGATGAACGGCCACCTTCGAGCCATGACGGATATATGGTGCGTGCCTATTATGTATGCATATCGATATGCATTCATATTCACTTGGATATACCTACAGCCATACATATATATGTATACATCGCTGCGGACAGTGGGCTCGATGGACGGCCGCCCTCGAGCCACGACGGGTACATGGTGCGTGTCTATTATGCATGCATATCTATTTTCATACATAGACGGTGTATACGCAAAGAGCACACACGCACAGAGAGCTGATCCGAGAGTGTGGGGGGTCACCCTAAGCGCGGCATTCATATATACCTGGATATACCTATAGACACACCTATATTGTATGTATCGGGATAACCCAAGGTGTAACCCTGATACATGGTGGAAGTCAGCCCCGCATGCCTGCGTCACTTCGTAAAGCAGGCTTTACTGCCCTCTGTTGCGGTGCTGGGATGTGGCGTATGCTTGCCGATGTGCGGCTTTGGCACTCCGGGGGCGGCGGGCCGGCGCCTAAGGCGGCCACTAGGGTCGCGGCGTCGACTCCGCCCCCAAGCATCTAGATATATTCCAGGGAGCTCCCCTTAGGCTCCCAAAGCCTCTTTCGGACCAGTTCCCTGTGCGTGTGTGCTCGTGTCCCCTTTGTATTATAAATCGTCTGTGAGAATTTTGATTGATTGATTGACATGGAGCGTGTCTAGACTGTATGCATATATGTATCCATTCATAGATACCTGGATATATATCTATAGAAACAACTATATGTATATATCACTGCGGGCTAAGGGTTAAGGTTCAGGGTTAACCCAGAGGGTACAACGGTGCGTGTCTAATACCCATTCACATTCACCTGAATATACCTTTAGAAACACCGATATTGATATATCGCTGCGGATGGTGGGCTCGAAGGCCGAACGCCCCCGCGCCACGATTAATACATGGTGCGCTTCAGCCCGCCAAGCCCGCGTCACTGTGTGTGCTGCCCTCTGTGGTGATGATGGGATGTGACTTTGCATTGCCCGTGTGTGGCTCATTGAGGACTTGGGTCGATTGGTTCACATGGTGCGTGCCAATACTCTATGCATATCTATATCTATTCAAATATACCTGCATATACATATATGAACATCTACATATATATATCGCTGCAGACGGTGGGCTTGCAGACCGGCCGCCCTCCACCCACGACGGATATATGGTGCGTGCCTAACATGTATGCATGTATATACTCTTTCATATATACCTGGATATACCTGTAGACACACCTATATGTATGTATTGGGCTCGAAGACCGGCCGCCCACGAGCCACGACGGATATATGGTGTGCGTAAGCCCCGCAAGCCTGCGTCACATCGTAAATCAGGCTTTACTGCCCTCTGTGGCGGTGCTGGGATGTGGCGTATGCTTGCCGGTGTGCGGCTTTGGCACTCGGGGGGCGGCGGGCCGGCGCCTAAGGCGGCCACTAGGGTCGCGGCGTCGACTCCGCCCCCAAGCATCTATATATATTCCAAGGAGCTCCCCTTAGGCTTCCAAAGCCACTTTCGGATCAGTTCCCTGTGCGTGTGTGCGCGTGCCCCCTTTGTATTATAAACCGTCTGTGAGGATTTTGATTGATTGATTGGCATGGAGCGTGTCTAGACTGTATGCATATATGTATCCATTCATAGATACCTGGATGTACCCATAGAAACACCTATATGTATATTTTGCTGCGGACGGTGGGCTCGGAGACCGGCCACCTTCCAGACACGATGGATGCATGGTTCGCGCCTAGACTATACACTTCAAAACTACTAGCCTAGTTAGCCCGCGGCTAGTAACTTGTGTTACCTGTCTAGTTACTAGCATATTAATATTTACCAGCCCAAACGGGTGTACCAGCCACGTAACTAGTCCAGTAGTTTTGCGGTGTATGCATATCCATACCTATTCATATATACCTGGATATACCCATAAACAACACCTATATGTACACATTGCTGCGGACGGTGGGACCAAAGACCGGCCACCTTCCAGACACGATGGATGCATGGTTCGCGCCTATACTATATGCATGGCTATGCCCATTCATAGACGGTTCATATTCAAAGGGGACACGAGCACACACGCACAGGGAAATGATCTAGTGGGGAGGGGTCTAGTCGAGCGAGTAAGTAGGAGGCACTGTGGCCTGTGGCCCCCTGTGCTCAAAGCTCGTCGCGCCGTAAGCGGCAGCAATCTGCATCGCTGTCGTAAGTATCAGCGGCGGCGGCATCATCCTCAGTGAGCAAACGGTCGTGGTCGTCGAAGGGATAGGGCCAGAGTCGACCTCCGCCTCGAAGCCACTCGTCGTCATTCACACGGGGAATCTATCGACACACCCGACAAAAACAACACCCCAAGCCCCCATATGAGCAAGGTGCACTTAAGTGAACCCACGT
>Ga0335398_10010807_pt1 | contig 10334 bp, 5 predicted proteins | sample BON03_FD_205742 | JGI IMG/M metagenome (GOLD analysis project Ga0335398, IMG submission 205742) | Freshwater microbial communities from Lake Bonney liftoff mats and glacier meltwater in Antarctica - BON-03 (spades assembly) (version 2) | ecosystem: Environmental > Aquatic > Freshwater > Ice >... | reverse complement strand
CAGGCGCTGTGTGCAGCGATGGCTTCTGCGCTCTCAGGACTTCTGGCTTCACGTGCCCAGACGACGGCAAAACTGTCCCGGGACGGTGGGAGCAGTCTGTGTCAGGCGAGGACACTGGCAAATTCCAGCTCATTTCATGCCCTACGGGTCATTTAATGCAGAAAATTTCGCATGACATGCAACAGTGTACGCCATGTGGTCAAGGCACTGAATGTGTGACATTAGAATGTGACTCATGCTCGCCGTGCTCACCTGGCACCTTCAAAGCTGTGGCAGGAATCCAAGAATGCAGCAAATGCCCGCCGAACACCTACAATCCGGATCCCAGAGCCGCGTCGTTCACAAACTGCCAGGCGTGTCCCAGCGGTGCCGACACCAATGGCATGGATGGGCAGATCAGTGTGGATGCCTGCAAGTGTGGAGACAGATTCTACGAAGCCAGCAACGGAGTAGCCGGGTCTACATTCTCTTGCGCCACCTGCCCGACAGGCGCTACATGCAGCGATGGCTTTTGCGCACTTCGGCTCTCGAACAAGGTATGCCCCCAGCAAGAGGGTGCCATTGCAGGGACATGGGAGCGGTCTATGTCAAGCGAGGATGCCGGCAAGTTTAGTCTGGTTTCCTGTCCCAAAGGCTTTCAGAAGCAGGTTTCGACTGTGGAAGCCCAACGGTGTCTTCCGTGCCTTCTGAATTCACAGTACATTCTAGATCCCAATACTCATCAATGCGAGAAATGTCCGCCGGGTCTCAAGTGCAACATTGATGCAGTGCATCCTGTTGTGCCAGCCTCCACCTGGATGGCAGAAGACGGTGTCTATAAGCTCAGGACGTGTCCAAAAGGATATATGAAAATGAGTGTGATCAACGGGGCTGTTGCCGAATCTGGAGACCAGCGTTGTGAGCCATGCGCAGAGGGCACAGAATGTGTGACAGAGTTGTGTGACACATGCTCGCCGTGCTCACCTGGCACCTTCAAAGCTGTGGCAGGCACTCAAGAATGTAGCAAGTGCCCACCAAATACCTACAATCCGGATTCCAACGCGGTTGGTTTTGCAAGTTGCCGGACATGTCCAATCGGCGCGGATACCCGTGGCAACGATGGGCGGACCAAGGCTGATGCCTGCCAATGCGGATCACAATTCTATCTTGCAGACCCTCAATCGAGCGGCGCTGCTCTTTCGTGCGTCAGATGCCCTAGGGGACTTGAATGTGCAGATGGCTTTTGCAGCATACGATCCTCACTGGGAAGCCCAAGGTGTCAATCTGGAAATCACAACTCGGCAGTCAAGGGGACATGGATCTTTCCCAAAGGACAGGCCGTTCTTACGGCTTGCCCGACAGGCTTTCGTCTCTTAAACCAATCAGGTATATTGCATTGATTTGCTTGGATCACAATTCCCGGACGTATTTTGAACGCCCCTGTGTGCTTTCTCGAGACTGCGTGTGCACGTTAGGTCACGTCTCCCATTATCCGAGTTGCTGACATTTGTTTTCCCCTGTTGGGTAATGTATCAGGTGTAGAGGTGCAGCAGTGTCGAGAATGTGCAAGGTTTTTCTACCTGTTTCTCCCACTCTCGGCGATTTGAATGGCGTGTTTGCGCGTTGGATTTGAGTCGTGTTTTGGCCATTTGCATTTGTGTATGGTGATGACGATTTGTGTTAGCAGGGTCGAGTCTTTGTTGCGACAAACGCACTGCAACACACTGCAACACATTCACCTCACTGAATGCAACATGCAACGTACTGTGGTGCTGACACACATTCATGCTGGCAGTGGCGAGTTTATGTTTGACAGCAGTGTCCCGATGCTGGCGTGTCAACCTTGCCCACCACAAGGATTTTGTCCCAACAAAGGTCCGACTCGTGCTTGTTGTGCGCCCTCTATTGCACGTGTACACTTGTTACATTGCATTGCATTCCACTGACATGCAGTCGACCTGGACCTTAACACTCAAACGGCAGGGAGGCCAATTTTCGACGTAAGACCCATCCAAAGCTCCATGGTGAGTTCTTGACCTCCTCAGACTCAGTTTCAATCTTGAGATTAAAGCTTTAGATTTAAGCTAGACAGCTCACCTCAAGTGTTCCTTGGCGATGAAAATGACTTTTTGCGTGTGTCTGTCTGTGTCTATGCGTGATGTTTGCAGGTGCTGAACGGAGATGTAACAAAAGACAATTTAGATGGCATCATCCGGTCCATTGCAGCTGCACTGCGCGTGGACCCCTCGCTCATTGAAATCCTGGGTTCGCGACGACAAAGCAGCAGGAGGGCTCCTGTCAGCATCACCTTCAGATTGTTTGTAGATGCTGACAAGAAGAATGAGATCAGCGCTCTCATCGAAAGTGGGTCCTTTTCTAACAATTTGGCCATGGAGCTGGGCAGACAAAATATTCAAGCGTCGGTGGTTTCCACAGGTCCCTTTCCCTGCTATTTCCTTTTGCAGAAATGCATCGTCGAAGCTTTTGGTAGCAGTAAACAAGTGCCTGCTGCAATGTGCTCGTTGACACGATTCTTTGGCGTATGCAGGAAAGGTACAAGTAAGCTTGGTGCAAGAGATCATGCCGGTGGGCACAATCTCCCTCGTTGACGGCATATACTGGGTCTCGTATCTCTTTTCCTTTGATTTGTGCTGTTGCCGTGTGTTGCAGCCTGTTGCGGCATGTTATAGTGTTTTGTGGTTGTTGCAGTGTGTTTCTTTGTTGACTCTTTGTCATTGATGCGATTTCAGTGGGTGCAACACACTGCAACGACTGCAGCACACAATGCGGCCTTCCGCTCTGCATTCATCCAATCTAAAGTGTCTTCACATCTTGAGTGAATACTCTGAACCCAATTTCTTTTATATAATTAGCACTTACGTGTCACTTTTCACGAATGGTACCAAGGCATGCAATGAAGCAAGTGGCCTACCGCAGTTGCAGCATGTTGCAGAACATTGTAGCGTGTTGCAGTATGTTGCAGCTTGTTGCAGCATATTGCAACACTTTGAAGCATGTTGCAGCACGTTGCAGCATGTTGCAGCGCATAGATCTGCATTGCACTGCGTTGCAGTGCGTTGACCTGTGGTTTAATGCAGGTGGTGGATTGCCCCCTGGGATATCTCCTCGTCAACGAAACAGCCCCCGGATACTGTCTGCCTTGTGAAAGGTTGTCATGACCTGCCTTGTGCTTCCTGAAATTTTCAACATTTGTTTTCCGCATTCTTGTTTCAACTTTCATATTCGTTTGTATCTTTTGCTTCCGTTCTCTCTCACACATTGATTCTCTTCTACTCGAGCCTCCACCACCATTACCGTTCCTTTTCGCTTCTCGCTCTCGTCCGATCTCTTTCGGATTTGAATGATGTAAAACTCAAACCCAAATGTTTCGGCAAACACACTGCAACACATTTTGACATAATCAGCCCAACATTTGTGATAAACAAACACAGAGGCACATATTCCATCGATCCGTTCGAGGGATGCTTAGGCAGTTGTGGCGTTCGTCTTTGCAATGAGTGCCCTGAGGCAAGTGCACTGCACCGTACTGCAACATGCTGCAACACACCGAAATACACTGCAGAACGCTGCAATACGCTGCAAAACACTAGCAGCGAGTGCCTGAGCCAAGTATTTTCTACACTTTTACACAACGCAAGACACTGCAACACACTAGAACACAATGCAACACACTGCAACAAACCGCAGCACACTTTAACATACTGCAACGTGCCGCAACACACTCATCTTATTGTATGCAACATACAATGTCACGTACTATGTGGTGCATCCTCTGTGTGCATCGACCTTATCAAATCGATCAACATAAGTGTCAAATCAGCATCAAATGTATCTCTCTCTCAGATTTTCAGGCTCCATTGAAACAAATACACACATGCACACACACACACACGCACATGCACACATGCACACACACACTTGTGTGGAGAACAGGGTGCGGTGTGCAGCGGGGGCCTAGACGAGGACATCGACAAGCACTTTCAGCCTCTGTCGGGAATATGGTTGCAAGAGCGCATGCGCCTTTCAAATGGAGCATATATGCTTCGGTTCAGGCTTTCGGAATGCGAAGAGGGCTTCAAGCTAGTCCGCGGCGATACGAATGCCTACACTCGGGACACTTGTGAAGTCTGCGAGTTTGGAAAGCTCGCTTTGGGCCAAGCAGTCTATGCTCCCCTACACGAGTCGAGGCTCGACCAGTGCATTGAGTGTCAAGATTTGACGGGTGTTCTCTGCAAAGGAGGCATGCAAATCGCACCGAGCCCAGGCTTCTGGATAGACCCTACGCAGGTGTTGGAGGATTTTTCGGAAAGCTCTATGTTTGATCCCAAAGTTGATACCCGTCGAGCCTCCACTGCTCACACAGATCGCAGAAATCGTAATCGAACTACGATTGAACCAGGCGATCACGTGTTTGCATTCTATCCTGACCTTGAAGATAACGGCAACAAATCTGTAGAGGCCAAACTTGGGATGATAGTGGAGTGGCATGGTTGGGATGGCTCAGCCTTGATCAAATTCAACGGCGAGGGTGAAGCTATACAAGTGCGAGCAGAATGGGTAGAGCAACGGAGCATCAAAGCCTACCAATGCGCCAATGACGCCTGCTTGTCTGACTTTACGTGCAGAGAGGGCCACTATGGCCGAATATGCGGGCTGTGCAACGGGAGCTACGTCATGTCCTCAGATGGATGCACCCTGTGTGATGAGGACCAAGAGGGTTCTTATATTGCTACCGTCTTCTTCACGTTCACGTCCTTGTTGCTTTGGTATTTCGTTTGGAGGCCTTGGTTTCGATTTTTTGAGAGATTTGAGCTGTGGGTGGCATTACGTCTCGTGGATATGCTAGTGCACATAGCGACCTTTGTGGGCAATCTGGTGAATCGGTTCAACAAGCGCGCCAATCGGGCCAAGCAGATCAAGCGCATTCTGGCCAGCTTCTTCCGCATACAGAACATTATCGGGTATGGCAAGGTGGTCATCGGCTTTTATCAAGTAACGGCCACCTTTCTGCTCAACTTCAGCGTTGAATGGCCTGATTTGATGGGAACTGTGTTGGGCTACATGAATTTCTTGTCCTTCGACTTTTTCAGCTTGCCCACTGTCTCATGCCTTTTCAAAGACTATTCCTACATGGCAAAGCACCAGATTTTTACAATGGCTCCTCTGTTTGTAATCCTGCTACTGATGATGCCCTCAGTCTTAGCCTGCAGCCTCTCGAAACTCAAGATCGTAGTGGTCGAGGCAAGCGTCATCAAGGAACTGGTGTCTGCTTTCTTCTTCGCCATGCTCAGTTTTCTCTTTTTGATCTATCCTGCTGTGTCGTCAACCGTTCTGAATACCTTCAATTGCATTGACTTGGATGTGCATGGCAATTGGCTCAAGGTGGACATGCGTGTACAGTGCCCACGGGACACTTTGGACGTGGGTTTTACGTGGTCGCTTGTGTTCGTTTTTATCTATCCCGTTGGAATCCCAATTATTTTTGGGATCATCCTTTGGTACTTCTCGGTGCCCAATTTAGCACAGCGCAAGCAGGACCTGTACCGGTTCAAAGCGCTCATTGCCAGAGTCGACGAGTCGATCCTTCCGAATGTTCGCTCTATTGCTGCCCATCTCGACAAATGGACGTGGAAGCATGACCCCGTTTGTTTGCTGACACGCGAAGAATGCCTTCTTATTCTGCGTCATTCCTGGACTCCGTGGGAAGAATTCGAGACTGGCGGCATCGAATCTCGAATGTTCGGCGGCAAGGCCTTTTATCTGGTAAACGAGGCTGCTCAAAATGTTGCTGATGCCGTCGCCAACGCAGCGGATCAAGTGCAAGACTCCGCCCGTCCTTCCCAGGACTCCAACTCTAACGACAACAATGCTGCGACAGACGGCACAGAGACGGCTCCGGGAGAACAAGACTCACGAGCAGCCAGCGTCGCCTCCGACTCTCACGCGCGCACGCCAGCAGGCATGCAGGCAAGCGCTCTGTGCCGCAACACTCAAGACCAAGACATGCCTCTGACTACCGTCACCAGCGATACAGCAAACGCTGGTGTGGATCCCATGGAAGTACATCTCGTGAGCGGGGCATCTTTCGGGAGTGCACCCCCTATGGCTGGGCCGAGTACTCCGAGGCCACAGAGCGATGAAGAGGAAATTGCCCCCGCACCCACGCTGCCTGAGGCAGATGCGGCAGGAGCAAGCAAAAGTCTTCGTGATGCCAGTCCTGTAGAGGAAGCTAACGAGGAGGAGGATGAATATGCTGAAATGGATGAGTTTGATGTGCGCTTGTCGACATCGGAGCTTGTGGCCTCGCTGTGTAAAGAGTCTATTCTAGTCGTGCCACCCATTGTCTGGAATGGCGAGTGCGGTGCTGAAGAAGAGCTTGCAATCGATCGCGCTGGCTTTCTCTTCTCCATGTATCAGGTCTCGCCAGGCACTCGTTCTCGCTCTTTCGCGCGCGTGCTCTGTACCTTCCGCATTTCATGCTCAGTGAAAAAAATTGCTTACAAGTTAAAATTGTGGATTGTATTTAGCGTACATATTTATAATGTGTCAAAGAAAGCTCTTGTAGCTTGTAGCTGATCGTGTACAATTCACTGTAACGCACTGTACTGTACCACAATGCAGCACACTGCAACACACTGCAGCACAAGAGAGTCTTGGCACGTGAGGTGTCTTACTTTCATGTTTGGATGCTCGTGAATTGGTACAGGTGCAATACTGGTGGTTCGAGATTTTCGAGATGTGTAGGTGAGTCACACAAATGTCATCAATTAAATAAGTCCTCGAAACATTTCGAACTCACACATACATTGTTTGAGATTTTCGAGATGTGTCGGTGAATCATACCAATTATCACTGACGCAATGAGTCACATGAATATCATCAACTCATGTATGACCTTTGCAAGAATTTTGCGTGTGCGAATGTGTGTGTGCGAGCGCGAGTATTTGATCACAATCCATGTCATGCACAGGAAACTGGTGGTCAACGGAGTTCTAGTCTATATCCACGACGCGCACATTCGCCTTGGCATCGGCTTTGCTGGTAAACATTCTACAACCTCTACCCAAATTTTGTAGATGGAATCTAGTAGCGAGATGACTCTTGAGAATGTCCACCAATGTGATTTCTCTCGCCTCTTCTCTCATATGTCTATATTAGATTGGAAAATTGAGTAGCGAGCTGATTTCTGAGAATGTGAACCAGTGTGCTCAATTTCGCTCCTTCTCTCCTTTGCCGTGTGTTCCTTTTCTATGGGTTGGCAACAATTAGGAGACTTTCTAATTTACTTGGTCTCAGTTGCAAAAGAGCCCTATGATTGACTGACTTTGAGATGTGCACCAGTGTGCTTTCTTTCGCTCATCCTCTCCTTTGCCGTCCGTCCATTCGCGAGTCCAAAATTGAACAAGTTGATGTTGTCGGCGCTGTCTATTCAAACTCTCACTTTGGCCTATGGCTTGCTCCTTATTGTCAAATCCAATGCTGGTGTCAGTACTGCTACTTCAAGGTGTGATGCAGCGTGTTGCAATGTTTCACATTTTGTTGCATTGTCTTGTTGTGTGTTGCTTCGCGTTATAAAATTCAATGCATGCGTCAGACTGCTATTTCAAGGTACGTTGCAGTGCGGCGCAGTGTGTTGCAGTGCGTCGCAGTGTCTTGCATCGTCCTGCAGCGTCTTGCAGCGTCTTGCAGTGTGTTGCAGTATGCATGTTGACATGTCTCCATGATGATTAGGCAGGTATGAGATGCAGGCACGCTCCAGTGGTTTATAGACACACTGCCACACACTGCAACATACTGCAACACACTGCACCACATCACACTGCAACACACTGTAACACACTACAACGCACTACAACGCGAATGAGCAGGTACGAGATGCAGGCGCTGGAGTGGGTCATCGTTCTCTTGAACTGTCTCCTCATCGTTTTCCCTTACATCCTGAGTCTACTTGATCTTGGGATTTACGGTAAGAATCTGACCTGTTTTTCCACAAATGTGACGATAATTGAAAACTCACTTTGGTACAAATGTGCATGTGTATTCTATATGTGTATACGTGTGCGCGCGCATGCGTAGATGTTTGCATGTGTGCCTATGAGTGCGTATATGTACATATATTGAAGTAGCCGAACAAAGTGCAGGGCGTTGCAGTGTGTCACAGCGGGTTTCACAGTGTTTTGCAAAGTATATATTACAGCCACTGAGGAGGGCACCATGAGAGATACTGGATGAGTCATCTGGGGGAAAGGGTTGGACATCATTTAACAACTGTGACAACACTGCAACACACTGCAACACACTGCAACACACTTCTTCTCAGCTCTGAAATCGCTGTTTGTCAATCACACCATTGACAAGGAGGCACGATACTCCTATGTTCCTCCCGGTATTTTGATGTGTGTTGTACTGTGTTGCACTGTGTTGCGGTGTGTTACAGTGTGTTGAATGAGGCACGATACATTTATGCTTCTCTGAGTATCTTGCTATGTGTTGTAGTGCGTTGTAGTGTGTTGAAGGAGAGTGCGTTGCCTTGGAATGCCGTGTGTTGCAGCGTGTTGCAGTGTGTTGCAGTGTGTAGCAGTTTTTTTAATTTGGATTTTAGGCCCGCTCATCCATGCTATTCGCAACGCACTGCAACACACTGCAACACACTGCAACACATTGCAACACACTGCAACACACTGCAACACACTGCAACACACTGCAACACACTGCAACACATTGTAACACACCGCCACACAGTTCATAACGTGTATGTGTCTGTATGCGTGTGTGTGTGTGCATGGGCGAGCACGCGTGTGTGTGCACTTGTGTACGCATTTATGCGTTTGTATGTATGTGTGTGTGTGTGCATGCGTGTGCTTTTGGGATGTGTGTGTACGTGTGTCTGTCGAGCAGGATCGCACCTGTTGCCCGACGGGACTAGCATGTGTCTGGCACCGGGCAAAGATGGTGTGGCCAAAATACATGAGGTTTCGGCAGATATCGGGTTTGTTGGGCTGCAAGTGGCTTGTTGATTCAACGCAGGCTTTCATGGCAAGTTACTAACAAGCTGTAATAGCAAGTTTTCAAATCATCCGATCTCATTTGCTGACACTCCACTCGCTTTACCTGCAGTGCCATTGTCACGCATGGAATCGTCTAAATATCACCAGCTAAATATCACGAACTCGTCGAGGCCTAATTAACTCAGACCTCATGGCATTATTCCGAGTGGAGTCGTCTAGATATATGATCTTCATGAGCCATCCAAAAATTACAAACTCAATGAGCCGAATGAGCTCAGACCTGAGCGGGGTTGGCGTATCGTGCGAGGATGCTAGCGCTCTTTCTACTGCTTCTTTCTTCGGGGTAGGATGCTGAATAAACAAATGACAATCCTTCAGTGAGTCTCGTGTGATGTTGTGTGCGTGTGCCTTCTGGTATTGAGAGTCAGTGCAACAATATGTGTCATGAATGAAACGCATACGACACGCTTTAGAAGGTGCAACTTAATTTTTATATCATGATCTTCGGTTTTGAAAGTTCAAGTGAATCTTTGTGTAGTGTATCCCGGGTCCATGCATATAGTACTACCATCCCTAGTTCTGATGGCATTGGGGGTGCCTCACACTACCCAAGGTTGATACGATGGTGATGAGCACAATCCTCAACTTGAATTAGCTGGTTTGTCAAAATTGCGCGCGCATATGCCGGTGCAGTGTCTTGCAAAGACACATACATAAAACGTCGTCATGACACGTCATCATGATACAAGGGGAATAGTGACCTTCAACTTCTCTCTAAGGAACCTGACTCAGGTGACTAGCACCATGAAACCGGGACAAGGTAGCATGTTTGGTTTTTTCTTCGGTAAAGAGAATAACTCTTCGCGAAGGGTTATATTAAAGATCGAACTAGAATTAAACAACCTAAACTCAATCTTGTCACGGTCGGCCGTGACTCCAGTTTTCCCTCTCCCCCTGGCGCAGGCAAAGGCATACCGTGGCTGAGCCACTCATTAACAACAGTGTCTATCTCAAAAGTCATGCTACAGAAAGGAAAATAGTCGAGAATGGGAAACTAAACACAACAAACTTGTCAGGAGACGAGGTGCAGGAAACAGGGAAAATAAAGAGAAAGGAAGATCTAGGCACCCGGGTCGGTGAAAGGCTGGTAAGAAGAGCGTGTTCCGTGCATGAAGGGAGCATGCTTATGAAAAGCAGGTCGAGACAGGCTTTTGGTCAAGGCGTCGGCGACATTGAGGGGACCCCAACACTTGTATAACTTGATTTCGCCGGCACGTACTCGCTCGCGGAGGAAATGAAATTTAACATCCACGTGACGGCTGCGAT
>Ga0335398_10010805_pt1 | contig 10334 bp, 8 predicted proteins | sample BON03_FD_205742 | JGI IMG/M metagenome (GOLD analysis project Ga0335398, IMG submission 205742) | Freshwater microbial communities from Lake Bonney liftoff mats and glacier meltwater in Antarctica - BON-03 (spades assembly) (version 2) | ecosystem: Environmental > Aquatic > Freshwater > Ice >... | reverse complement strand
TGAACAGGAGTTCAAAACCAACTGCAGTCTGGTCGACTTATCCACAGCTGTGTAGTACGTTACACTGCTATAACGCCTGGTCAATTTTAAACCAGCACAGATGGTCAATTTAAACCCAGCGCGAACAACGCAAGCAGGCTATTTAGTCAACATGTATACCCGTATTCAGTGTATTTACGCTGGCTGCGGGAGTTAATGGAGCCGCGGAGAAACTTTTTCTAGATATCAAGCGTACCTAGATCGTCCATCGCTGCCGTCATTCGTTGAATCATCGCACGAGACATTTCATCGGTTTGCATATTAGGTAAATGTTCCGAGTGGCATAATGTGATTGTCCACATCCCCAAGCCGGCAGACATCTGTTTACGGTATAGGTCCCAGTGCTGCTCCAAGTCAATAGGCTGATCGCACAAGCTCGATAAATTGTCGTAGTAACGCTCTACCAGTGGACACACTCACGCCCATCTTCAGTGGTTAATGCAGCAGACAGGCGTACGCCAGATCCCGTGAGCCGCGGCCTTGTGAGCAAATCTGCCAATCGGTCAAGCCCACACGCCCTTGACCAGCGGTGTACCAATTACCTATGTGTACATCACAAGGAATAATGGCCCTAGGCAAATCAAGATGAACAGAGTTACCCCTACCGACGATTGCAAAGATGAGTCTGAGTGACGGCAAAGAGTTCGAACCGGCGCTGGCAAAACCAGAATCCCCCGAAGGGCGAGAAGCCCGTGATAACGTTAGGGAGTCAGCGCGCGAATAGCCCCAAGCCTTGATCTGCGCCCCTAACAATACAATAGCTACATGCTCATCAAACCGTAATTGTTTTTGAAATCAACCCGCGGTATAGCCGCCGTCTACAGGCAGAGCTACTCCCGTAACATAGGAAGCCCTGTCTGAGAGCAGCCAGACAGGCGCTTGAGCCAGCTCTACAGGTTCAGCGGTACGCCCGATGGCAACCAGAGATTGAAGCGAATCTTTAAGCCTGTTATTACCAGCCGTTGTCCGGTCCCACATGGGAGTTTCTATAAAGCCGGGGCATACGGCGTTAACTCTGATATTTTTTTTCGCATACTCAAGTGCCACGGTCTTCGTCAATCCGATCACGCCGTGCTTTGCAGCGTTGTAACCGGAAGAACCCTGCATCCCGATCAATCCGGCAATAGACGCCGTATTTACAATGCTGCCGCCGGTCTGTTGTTTGAGCATCTGCGCCACTTCGATCTTTAGACAGATGAAGACGCTAGTTAGATTAACATCGACAACTCTATCCCAGTCCTTCAAGCTCATTTTAACAATTTGCGCACCGGGTCCTTCAATTCCTGCGTTGTTAAACGCACCATCAAGACTCCCATAGCGGTTTGCAATGTCCTCGACCAAAGCATTGACCTCATCGTACTGAGTTACGTCGACATGATGATACTCGGCCTTTCCTCCAGCATTGTTGATCTGTTCTACCGCGGAAGCTCCCGCCTCGTCTTGCAAATCGGCAATCACCACATGGGCACCTTCCTCGGCCAATAGTATGGCTGTCGCGAGACCGATACCGGAGGCACCGCCCGTAACCAGAATAGTTTTTCCCGACACCATTCCCACCTTAATCTCCTAGAGTTATCCAGCCAATCGGCTCTTGTTCAGTTAGGCGGCGGTATAGCCGCCATCGACGGGCAAGGCGATACCCGTGACATAGGAAGATCGATCCGACAGCAGCCACAACACTGCCTCTGCAATTTCTGAGGGTTTTGCTGCCCGTCCCATAGCTACTACCGAGTTCAGATAATCAGTAAATTCCTGACTCGCACCGGTCAGTCGCTTTAGCATTGCCGTGTCAGTAGAACCTGGACACACCGCGTTCACGCGTATCTTTTTCTTGGCATACTCCAAAGCAACTGTCTTGGTGATTCCAATCACGCCGTGCTTCGAGGCGTTATAGGTACTCGCACCTTGTACGCCTATTAACCCAGCGACTGACGCCGTATTCACGATGCTCCCACCCTGCTTTTGCAGAAGCATCTGTTCAACTTCACATTTGACACACACGAATACACCGGTCATGTTAACTTTAATGACCTTGCTCCAATCCTCAAGCGACTGTCTGACGATTTTCGAACTTGGTGCTTCGATACCCGCATTGTTGAACGCACCATCGAGCGATCCGTAGCGTCCTGCAACGTCTTCAACCAGCGCCTTGAATTGATCGTAATTGGTGACATCCACGCTGTGATATTCAGCCTTGCCGCCAGTAAACGCGATTTGGTCAACTGTTTCGTTTCCCGCCTCTTCCTGAAGATCGACAATAATTACCTGTGCCCCCTCAGTGGCAAACAGTTTTGATGCGGCCTGCCCTATCCCGGATGCCCCACCTGTAACTATTATTGTCTTATCTTGAACGATACCCACGATAGAAACCCTCTGTTTAGAATAGAACGAGTCACTAGCGCTCGTCTCGGCTCAATGACCTGCGGCAGCAGATTATGCACTCATCAACCAGCGGTATAGCCGCCATCAATGGGTAGTGCGACTCCAGTAACGTAAGATGAGCGATCAGACAGCAGCCACATCGCCGCCTCGGCAATTTCCGACGCCTGCCCCTTGCGACCCATGGGAACGTGGTTGTCAAAATAATCAGATAACGAAGGGTCGACGTCAGTTCTCATTGTCAGCATTGGTGTCTCTGTGAAACCTGGACACACGGTGTTGACCCGAATATTTTTCTTAGCATATTCAAGAGCTACCGTTCGGGTTATTCCTACCACACCATGTTTAGATGCGTTGTACGCAGTTTGCCCATACATCCCCACCAGGCCGCAAGTGGATGCGGTATTGACGATACTTCCGCCCGTCTCCTGCAAGAGCATCTGCTCGACTTCACATTTAACACCTGCAAATATACCGGTAAGATTTACCCTAATTACTTGATCCCAGTCGTCAGTACCTAGCTTGCTAATCCTGGCAACGGGCCCCGCGACGCCAGCATTGTTAAACGCTCCGTCGAGGCTACCGTGTAGCTTGGCGATTTGTGCAATCAGATCACGCATTTGATCGTAATCGGAGACGTCCAACTGATGTGCCTCTGCACTCCCTCCTGCACTGGAAATTAGTTTCATTGTCTCCGCGCCACCATGGTCGGCAAGATCGGCGATGACCACATGAGCACCCTCGGAGGCTAATAGTATGGCGGTTGCCTGACCAACACCTGACGCGCCACCGGTAACTAGAATTGTTTTATTCTGAACCATGCCCAAAGGAATACTCCTTCCTAAAAATTAATCGCAGTGAAGGCCGCGACGTATCACCACCAATATCTCTTCAGCTTCTCTCTTGCTGATTTCTGCCTTGGCAACCATGAACGAACCATGAAAGGTTCCTGGATAGCAATGTAGCTCTACGGGGACCCCAGCCTGCATTAACCTCAGCGCAAAGAGCACCCCCTCATCGCGCAAAGGATCAAACTCCATAGTTGATATATAAGTTGGTGGTAAACCTGCGACACTCTCAACTCTCGCAGGCGCAGCCAGGTAAGGAACATCGTCTGCGCCGCGCTTGTAGGCATCGCCTAAATAGAAATCCCACGCCATACTGGTACCGGTTTTATCCCACAAAGGCGTGTCGACGAAGCGCTTCATACTGTCCGTTTGCATTCGATCGTCGAACACGGGGATACCTAAGTACTGGAAGACAATGCTTGGCCCACCCTCGTCACGACTCATTAACGCCAACGCCGTAGCGATACAAGAACCCGCGCTTTGCCCATATGTACCCAGCCGCTCTGGGTCGATCTTGAGTTCGTTCGCATTGCTATTCACCCATGTGAGTGCAGCAAAACAATCATTAAGGGCAGCTGGGTACGGTGATTCGGGGGCGAGGCGATAGTCCACCGCAACAACCACAATTCTCAGCTCACGACATAACTTTAGATAGCTACCATGTTCAAATTCGAGGTCGCCCAACACAAATCCACCGCCGTGCAGACATAGCAGCCCAGGGGCCGGGTTGGTTAAACCCTCCGGCGTATATATTCGCAACTTTAGATCAGGGGAGTTTTCAGGCCCGGGGATAGTTCGTTCGCTGATCTCTACTCCAGCACTGCCCAAGCGTTGGTTTCGCGCCAAGTTCAGTTGGTAAAACTTGTCCCGTGTTGCCTGGTAGTTCTGCATAATATCCGTGGGAAATGCAGAAATAGAATCGACTAGTTCGGGATCGAATGCATATGTCATTACAGGGGCTCCTTTCGATTACTCCGCCTTGCTGGCACGAGACTTCCACATCACTAGCATGATTGCTTGCTGTGGCGCTAAAATTGAATGAAAAAATCCGGAGCCATGGTCGGAAGGTGTCAACCTCAAATGGACAGTCATTTCAAAGATAAACTCTTTTTCACGTAGCCAGCGGCTGACAATGTTGGGAAGTTGACCCGGTCGCAATCATTGCTGCCATCATCGTTCAGTACTACTGGGTTGATGGCTACCGTCTTCGGCGGCATTGGTATGCTTGGTTGGCCCCGTACAAAGCGTTCCGGGTTCCGCCGGTAACTCGCATCGAGTATGCGTTGTTTCTGCCGGGCAACCTCTTGGTAGCGTCCGGTAAAGACCTGCTCCGGGGTAAACCCTGCCAAGCCACTGTGATGGTGCTCGAAGTTATACCAATCAAAGTACGCCTCACACCAACGCCTGGCATGTGAGATATCGTTGAACCGTCCTGGATAGTCAGGTTGATACTTTTGTGTCTTGAACTGGCTTTCGCTAAACGGGTTGTCGTTGCTCACCCGGGGGCGACTATGACTGCACGTCACATCCAGCTCGCTCATAAAGTCCAGGTACCCATGCGCAATCATCGGTGAACCCCGATCCTGATGCAGTGTAAGCTGACCTGGCGCTATGCCGTAACGGGTCGTGGCTTCGTCCATCAATTGTTTTGATAAAGCACTGTTCTCCTTGCGGGAGACCATCCACAGAATCCAGCTGAGCTTCGAAGTAATAGCCTCCGAGCGTTACATTCCAATTACTGGTGGCGTCGAAGTTGTATCTCAACTCGTTGCTGTACTGGTCATGGCCGATACGAGTATCACCGATAAACGAATTGGCGGGCCCTCCATCAATATCGGTCTTGGCATAAACGTCAATTTCCTTGTAGCCGAAAATATTTGTGAGGCGACCAGGACCAATGTCCCAGTTCAGCTCGACCATATAACGCTCCCAATCTTGGTCATTTTCACCGACGTCACCCGAGCGAACCTCAACCTTGTCACTAGGCGTCAAAGGCGTACTATTTGGGAACTGTGTGACCGCACCGTCACCATCCATGGAACCATCTTCGTAAATTACCGTGAAGCTCAAATCGTCGGTAACGTCCCATACTCCAGTAAGCTTCAATAGCTGTGTTTCTTGAGCCCCCGTGTATTTATCCAAAAATTCGTTGTCAAAATACCCGCTGTCGTCACGCGAGTAGATGGAGACCTTTGCAGCAAAAGAATCCGTCAGCGATCCTTCCACAGAACCCGACACTGTCAGTTGATCTCTTTCCTCATAACCGACACGAACCTTCGCTTTTAAATCTTCTCCTGGAGACGGACGCGCAGAGCGCATAAGCACCGCACCACCTGTCACGTTCCGTCCAAACAAAACGCCTTGTGGTCCCCGGAAAACTTCCACACTTTCAAGGTCGAAGGTATCAACTACACTGCCAAAGTTAACACCTTGATACACCCCGTCTACAAAGACACCCACCGCTGGATCAACCGAGGCCGTGGACGCATTAATGCCGAAGCCTCGAATGGAAAAGTTGGCTACTCCAGGATAAGTACCAATTTGGTCCAACGACACATTGGGCATCGTAAAGGACAAATCCTCCATGGTAACCACGTTGAGCGCTTCCAGCTGCGAACTGTCGTATGCGGTTATTTGAGCGGGAACGTTCTGGGCGGCTTCACTATCACTTCGCTTAGTGCCGAATACACGCACCTCTTCAAGTAACACTGCCGAGCGGGATTGGGCCATTACCGGAGTTTGATAGACTGAAGCGATAACCGCCATTGCTATAAGCTTAATTCTGAAACCATTACTAGAATTCATTACATCAACACCTCATCAATTCTATTTATTGTATTTATACTTCGGTTGCAAATGTTGCGCAGAAACGCTCAGTTATTCGCTGGAATAATGCTCACTGTTCAATCAAGTTACGAATCTAACTTAGATTTGTTTTTGGAGTCAAGGCGTTATGTGGTCGATGTACTAATTATTTTTGAGATACCCATTTGTAGCAGTAGCGGCAGAGCGGGCACGGAAATTCGCTAGTGTTGCGACTGGCGACCACTGTGAACCGCCCCGGGTATCGCGGAGGCCCGTTGGTTTAAGTCACGCTGCCGTAGCAGCCTGACTGTCGAGTTGCCGGTAGTAGTTTGGCGGGATATACGCCAGTGGTCCCATTAGGCGCTGATGGTTGAGCCAGGACACCCATTCCAGCGTGGCCAGTTCTAGGGATTCCATGGATTTCCAAGGGCCGCGCCGGTGGATCAATTCTGCTTTGTACAAGCCGTTGATGGTCTCCGCCAGGGCGTTATCATAACTGTCGCCCTTGCTGCCTACCGGCGGATCGATGCCGGCCTTGGCTAGGCGTTCTGTGTAGCGAACAGAGACATACTGCGAGCGTCTGTCTGAGTGGTGGTCCTCCGATTCGTCGGGCAGATGGGCGTAGAGTGCTTGCTCCAGAGCATCGAGTAAAAAGGCAGTGGTCATCGTTCGACTGACGCGCCAACCCACGATACGACGCGCAAAGACGTCTACAACGAAGGCAACATACAACCAACCCTGCCAGGTGGACACGTAGGTAAAGTCCGACACCCAGAGCTGGTTCGGCCGGTCAGCGACAAATTGCTGGTTGACTCGATCCAGAGGGTACGGCACCGATCGGTCGGGGACGGTGGTGCGCACCGTCTGCCGCGGCGGGCACCCTGCAGCCCCAGAAGGCTCGTGAGCCGCTCCACGGTCACGGTACAGCGGGCCACAGAGCACTTCCCGGTTCATCTGCTTCCAGACTTTATCAGCGCCGTAGACCTTGAGGTTGTCATCCCAGACACGCTCAATATGTGGAATTAAAGCCTCATCGCGCTTTGCTCGGTCGCTCCGCAATTCCGGGTTGCGCTGTCGGGCTGCATTGCGCCGATAGGCCGACGGGGCAACCTGCAATACTGTGCAGATTGGTTCGACCCCGTAGGTATCCCGGTTTTGATCAATGCAGGCGTTTATGACTTCAGTTTGCGCAGGACGGCCTGCCCTTCGAGCTCCGCTTGGGCGAAAAAAGCGCTGGCCGTGCGCGGGATGTCGTTGGCCCGCCGCCATTCCTTGTTATCGCGTTCCAGATCTTTAACGCGTTGCACCTCGACCTTGGTCGTACCGGGCCGTCGACCGGCATCGATCTCGGCACGCTTGATCCATTCCAGCAACGTCTGTGGCACGCAGTCAATCTTGGGGGGGATTGACTCCACAGCCGCTTACAGCAACGGATACTCGCCACGGTGCTCCTGCACCAGCCGCACCACACGCTCTCTAACCTCAGGGGAAAACTTGTTTGATTTGTTTATGGCTCCATTCTCTCAGATGATTGACCCTCCTCAAAACCGGGGGCGGTTCAAGGGCCAGTGCGTCGGCCCGGAACTCTGGGGCGTGCTGCCGCCGCGAGGCTGATTTTTTCTGTTAGTTTTGTCATGCTTCACTTCTGTTGCCTAGTTTACTCGCTTAACAGAGTGTCCATCGCTGGCGGGCAGGATCAAACTGCTTGCTGTACTCCGGCTCTCAACATATTAGTCAGTGGTGGATCCTGGCTCTCATCTCGACCTGCGAGTTCAATAGCGTCACTCTTGGTCATGGCGGCGTATCTGGTTGATTGTTTGCCAATAAACAATCAACCAGATACGCCGCCTTTTTTCAAATGCTCAAACACCAGATTCGGTTATAACTCTCTCCGCCTAAACTGCACGCCACAAAGCAACACCACATAGCGCTGCCAGTGCCTATATTTCTATTGGAAGATTATGTCTTGACCATAAATTAAATTCTAAGTTAGATTAGTACGCACAGCATTATCCAATCAGCTGTCTAGCAAATTGCAAAAGGAATAGGTCATGCCATTAAGTATCATCGCCACGCTGAGCGTCGCAAAAGGAAAAAACGCTGAATTCGAAAATGTCGCAGCCCAGCTGACAGCATTGGTAAATGAAAATGAGGCGAAATGTAATTTCTATTACTTCAACAAATCACGCGAAGATGCCCAAACCTATATTGCGATGGAACAATATGTAGATCAGGAGGCCTTTGATCTCCACTGCAAGACTGATTACTTCCGCAGTCTGGGTAAGGAGTTGGCTGCTTGTATGTCAGCCCCGCCAAAAATTCAACTTTTGGATACGATCTGAGGATTCAGGTCGGCGCCAGTTGCTCCTCCGACCCAAGCTCACGTGCTCGTGGAACTTGATACTCGCAGCTGCCCACAATTCCCCTACACTTCACACGTTTGACTGATTGATCAGGAGCTTCGCCATGCCACAGCCCCTAGACGGCATTAAAATAATTGATTTCACTCAGGTGTTCTCTGGGCCATACGCGACCTATCAGTTAGCTAGCCTGGGAGCCGATGTGATTAAGGTTGAGAATCCGAAAAGCGGGGAGCAAGGACGCTCACTACTCACCCCCAAACCTGCCAGTCGTGATGCGGGCATGTCTGCTATGTTTACTGCTGTAAACGCAGGCAAGCGAAGTATAACTCTTGACCTCAAACATCCCGATGCGCACGATGTTATCGCTCGGCTAGTGAAGGACGCGGATGTCGTAGTTCAGAATTTTAAAGCAGGAAAAATGGATTCCCTTGGGTTCGGCTACGAGACTATTCGAGCCATGAATCCCAATATCGTGTACTGCTCAATTTCGGGATACGGCCAAACAGGACCTCGTTCTGACAGCCCAGCATACGATCCTATCGTGCAAGCCATCTCGGGCATGGTTTCAGTGAACGGATTTCCGGAAAATGGACCCACGATACTAGGCTTTTGGGTAGCGGATCTTACAACGGGGATGAACGCTGCATTCGCGATCACTGCTGCACTGCTGCGGCGCGCTACTACCGGCTTGGGAGAATACGTTGACGTTTCTATGTTGGATACAGCCGCATCCCTGATGAGCCCTATGATCGGGCTGCATTTAAACTATGGATCCACTATGCCACAGACCGGAAATGGCACACCCTCTGAAGGGGGCGCCTCTATGTTATACCCCACTCAGGACGGTCATATCATCGTGGTTGCAGTCACGGACCACCAGTTTAGAGCCTTGGTGAACGAACTAGGACGACCTGAAATGGCAGACCACCCTGATTTTGATACGCGAGTAAAACGAAATCTAAGCGAGAATTTTCGCGCCGAGCTCGTGGACGCCTTTAGTGCAGATACTGCGATATCTTGGGAACGCCGTCTAAATAAAGTTGGGGTACCCGCTGGCAAAGTGCAAACAGTGTCGGAATTGGCCAAGGATCCTCAACTCCACTATCGCGAAATGCTACAAACTCCCGGCATGGTTCCCGGCATCGATCAACCACTGCAAGTGGTCAATCTAGGTTTCAAGCTGGGCTACGATGGGCCTGGCATTAATACTGTGCCCCCCATGCTTGGCGCACATACGGATGAAGTGCTCCTGAGCGTAGGCTACGACGACTTAGGAATTGAGGAACTGCGACGCAAGCAGGCTATTTAGTCAACATGTATACCCGTATTCAGTGTATTTACGCTGGCTGCGGGAGTTAATGGAGCCGCGGAGAAACTTTTTCTAGATATCAAGCGTACCTAGATCGTCCATCGCTGCCGTCATTCGTTGAATCATCGCACGAGACATTTCATCGGTTTGCATATTAGGTAAATGTTCCGAGTGGCATAATGTGATTGTCCACATCCCCAAGCCGGCAGACATCTGTTTACGGTATAGGTCCCAGTGCTGTTGACGCTGACTTAATAATGATCATTTAACGCTAGTTATGCTGGTTTAGTTTTGACCAGGTAATCCACGTATCCTGCTTAATTTTTAAGCAGGAGTAAATAGGGGTGATTACCATGGTTATATATGCAAAGATCCGGCGGATGTATTTCCGCGAACATCTCGCCATCAGTGAGATTCAGCGACGCACGAGCTTGTCGCGCAACACCATCAAGAAATGGCTCAAAGAGTGTTCGCGCTGGGTTTAAATTGACCATCTGTGCTGGTTTAAAATTGACCAGGCGTTATAGCAGTGTAACGTACTACACAGCTGTGGATAAGTCGACCAGACTGCAGTTGGTTTTGAACTCCTGT
>Ga0335398_10010803_pt1 | contig 10337 bp, 2 predicted proteins | sample BON03_FD_205742 | JGI IMG/M metagenome (GOLD analysis project Ga0335398, IMG submission 205742) | Freshwater microbial communities from Lake Bonney liftoff mats and glacier meltwater in Antarctica - BON-03 (spades assembly) (version 2) | ecosystem: Environmental > Aquatic > Freshwater > Ice >... | reverse complement strand
GGAGAAGAAGAGCGCCAGCAGGAGCAGTAGCAGTCGGAAGCCCCCCATGTCAGCGCAGCAGCAACAGCAGCAGCAGCGCCTAGCGCACGAGGCCGCGGCTGCGCGGACGGTGCGTTTGAAGGTGATTCGGCGGGGCTTGCTTCGGTTGTTGATCAAGGTGGCGGAGCACTATGTCTTCAAGACGCAGCAGGCGAGCAAGCATGGAGCTGGAGGGGTGGGAGGAGTGGGAGGGGTGGGTGCTGGGCCGGCCGGAGGAGGAGGAGCGTCCGCGACGTCGCGTGGGAGTGCGGGCGGTGCTGGTGCTGGTGTTGGTGCTGGTGGCGGTGCTGCTGCTGCTGCTGCTGCTGCTGCTGCTGCTTCTGCGGCAGTGGCGGACAACGAGTACCTGGGATTGTTGCTGCGAGCGGTGCCGCCGAAGCTGCTCTTGCACATGACCTATCATTTTGGTGACGTCCTCTTTTGGGAGGGCACGGCAGTGGGGAAGGTCGACCTGCAGCAGGTGCCTTTCTCGACGACGGAGGCCAGCAGCAGCAGCAGCGGCGGCATCCCGGCGAGTAATGGTAGCAGCAGCAGCAGCAGCAGCAGCAGCAGCAGCAGCAGCAGCGCTGTAGGAGGAGGAGCAAGGCCTCCGCCAAAGCGTCGGATTTCTACCTCGGCCTCCACCGTGGGGGGAGGCAAGCGCGGTTCTCGTCGGCATCAAGACCCCATCTCGGCTCTCTTGGCTTACCAGCTGTTGGTCTCCATCATGCCTTACGCCCAAAAAGCCGTGGACCGTCTAGGGGGCCTGGGCTACCTCCAAGTGATCCTGCCGAGCATGTTCAAATCCATCGACGTGCAGTCCGACGCGGATCTCGCCCTCCTCGCCTCCGTCTCCCCCCCCTCCTCCTCCTCCTCCTCCTCCTCCTTCTCTTCTCCTGACAGCAGGCCCAGCACTCCTACCCCTTCCTCCTCCTCCGCGACCGGCGGCCGCCACTACATCTGGCAGCCTCGGGCCCTAGCACAAGAATCAGTCGAAGTCTCAACCTTCTTCCACCAACCTTGCCACGACAGCAGCACTTCCATCTGCTCCCCCTCCTTCCTGCACTGCCTTCGCACGCTCTACAAGACCCTCTTCTCCCACCTCTTGGGGAGTAGCTCCCTCTTCCTCACCCTTGAGCAGCTTTTTGATATCTCGACGGGTGTTGCAGTAGGGACGCGACGACCGCCCTCGAGGACCGGGAGCGGGGGAGGGGGAGGGAGTCCGGGGAAGTCGTTGCTGCCTAATCAGATGATTCAGGTGCCTGGTATGCTTTTGCCTGTTCTAGCGAGTATCTCTGCAGCTGCGGGGATGAGTACCGTGGAGGGCTTGACACAGGCAGTGGCGGCCAGGCCGACAGCTAGGGGGGATAATGACTTGCAGCAGGTCTTGTTTCTCGCCGCCAACAGCAGCACCATCAGCGCCAGCAGTGAGAGCAGCAGCAGCAGCAGCAGCAGCAGCAGCAGCAGTAGTGCGGCGCAGGCTTTCCTCTTGGCTCGCTCGCATGCTGCAAGGCTGATCGCGCAGAATGGCTTGCGGTTCCTCCACAACCTCTACTTAGAATCCAAGGAACTGCAAGAGCTTTTCCGTGGGGAGATTCCCTCTGCTATGGCTGCCAGTGGTGTGTCTGGTGTGTCAGGAGGGGTCTCTTCTAGGTATGGAGGGAAACTGCCCAAGCACGAGGAACTGGTGGAGGAAGTAGCACAAGTGTACTACGCGGGGCTCATGGCCGAGATGGCCCAGAAGGAGGCAGCGGCGAGGGCGGGAGGGAGGACAGGCAGCGCGGGGAGGAGGAAGGGTTCGGAGGGTGGTGGTACGACGGTGCCTGTGTCGCCTGCGCCGTCGCCGCCGCCGGCTACTAGCAGCAGCAGCAGCAGCAGCTCTGTTGGAGAGGGAAGTTCTACTTGTCAGTTGGCGTTGCGGTTTCTGGTGTCTCTCATGTTTGATCGTCTTTTGCACCAAGCCAAGGCTATTCCCTCCATCCAGGCCTTGCTCGACGTCTGGCCTCGGGACCTTCACCTCTTCCACCCTCCCCCTTCTCCGCGCCCCCACCACCAGCAGCAGCAGCAGCAGCAGCAGCACCATAGCGGTAGTCCTGCTTCGCCTACTTCTTCTTCCTCTCCTGCTGCATCCTTCCTCCCTATCTCCTTCGCTGAGAGCCTGCAAGCGCACTTCCGATCCACCTTGCTCCACGCCCTTCTCTCCGAAATCCGCTCCCGTCTCCAAGACGACAGCGGCCGTGGAAAAACAGGCCCCTCCCTCCTCTTCCCAAGCCAGTCCAAACTCAGCGTGAACCTCCCTCGATTCTTTGGGCTCGTGGCCTCCAATACCCTCCTTGCCCGCGGTGGTAGCGACTCTACTGCTGCTACTGCTGCTGTTGCTGCTGGTGGTGGTGCTTCGTTCCTTCCCCCCGTACCTGGGCAAGAGGGGAAGCCCGCAAGGGATTTTTGGTTGTTGACCAATTTGCAATTTTTGGTGGACATGCTCAAGGTTGCTGTCGTGTCCTCCCTCCCTTCCTTGTCCTCGTCCTCGGAGAGCGGGCCGTTAGGGGTAGTGTTTCGGTCATCCAAGCAAGTGCAGCAGCAGCAGCAGCAGCAGCAGCAGCAGCAGGCACCTGCCTCCTCCTCCTCTGTCTCCAGCAAGAGCAGCAGCAGCAGCAGCAGCAGCAGTGTCTCCTCCCTCTTCGGCGCCCAAGCCAAACAAGCCATGGGCGGCCTCTTCGGAATCAGCAAATGGCGCAACGACGACATCGAAGAATGGGTGCTAATCGCCGTCGACTACCATCGCAAGGCCCTCCTATCCGGCCTCGGCTGGCTGACAGAAGAAGGACTCCTCCACCCCTCCACCATCTCCACCCTCTTCCACCACGCCATCCTTCACCTCCCCCTCCTCCTCCCCCAGCTCCACACCCCGCGCGCCACCGAGCTCGACAAACAATTCCTCGCCGCCCTCCTCCACTACCTCTATCCCCTCCTCTCCGACGAAAAATCGCACTACCGAGAAGCAGCCATGTTCCTCTGGCGTGAGCTGTTGACCTCCGCTCCGCAAAGAAAGGTGGTCGAGCTCCTTCTCTCCGTCCCGCAAACCATCGCCCTCAAGGGCAAGAATTGCGAGCCCGTCGATAAGCTAGTCACGCTCAACCTGCTCAACTGCAGCATCACCAACAACAGCAGCAACAGCAGCAGCAGCAGCAGCTCCTCGGACCCTCCCACCCCAGAAGGCTTCGATATTTTGCTCAAGGTCAACGTCGGTCGCTTCCCCTCCCTCCTCTCCTACTCCGCCTCCTCCTCCTCCTCCCTTCCTCCCACCCGCGGCTCCAAGCACTTCGGAAACGATTTTGCTGACAAGGAGTTTCAATCGTGGCTTGGGTCCCTCACTCCTGACATCCAAGAAAAGATCCCCAAATCTCTCTTACAGTACGGGAAGGACTTTAGGCATTGGCCGGAGAGTAGTACCACTGCTGCCCTTCAGTCTTATAAACAGGGGGTGGTGAGCATGGAGAAGAGGAGGAGGAAGACACAGCATGAACTGTTGAAAACCCTGAGTAAGACAATGCTGGCCTGGAGGAAGGAACTGAAGGCCAAGCAAGATTTAGAACTGCGGAGGCAGGTCCGCTGGCCGCAGGAGAGGGTAGATAGAGAGACGTTCGGTGCTAGGCATATGGAAGTGATCTTTACTGAGTTAATCGAGGGGACTTCTCTGGCGGTGGCGGAGGGAGGGGTGTTGCTTAAGGGCGTGGGGAAGGGAGATGGGTATTTGAGCTCGCATATTTCCAAGGGAAAGAGGGAGGGAGGGAGGGAGGGAGGGAAGGAAGAGGAGGAGGAGGACGTGCCGGAGCGGTTGGTGCGGGGGTTAATTTTGGATGTGGGGGATGCGGGGCTGTTGGAAGGGATGGAGGAAGGGGTGGGTAGTGGGGATCTGTGTTTGGACTCGGCGGAGGGCCCCATGCGGATTCGCAAGAAGCTGCTGCGGGCCAGCTTCCGCCTCAGTCGAGGCAAAGCTCCTGCTCCAGCCTCTTCCTCCTCCTCATCGGCGACGACGGCGTCGACGCAGCAGCAGCAGCAGCAGCAGCAGCAGCAGCAGCAGCAGCAGCAGCAACGCAGCCTCCCTTCTCCCATTGCCTCGCCGAGGCCGGTCAGCAGCAGCAGCAGCAGCGGTCAAGGCGGAGCCGTCATCTTCTCCCCCACCAAGGTCCCCATCCCTGCCTCCCCTCTTCCTCCCTTAGAGGAAGAAGGCGAGCTCATCGGCAAGGAAGCCAGCAGCCTTGTCTCTGGCGCTGGCGGCAGCGGCGGGTCGTTGCGTCCTTTTAGCCCATCTGTTGGTGGAGGAGGAGAGGGGGGCATGACGCCCTCCCTCCTCCTCCCTCCCAAGGAGGAGGCGTCGGAATTTGACTTCTTCTCGGAAGTGCTCGACGACACGGATGATGACGGGGAGATAACTGAGGAGGAGGACGAGGAGGAGGAAGAGGAGGAGGAAGAGGAGGAGGAGGAAGTGATTGAGGAGGAGGCGGTGAGTGCGGGCGTGGATGGGCAGGGGCTTGTGGGCGCGGCGTCGTCCTCTTCAATTCCTCCCATTACGGTCAGTCGAGCCTCTAGCAAGGACACGGCTTCACGTCCCTTGTCCTCCTCCTTGTCCTCCTCCAAGTCTGCTGCTGCGGCGGCGGAAGGCAAAGACGGAGAAGGAGGAGGAGAAGCAGCAGCAGCAGCAGCAGCGGCGGTGGCGGGCGAGCACCCGCACCGACGTTCTAAAAGCAGGCACCTGAAGGAACATCGTTTGTCTTTGGAAGGGGAGGGAGCGCTGGAGGGCGGGGAGGAAGACGCGGGGCCTGCTCATTCTAGCCTTGTTGATGGCGGTGATGGTGGGAGTGGCGCTGGTGCCGGTGGAGAGGAGGAGGAGGAAGTGGCGGAGGACCTGGCTGGGGCTGATGATAAGCTGAAGCCCTTCTTGGTGCCGGGGGACGAGATCAAGCACCGCTATAACTGCGCGCGTGTCCAGGGCGTGTATGCCTACCCGGGCATTGTCCTGTTTGCGGAGGGGCACCTGTATATCATTGACAACTATAAGCTGGTCGAGAGCGCAAGCAAGCCGGGGGCTGGGGCGGGCGCATCATCTTCTTCTTACGAGGTGGTGGAGATTCAACCGGAGGAGGCGGCGACGCTGCAGACGCCTACCTCCGTGGCCGCGCATCAAAGCACGGACGTTGCATGGCTCTCGACGCCGGCCCTGCAGAACAATCCCGTGGCTGTCTCGGAGCGCCTGCGCGCCAAGTGCACCCCTGGGGGTTCCTCTGGTCCTTCTCACCGCTGTCACTACTTCCCCTTTGAAGAAGTGACGGTGGTGTATCGCCGCCGCTATCACCTACGGCATGTGGCGCTGGAGGTCTTCTTGGCCAATGGCGAGAACCATTTAGTCACTCTCGAGGAGCCTGGGATCCGGAACGAGCTGTTGCAGAAGCTGAAGGAGCGCTGCAATGAGGCGACGACCGTGGTGGACAGCGCCAAGGCCTCGCCTTTGGACGAGATTCAGAGCTTTCTCAACATTGCCAACCCCTCCGGCTTGACCGAGCGGTGGGTCCGCGGGGAGATATCCAACTTCCAGTATCTGATGCACCTGAACACGCTCTCTGGGCGGTCATATAACGACTTGACGCAGTACCCGGTCTTCCCTTGGGTGCTTGCCGATTGGGACTCGGAGGAGCTGGACTTCTCTGACCCTGCGACCTTCCGTGATCTGACCAAGCCTATGGGCGCCTTGAGCCCTGCGCGTGAGATGGAGTTCCGCGAGCGCTATTGGCTGCTGAAGGAGGGGGAGCAGCCTGGGGATCCCAAGAAGGCTTTCCATTACGGAACGCACTTCTCCTCGGCTGCCATTGTCTTGTACTATCTGGTGCGCTTGCAGCCTTTTGCGGAGCAGCATGTGCGTCTTCAGTCTGGGCGGTTTGACCACTCGGACCGTCTCTTCTCTGCGCTCAAGAAGTCTTGGTTGGCTTCGTCGGGCGCGGCGGAGTGCCAGGACAGCGGGGCCAGCACCAACACCCAGGACGTGCGCGAGCTGATCCCGGAGTTTTTCTACCTGCCTGAGCTGCTGGAGAACAAGAACGGGTACGACTATGGGGAGGACTTGGATGGGCAGCGCATCGACGACGTGGGCCTCCCGCCCTGGGCGCGGGGGTCGGCGCAGGAGTTTGTGCGGCTCCATCGCCAGGCTCTGGAGAGCGAGTACGTGTCGCGCAATCTGCATCATTGGATCGACCTTATTTGGGGGTTCAAGCAACGCGGGAAGCCGGCGGAGGAGTCGTGCAATGTCTACTACTACCTGACGTACGAGGGCGCGATCGACTTGGAGAGCGTGGAGGACCCCAACCTCCGCAAGGCCTATGTGGAGCAGATTCACGAGTTTGGTCAGACGCCGTCTCAGCTCTTCAAGGCCCCGCACCCTGCCCGCGTCTTTGCTCCGCCGTCCGGTGGTGGCAGTGACAAGGAGGGACTGCTGGGTGGCGACGTGACGACCAGTGGTGGTGGTGGTGGGTTAATGGGCGTCGGCGCTCCGCAGTGGCTGCGGAACCTGAAGCCAACGCTCGGCGGGCGCAACACGCCCTCGCCGCAGCCGCTGACGGCGCAGGCTATCGTGGAGAATGGTAGCTTGGCTGATCGGCTGATGACGGGGATGGGTCGCGCGCACGGGGGCGTGTCTCCGGCTGTGGCAGGGGAGGAGGACTTGCGGACGCCTTTGACTGGTATCGGATGCTCGATGCATCATCTTTCTGGCTCTCGACCTGCCCCGCGCACTTGGGCTTTGACCGAGGCCAGGCGTTTGTTTACCTCGGAGGCAGCGCTTCGGCTCTTGCCGCCTCGTCGGCTCGCGGCCTGTTTGCCGGCCAAGGTGGCTCAGTGGGCGCAAGTCGCAGCGAGCTACACCGGCCATATCGATCCCAACGATCCCGTCAACCAAGTGGCCATCGGACAGATCATCTTCCCTTCCTCCTCCTCGTCCTCTTCGGCGCCGATCGCCCTCCATGTGGGTTGTGCAGCTTTGGCGCAAAGTGAGACTTTTGTTGCTTGGGGCTTTGCTGATGACTGCCTCCGTGTCTCTTCCGCCACGCCCAACGCCGACTTCTACTCTAACAACAACAGCAGTGGTCTGGGTGGTGTCGGCGGAGGAGGGGGTGGAGGAGGGGGGGGAGGAGGAGCAGCAGGCAGCGCGCCGGAGCGCAAGCTGACGGTGGCGCTGGATTCGGCGGGGCCTGTGTCGATGTTAGCGTTGAGTGCGGATGGTCGGGTGATGATTACGGGGAGTAGCGCCCAGCCTGTTGTGCATGTCTGGGGGCTGCAGAAGGGTTTGTTGGCCCGTGGGGGAGGGCTGCGTGTTGGTGGTGTGGGTGGTGGTGGTACGGGTGGTGGAGGAGGAGTGGGAGGTGGGAGTGGAGGGAACGCAGGAGGGGCGGGTCGACGAGGGCAGCAGGTCACGCGGTTGGGGACGCTGGTCTCGGCGTTGCATGCTGGGGGGATTACGAACGTGGCGCTCAGTGCTAAGTATAGTATGGTCGTGAGTGTTTGTAGTTTGAATCGTGTGGCGCTGCTTTGGGACCTGAACCGACGGCGGTTGGTGCGCCAACTGAGTTTGACCACGACGAGGAAGCCGGCGTTGGATTCGGTGAGTGATTTGGTGACTGTTTGTATCGATGAGATGACGGGGACCATTGTCTTGACCGCGGGAGTGAGCATTCATGTCTACGACGCGAATGGCGCGCCGTTAGCGTATTTGGACCTGAGCACTTTGCCTTTACGCGAGAGCCTGGCGGGGGGCAACAACAGCAGCGTCCGCTCCCCTTCCTCCTCTTCTTCTGCAGCAGCAACAGGAGCAAGCGGGGCTCCTGGTATGGTCGTGACGACGAATGTGTTGAACTCCCCAGCTACGCCCATCTCGGCTTGTTCTGCGGTGGGGGATGGTTGCTCGCCTCTCACTCTTTTGACGGGGCACGTGGACGGACAGATCCGCTTGTGGGTGATGGAGTACGGGAGGGGAGGGAGGGAGGGAGGAGGGGAGGAAGGGAGGAAGGGAGGGAGGAATTGCTTGACGTTGCTGCAGGAGTTGGCGTATGTGTCGTCGGCTTCGGGAGAGTCGCCGAGTAAGGCGCCGATCACGGCGTTGACTTTATCGCAAGATTTGCGACGGTTTTATTCTGGGGATACGATGGGCGTGGTGTGTGCCTGGACCTCGTCCTCCCCCGCTTCCTCCTCCTTTGTGGCCTCTGGCCCTGTAGAGGGGAGCACGCCATTGTCTCGGCGGGATGGGTGAGAGAGAGGGAGGGAGAGAGGGAGGGGTGGCAGAAGGGGAGGAGGAATGAAGATGTGAGTTTGAAAGAAACGAGGAGACGTAGCTAGGAGCAAGAGAGAAAGAGCAGGAGGAAACGTGGAGAAGAACGGAAAGGGAGAGAGACAGCTCCAACAAAAGGGAGAGACGGCGGACACGCAGGGAATCACTTTTAGGTGTTAGTAGAGATAGTTTCCAAGTGTCTTTATGCATGCATGGAGCCAAGAGAGGAGAAAAAGAGTCGAAAGGGACGTGAGAAAGAAGAAGAAACGGAGAAAGAGAAAGAGAGAAGTATTTACGTGCGGGAGTTTACCCCATCAATTTAGTAGTAGTAATATTTTCATGCATGTCAAGGATGTAAAGTAAGGATTACAAGAACGGAATGGCAGAAAAAACGGGAAGAGAAAGACATAAAAGTAGAAAAGTGAGGAAGGCTCGAGAGGAGCACTGCACTGCGAGTGTGTGTGATTATTTTTACCCATTTTGTTTCTTTTTCTTCTTTCTTTCTCGTGTCCCCTTTTATGTTAAGTCTATGCACAGCTCCTTCACACATGCAGATTGTATTGCTCATTCATTCCCTCCCTCCCTCCCTCCCTCCCTCCCTCAATCCCTCTTTTCCTCCACACCATCTACGTAATTCTGGTAATGAACGCGCACGCGCGCATCCTTCCCTCCCTCCCTCCTTTCAACCCTTCTGCACCCCCAAGGCAAACATAGCGGCAAACGCCGTGGTACTGGGCAACTTATGCATCAACACCCCCTTTACTTTCTCCCAATAGAGCGCCAGGTCTTTCGTTGTCAATTTCTCGTCTCCATCGAGATCAAACAACCGCATCACCTCCCTCTCCACCTTCCTCCAATTTATCTCCACATACCCCAAATGCCCCAACGTCTGGGACGCCACAAAAGCAAGCCCAATAAAAAACGCAGCAGCCTTCCCTATTTTCTTCAAGGAATAACCAGCACCGAAACCCAAAGCACCACCAAGCGTAATCTCCCCTCCCAGCGGGCCGAGGGCACGAGCCAAGATCCCTTCTCCCTCGTCGCCGTCGCCATCGTTGGGATTTGAAGGGTAGGAGGAGGTGGGACGACGCCGGGGGGCTCCGCTGGAGGAGGAGGCGGGGTGGCAGGAGGAGGGGGAGGAAGAGAGGGCCTTGAGGTCTTGGGTTGCGGCGGCAATGAAAGAGCAAAATGCTAGGAGCCGCGAGCCGCGTTTGAAGGTCAGCACGCGCGTGGTCGCCGTAGCTGTGCTGGTGGCAGGGCGGGTTTGGTGGGGTTGGGGGAGGAAACGGTGGACGAGGGCGGTGGTGCTTGGTCGGCTTTGGGGGCGGGCTCGCAGCATGGTGTCGATGATGATTTGAGGAGAGGAGGAGAAAGAGAACAGGCCGTGGACGGTGCGGAAAGAAGCTGCCACTTTTCTGAAGGGGACGCCTTGTCTGTGGCCGTGTGTGTAGGGCTTGTGTGTGTGTGATGGTTTGGTGGCTGATGAGTCGTGAGAAGAGGACAAGAAGAAGGAAAAAGGAGGAAGAAGGAGGGGAGGGGAGAAAAGAAGAAGCAAGCAAGGAGGCAAGAGGTCGGACGCATTTACCATAGACCACTGCGTCATAGTCTGCCTGTCCTGGCCTGTGCTGTGCAGGAGTAGTATGTGTTGTGTTACGATGTCATGGCGCTGTCTGTTTTATCAAGTTTGGTTTTGGTCACTCACACCATGCCTCCCCTCCCTTCCTCCCTCCCTCGCCTCTGACGCATAAACACAGGCTTGGGACGTACAGCTATAGTACATGCGCCTTGCCTCCCACTCGCATACGCTGGCCAGCTTGCTCCTCCTTTCGTCGGTCACCCGCTCCTTCGCCTTTCCCTCCTATTCCCTCCCCGCCGTCGTCGTCGCCCGCTCTAGCCTCTCGGTCTTGTCCATGTCTACTTCCTCCTCCTCCTCCTCCTCCTCCTCCTCCTCCCCCCCCTCCTCCTCCTCCTCCACCCCCTCCTCTTCCTCTTCCTCCTCCTCCCC
>Ga0335398_10010800_pt1 | contig 10338 bp, 5 predicted proteins | sample BON03_FD_205742 | JGI IMG/M metagenome (GOLD analysis project Ga0335398, IMG submission 205742) | Freshwater microbial communities from Lake Bonney liftoff mats and glacier meltwater in Antarctica - BON-03 (spades assembly) (version 2) | ecosystem: Environmental > Aquatic > Freshwater > Ice >... | reverse complement strand
GCCACCAGCGTGCGTTCTGGGCTGCGGCCGCAAATTCCTTTTCTGCCGCTGGACAAGCACTCCTCCAAAGAACTGGACGTTTTTAGGACGCTTGCTCGTGTCCCAGAACGCAGCAAATATCGCACAGCGAAATGCAGACCAGACGCGAAGTGGAGCGCCGCAGCCGGTCGGCCTACTTCACCGCATCTCAACCGGGACTCCAGTCCTGTGCGCTTTCCCGCCGTCTCAAACGGCCATTTTCGAACGAAGCCATTACAGTGGTTTCAGAGCGAGAGGCCTTGGGGCGAGCCACTGTGCGCAGGGTTTGTCTTTGAGGGTGGCATCTGCTGCTGATGTCTGCCACTTGAATTGCTTGCGCGCCGCAGCCACTACTTCTTTCAATTTCAAAGTGCACTCTGCGTTCCACTCGTCACAGTGAAAATCATGTTCGTGTTCCATTGCTTTCAACTTGAACTTGTCGTCAGACTCAAAGTCCCATGTGGAAGCAACCTTCGCCATGTTGGAAAAACCAGTTGGTCCTGTCACACACAAAACAATCACATGTCAAATAACACTCTGTCTACAGCGTACTAGAAGCTTTCTTTTGACTGTGCACCTCTCCGCCCACATTTGCAATATTATAAGATGGTGTTTACATGGTAAGCTCATGATGTTTACATGGTCACGGTAAGCTTGGGGATCACTATCAACTCACATAATAATTCAACTGTGACTATGCATTGAAGTTCTTGAGTACACAAAACCAATCGATATACTCAAACATGTTTTGATGAGTATCATTTTGATTGATTTATGTTGCTTGACAATATACATAAATTGTCCTGTGACAGTGCACAGCTGCACGTGTATCCTTGTAAACTGCCTATTGGCAGTCTTCTTCTATAAGTACTCGCCAAGTCACTAGGACGCATGTTTGACTCGAGTGAACAGCCTCGCCGAAACTTTTCAAGTACGGTTGCAGGGTAGTCAAACTCGAATGAAAATGTTATTGTGTAATAAATGTTTTCATCATAAACGACTCGCCTCACAAATACAAACCGTGACCGTGACATCCAACTTGTCGAAAGGATCTATGAAAGTAACCACACGGTGAGCTTGGTTGTTTGAGTACACTGTATCTGTGAGTAGTGTATATGATTAAAATGTGAATGTTTTGTAAACATAAATGGACTTTGAAATCAAGTGGTTTGATGCGACATTGAAAATGATGTACGCCTGAGAGATGAACAATCTACGATGAGAATATCACACAATATGTTATGTTGTTGAATTTATTAAGTAATATGATATAATGACACATTTAAACATGATAATGTTGTTCCAAATATTGAGACATATAAATAATATAAACAATGTAGTTGTATGCTTCTCAAAAATTAAACTATATAATTCAGAAAATTTACGACATATGCAGATCACATAATATTTGTAAAAATATTCATGTCGTTTAAGGATTTGATATGTAATATTATGTCGTTTCAAATTCACGACATATATGAACACATGTGATTTCCTGATGGGGTTCACCAAGATTGCCATGTGGCAGACGAGAAAAAATTAAATGTGAACAAAGCAGTCTGAGTATCAAGAAGAAAAGACGAATGTCAAGTGCGATTAAAAGGGAGAAAATACGATCACTGGATAGGCACAGAGATAGGCATGCTCGAAGGCTATAGATTTTAGGGCCAAGTAACGGCATGTGACAGCTCAGATACAAAAGGCAAAATGGGAGAAGGATATTATAATTTGACAAGAAAAAAGGCAAAGCAGCAGTGCAAAGTGGTACAAGAGGAGGAATGCTCCAGCTCAAATCAGCCTGAATTGGCAGCGCTTTTACTAGCGCTTCTTGACACGCTGATAGAGGAGCCAATACTGTATATGTGTGACAACTATTCGTCATTGAAGCGGCAGTCAATAGGTGGATTGGTGAAGATGGAAAGGCAACGTTTGTGGGGCACATGACGCGGATATTTTAGCAGCAGCCACCGAGATACTGCGAAAAAGACTTGCAGCGGGAACAGCCAATTTTCGTGGTCAAAGTTAAAGCGTATCCAGGAGAACCAGCGACAGTACTAGCGAACGAAGCATCCAACTTTCTGGCGGATAAGGCTATTTCAGGTCCGAAGGTGGGCAAAGAATGGTGCCAACAAATGATTGAGAAATGATGGCAATTGCAGGGATCATTCCAGTAGCCAAAAATCACACGGCGATTAGATGTAGGCTGCTAATTACGCAGAAGGGTGCAAGAACAACGAGGTGCGAGCACTGAAAATTTGCTGGAGGAGACATATTGTCACATCAACAGAGTCTTCTGTGACGGAATGGCGACAACCGTCATGGCTGCTCACCATTTCATCTGGAGACATCTGTATGCCAGCATGCAAGCTGCACAAAAACCAACGAGTAAGCTCAGGTTTGTCACACCTGATAAAAAGAGTAGTATGAACACGTTGTGGCAGGAGAAAAAATTTGAGCACATATGCAGTAGAGACTCGCTGACGGAAAAGGCAGCAAAATTTGAAAAAACGATCTCTGTGAAAGAGCACAAACGAAGACGCCATGATTTCGAACCGATAACGTTATATAAAAATCGTTTGTAGAATCGAAGGTCGGATGGCATAGTGACTGACAAGAATCATCAAACACTACACATCCTAGAATTTTAACGGTCACCTGACAGAAATAAGGATTTTCTTGGGGTAAAGGAAGATGAGGCTAATGAGCAAAAAGAATCGTCAAGGCACTCACAGCGGCTGCCTCGGAATGCACGTTCTGTTAGGCGTGGTGCAGTAGTGAAAGACAATTTCTATAACAAACTTGAAAGCCTTATCGCACAAGCATGAAAAATGGACAAGATTCTAGCGGTGCATGTGCAACGCATGACACAGTAATCCGATCCTACTATTAGAGAGAGAGAGAGATAATGTTGTTTATTGGAAAACCAAAAGGAAGATCAATGATGATCTCCAATTAGCAAATACATGGGTCGTCTGGGGCTGACACGATGACGTCGATCGAGTCCCTTGGAGAACAAGTGTATGTGTGAATTACTTTCAATCCGTTTGTCACCAGCTGCTGAAGAAAGGTAAAGGCGAGGCAAAGCTTGAATAAGATGAGGAAACCAACGGTGTTACACAGAGAAAATCCAGCACAAATATCAGATCGGTTGAGTATTTCTGATACTGCCAAGAAACGATGCTCAGGTGAAAAATAATGCTTAAATCGCTGTGATGATGATGACCAAATTGCAAACTGAGACTCAAAGCTGAAGTCCATTTCTATTGGAAAAGCAAAGGCAGAAGAGAAAGGGGTAAACACACACGCAGTTTCAAAGATCAGGTTTCTGTGATTCAGCAAGAGTGAAATGGAATCACGATGACACGCAGTTGAGATAAATTGGAGCACAGATGGTCCAAGAACAACAGGTGAGGAGGGGCTGTAGGCTGCAAGATATAGGCGAGGTGCAAGGGCAGAGGAGGAGACGACAGCATGTCGTTGCTCACCGTTGCCGCGGCGTGTCTTCTCGAGTATTTTGACAAAACTGACAATCTTGGCAAATACAAACATGCGTTTGAAATGACTCAAAAACAGGTTGCGTCTATTGCCTGTCAGTACAGCAAGAATGAGTGTTCGGAATTTTTGTTACAATTGTGGTTAGACTATCATCTGTACTTTGATATTGACTATCATCTGTACTTGGACCCCCACAACAAAAGTCCCGGCTACCGTGCGGCAGAAACCTCCATATTGTTAAAAGTTAGTTATAGCTGTTGTTTGCCACAAGGTATTATTAGAGTTTACAACATTTTTATTACGAAACAGTCTATTTGAATATACATCCGCTTACTCCCAGATACGAACAGTCTTATCCATTGATGCTGAGAAGAGACGTGCGCGTGCACACAAGAGAGCACTGATATAGGATGTGTGCCCCTTAAGCACTTTGGCGCAGTCATGGAATTCGAGGTCCCAGACCCGGATGGTCTTGTCATCCGACGCTGTCAGCAAACGTTCGCCGGCCGTGGCAAGTGCGCGCACAAAGTCACTGTGTCCTACAATTTTGCTCTTGACCTGCAAAGAGCGCAAATCCCACAGGCGCACGCTGTTATCGACTGCTGATGTGTAGAGCCGGTCACCCACCATCTGGTGACCAAACACTCCGGAAGCATTGCCGGTCAGCGTATCAAAACGCCCAAAATTCAAGCGCTGCAGCTCATTCATCGTCGACGCCGCCACCTTTCGCAGATCCCACGAGTAGATTTTGCTCCCCGACGCTGACAACAACTTGAGTTCGTGAATCGCCATGCCGTACTGGCCGCGGCTTTTGGTCTCGATCGAGGTGATCAATTGGCCCGCGCGCATGTCCCACAGTTTGATGCTCTTGTCTTGCGACGTGGTGAGGGCCATATCATTGAGCACCATAACACCATGAATCAGACCTGCATGACCAACTAATTTAGTCTCTTCCTTCATAGTTGCAAGGTCCCAAACTTTACATGTTGCGTCTGAAGATCCGGTGACAAGCTTGTTGCGGCTCACAGCCATCCCCGTGATGCCGCCACGGTGGCCCTTCAATTCACCATCACAGAGGGGCTCGTGAAAAGCAAGGTCCCAGACGCGTATGGTGCGGTCGAGAGATCCGCTAAACACCTTTTTGTATTCCACACTATGCGCAAGGCACGTGACTCCATCTGTGTGGCCCTCGAGCGTGACAGAGTTGGTCTGCGGCGTCCACTTTATGATTTTCCGCTGCATTGCCTCCATAGTGGAGTCGACCTCGATGACGCCGGTGCCTTTTTGGGGGTCTTCGCCAGCAGCCATATTATTTAGACGTTGTACAGCATAACGGTCGAGAGCCTCTTGCCCTATCTCTGGTTTGCCGTCGCCAGCATTCTCGAGCGTGGCCACCTTTGACCTCAGCAGCGAAAGCTCTTCGTCTTGCATTTGCAAGCTCAATCGCATTTCCCGAATCTCCTTTACATACCCCCTGACAACTTGCTTAATTGGCTCATACGGACACACCACCAGATGGTCTTTCATGCCGAAACGTGGTCCCATAAATTTGCAGCCAATACCCAAGTGAATGCAGCACACCTGGGCGGTGGGGTCAGGGGCAAGAGGACAGGCAATAAAATGCGCGGCAGCATCATCAGCTGCAAAGCTCGTGCCACATCGCCACGGACACGACACCAACCCGCCTAGCATCTCGAGATTAAAACCGTACGTGCGCTGCACTCTTATTCGCAGTTGCACGCTCCCCACTATCACTTCCTCAGGCTCGTCCAAATTGAAATTATCAGCGCCCCCCAATCCCGACATTCTAAAAGAGCTTCCAAACGGGCTGGGTGGCGATGACATTCTGGAGGGCGAGCCCAGTGTCATTGACTTAGTTCTTTTCTTGTGCAACACTGCAATTAGCGGATACCAAGAGTCTGTAATGACGTCGTCTTGCAAATCAGCGAGCGTGACCGTTGCCGTCGCAAAGGGCTCGGGGTCCAGCTCACCGCTAGAATCCTGAATCACGCTCACTGACAACACTGCAGTGGGGTGCGGCACTTTTAAATGCAACGTTTCGTTCCAGAGAGGATTGGGAGATGGCTTTGCATTTGTTGTCAAGCGACGTATAATACCAATTCGCGCTTCGCATCGAAGAAGAGTTCCCTTTTCCAAAACAAAGCGCGAGTCCATCACCTCGTCCCCCTCTTCCCCGCTCATCGGAGACATCAATGAGCTCTGACGTGTGAGAGGACTTCTGGGGCCGAAGCTTGCCGAAAAATTCACTCCTTTTGCTGATGTTGTGGTTTTCGGCGCTATTGGTGTCCCTGGTACTGAGTATTCGCCTCTCTTTGAACCAGACGGTCTGGGTATTCCCACGCCACGTGCGGCTATACATACAACCTCGAGATCGCCTATGGCACCTTGCGTAAGGCCGCGTTCTGCAGGGTCGATGTAGGAGATTTTTTGTACATAACAGCCCCACACACGGACGATTGACTTTGTGGGTTGCCCATTCGCGTCGTTGAGTATGTACCAATCGTCAATCTCTTCTCCCTCTGGCCATTCTTCGAAACTAATTGAGCACTCGCCTATAAATTTGTGTATCTGATTCGACGGTGCCTTGTCCAGCACTTCCAGTTTCAAAACCGAGACATCTGGATCGATTTCAAGCGTCAACGGCTTGTTCCACGTCGGGTTCAACCCTGGGTCGGCGCCTTCAATGGTCCCTTTTCTATTTCCAGAATTGACTATTGCCACAGCAGTACGCGTGCCCGTACCTGGGTCGGAATTGAGCTGTTTTCCCGAGACGATAACGAGCTCCAACGTGCCGAGGCCTTTCGAGGCATTTTCGCGAATTCGAGCTACTTCACGGCGTGGGAAATTCAGCAGGAGTTCTGGGAGTAAGTGGGGACATGTTGTCACTTTGATTGAAGCTTTGACTCCAAACGCCGCATTCAAAGGCATGACATCGTGCCATGAGCTAGACAAATCGTCAGGCAAGTCCGAGAGAAGAATGTTGGCCACCCCAATAATAGTATCTCCTTTCGAAACGTTGAGCTTTGATGCTTTCGTCTTGACCACCAACTCGCACACCTGTGCACTTGGAGTGAGATCGAGCATGAAGGGAGCATTCCACACAGGACACCTCGACTCCATAGCTTTCGTCTTTGTCTTGCTTTCCCCCGCCAAAACTTCAATGTACGTGCTGCACGTGCCTGCATTCACGTCCACCAACGGCAAATTCACAGCGCAGATGATGCAAAGTGTGCAAGCGCCTCGACCCGTCGCTTGATATTTCGCAATCCCCATCTCTTCGTCATAAGTCGGGATCTGCACGACATTTTCGCCTTTCGAAAAATAGTTGAGCAATACTTTCAGAGATCCCGACACATGGTCTGGGTCAGTATCTGGATTCAAGCCTCGTGGCTGCAAGGCAAACGATTGCATCACATCCTCGTTTTCAGGCAAATCGTCCAGGCGAATAATAACACACCCCAAAAAGGCGTGCGAGCCGATTTTGTCTTCGTCAAACAGATTGAGCTCCAGTCCTCCAACGCCAGGCGCAACTTCGAAGGCAAAGGCTTCGTCCCAATAGGGTTTGAGGGTTTGTTTTTTGGTTTTGGAACGTTCGCTCTTGCCGCCACAACTGAGATCCACATACGGATCTGACTTGCCGCTTCGGTCCGCGGCCTTGATTCTGTCGGCCGAAATTAGCGTAACTTCGAGCCAGCCCATGCCTTTGTCTTTGTTCTGAAGCGCTTTGCGCTCATTTCTCACGGGTCTCTTCAACGACTCTACATCTACCCCCCCCGTGTTGTCGATTGTCAATTTGAGTTTGATTAACAGCCTGCCGGTGATCATCTCGGGATTTTTCTGATATTTGGAATCAAACTTGAGGGTGTACCACTCGTTGACCTCGGCATCAAGCTCGAGAGTATCCAGTCGTATATCACACGACCCCATATATTCTGCGCTCGACCCCATGAAACCTTTATCTTCGTCGTATACCACAACGTTTAATATGGGTGTGGTGGCCAAGTAGTCCAGTTTGAACGTTTCATTCCATTCGGGGCTGCCGTGTGTGACACACATACACATATTTTCACACCAACGTACGACAATTAGTTCACACAATTCAGGCCTGGTGTTGATGCCGAAATTTACTTTGTCAATTCTGACAATGTTGCATGACAGTTTCCACTAAAAATGCTACAACCCCGAAATCCTCCATATCCAGAAATCCAAAAAAATTGGGTACAAACTCAAATTAAACCTAAATCTCAATTTGAATTTGTACCGCAAGATACCGAGAAATCTAAGTTTATCAATTTGGTGGATTTCGGGGATACTGCATTTCATGTGGGAACTGTCATAAACTTTCAAAGAAAGAGAGAGATAGACAAAGGATTGCAGTCGTAGTGAGCTCCTTAAAATTGTACGTCTCTTTTGCAAAAGAGCCCTATAAAAGAGACTATATTCTGCAAAAGAGACCTGTAATATTAAGGAGCCTACTAATCGTAGCCACTTTGTCCGAGAGAGACAAAAGATTGCAGTCGCGTGCAGTAGATGCAATATGGGGTGGCTACGATTGGTAGGCTCCTTCAAATTATAGGTCTCTTTTGCAGAATAGCGTCTCTTTTATAGGTCTCTTTTGCAAAAGAGACCTATCATTTTAAGGAGCCTACTAGTCGTAGCCACCCCATACGTCTTGAGATGCGATATCTCAAGACGTATGGGGGTGGCTACAAATTCTAACTGAGATCTTGGGTCAATTCAAATCTGTACCGAGGAATTTGAGTTTCTGGATTGGGTTGATTTCGGAGGTGTAGCATTTTCAGTGGAAAGTGTGAAGGGTGTTTGCAGACAACAGATGCGACATGGGGTGGCTCAATTAGTAAGCTCCTTGAAATTATGGGTCTCTTTTGCAGAATATAGTCTCTTTTATAGGGCTCTTTTGCAAAAGAGACGTTCAATTTTAAGGAGCCTACTCATCGTAGCCACCCCATAGGTGTTTGAAGACAAGGGTGCCAATGCACACGCAGTAGACAAGCACATCGATCGTCTCGAAAAGGGCTTTGTTGCGCTCCATATGAGAATCATACGGATTATATGGATAGTAGCCCTATAAAAGAGACGATATTCTGCAAAAGAGACCTGAAATTATATGGATAGATACGGATTATATGGATAGTCGCAGTAGACAATCATATGGATCATATGGATGGACGCAGTAGACTATAGACAATCGTATGGAAAGACGCAGTAGGTGTTTGAATGGAGTGACACCTACTGCGTCTATCCATACGATTGTCTACTGCGCAGCAGACAATCACATGGATAGACGCAGGAGACAATGATATAGAGGCCGCGCCAGAAGCTTCTTGGAGACGGGGGTTTGACCCCTGTACCCCTCTTTTGTTTGATTTGTACCATTATCTCGAACAAAACAGGTATTTGTGATTAGTACCAGAACACACCCCAGGTCCTCGCAGCCAGGTCCTTCCTAGTTGCCGGGTTCGACATCCATGTTATTACAAGAAGCTTTTCGTGAGGTAGACGCAGGAGACAATGATATGGGGCGCAACAAAGCCCTTGTTGAAACGATCCATAGGATTGTCTAGACGCAGAAGACAGAGTATAGACTCTTTCAAATTGTACGTCTCCTTTGCAAAAGAGCCCTATGAAAGAGACCATATTCTGAGCGCAACAAAGGCCCTGTTGAAACGATCCATAGGATTTGTCTAGACGTAGTAGACATATGGATCGTTGATTGTCTAGGCCCAGTAGATCTTTTGCGAAAAGAGACCTGCAAATTAAGGCATCCGATGACTCTTGATGTGCTACCAGCAGACACAGGTCTTCGTAGACACAATCATGTGGAGCGTCTAGACGCAGTAGACAATGATATAGAGCGCAACAAAGCCCTTGTTGAAACGATGCCTAGGATTGTCTAGACGCAGTAGACATATGGATCGTTGATTGTCTAGACGCAGTAGATCTTTTGCAAAAAGAGATCTGCAAATCAAGGCATCCTATGACTTTTGATGTGCTACCAGCAGACACAATCATGTGGAGCGTCTAGACGCAGTAGACAGGACGGAGTAGGCAATCGTCATTGTCTACGGCGCAGCAGACAATGATATGGGGCGCAACAAAGCCCTTGTTGAAACGATGCATACGATTGTCTAGACGCAGAAGACAGAATATAGTCTCTTTCAAATTGTATGTCTCGTTTGCAAAAGAGCCCTATGAAAGACACTATATTCTGAGCGCAACAAAGGCCTTGTTGAAACGATGCATACGATGGTCTAGACCCCGTACACAAGACGCAGTAGGCAATGATATGGATCATATGGATAGACGGAGTAGTCATATGGGGTGGCTACGATTAGTAGGCTCCTTAAAATTACAGGTCTCTTTTGCAGAATATCGTCTCTTTTATAGGGCTCTTCTGCAAAAGAGACCTGCAATTTTAAGGAGCCTACTCATCGTAGCCACCCCATAGGTGTTGGAAGACAAGAGTGCCAATGCACACGCAGTAGATAATCACACGGATCGTTTCTGACAATTGGGCAACAGCGCTCTTTTTTTGTATGGTTCTTTTGCAGAAGAGACCTCGCCATCTATCCACACGCACACACACGCGCACACACACACATACACATACACACATGCACACACACACGCACACACACACATGCACACACACGCACACACACACACACACGCACAAACGCGCGCACACACACACACACACGCACACACACACACACACACATACACACACACACACACACACACACACACACACACACACACACACACACACACACACACACA
>Ga0335398_10010795_pt1 | contig 10341 bp, 12 predicted proteins | sample BON03_FD_205742 | JGI IMG/M metagenome (GOLD analysis project Ga0335398, IMG submission 205742) | Freshwater microbial communities from Lake Bonney liftoff mats and glacier meltwater in Antarctica - BON-03 (spades assembly) (version 2) | ecosystem: Environmental > Aquatic > Freshwater > Ice >... | reverse complement strand
AGGGCTCTTTTGCAGAAAATGACCTATAAAGATAAGGCATCCTATGGGTCTTCGCCACCCTGTACAGTGCCATGTTGCATGAGGATGTGTTCCAGCGATATGTATGGGGTGGCTACGATGAGTAGGCTCCTTAATATCATAGGTCTCTTTTGCAGAATTTCATCCCTTTTATAGGTCTCTTTTGCAAAAGAGACATATAATTTTAGGGAGCCTACTAGTCGCAGCCACCCCATATGTGTGTATCTCTAAAGTGCTACTGCTACGTAAACGTCTTTACGCCCATGACTGAGGGGGGGGGGAGGGGAAGGCGTGAATGAATTTCATTCAAGATCATGAAATAAGTTATTTGAGTGCGCATGTATATGCGAAAATGTATATATATATGTCTCGAACTGTATCTCAAGAGCACTACCCCCATGCGGGTGTCTTTGCACCCGTGAATGGGGGGGGGTCCGGCCGCGGAGATCATGAAATTCAGTGGAAACCATGAATACAGTTAGTTGTGTGCTTACGTACAAATAGAAATATGTTTGTATATACATACCTCGAGGTATGGGGTGGCTACACTTAGTTGGATCGATAAAATTACAGGTCTCTTTTGCAGAATACCGTCTCTTTGATAGGACTCTTTTGCAAAAGAGACGTACAATTTAATCGATCCTCCGAACCGAAGCCACCCCATATCATAGGAGTACTACTTTCATGCATGCATCTTTGCGCCCGTAAGCAAGGGGGGGCTCGGAGCGGAATTCACATTTTGTGTGTGAATGCATGTTTAGAAATGTGTACATCTCAACAAAAATTGCAGCGCCATATTGCAGCAAGATTTATTGCAGCCCGTGAGTGAGGGGGGGGGTCGGAGTGGTAGTCATACACTTTTTCCATGTTTTTTTATTTGTTTTTGTTTCCCCCTGCGGGGGGGGGGAAGATTTGCAACACTCTGGGGGAAAATACACTTCAACACTTTTGGGGAAACTGGGGGACAATAAAGTGCAACACTCTGGGGGGCCATAAGATAACTAGGGAAAATAAGATCCGTTGGCCTTTTCCATGCATTGTAGTGTATGTGACTGACTTTAATGAACCATTGAAGTTTTGTCTTTTCGCCAAAAAGATGCTCTGTCTAGCGTGTTCAGGCTCTATCCTCTCTCTCTCCTGTCGCTCGCTCCTTTCCCTCGTGTCCCTCTCTCATCTCTCCTTTTTTTCCTTTCTCTTTCTTTCTCTTTCGTTCTCGCTTCCTCGGTTGCACACGCATACGTGGTAGACAATGCAGAAAGGGTTTGGCAGCCCAGCCAACACTCCTGAGTGATGTCACGCACGTATGAATGGGTCAAGTCGCATACATATGAATGAGTCATGTCGCGCGTATGGATGAGTCATGTCACACGCAGATGATTGAGTTGTGTGAAACCCACATATGAATGAGTCATGTCGCAAGTATGTGAATCAGTCATGACACACACATATGAATCAATCATGACACACAATGAGTCATGCATCGAATGCATTACAGATTGCTGTTGCAGTTTGTTGCATCCTACTTGGTTTACTGTATTGAATTTGGTGCAGATTGCTGCAGTTATTGTGTCTCGCATCTTATGCAATTCGATGTATCCAAACAAATTCGTTTTTTTGTTTTTATTGTGTACAATCTTATTTAGTTCGGTGTATCCAACGTTTTGTTGTTTTTGGAATTGTTTTAATTTTACTTTGTATTATTGTGACACATCTTATTCATTTCGGTTCATGCAATTTTTGGTTTGATTTTGTCTTATTGTGTCGCATCTGATTCAGTTTGGTGTATACAATTCAATTTGTTGCTTTCAATCATTTGAAGTGTGTTGCATTTAATTTGTTGCATGCGGTGTATACAATTCATTTCGTTGCTTTCAATCTTTTGTAGTGTGTTACATTTGATTTGTTGCATCTAACCTTACACACAGGTGCTGAAGCCGGCAAGCCTTATTGGTGTGTTGCTGTTGGTGGTCGTGTATTCAGCAAGGATGTCGGTGCAGGAAAGTAAATAGCTACACCCTGCAACGAAACGTACCGCACCGACCCTCTCAGCCACTGCAACACACTGCAACGCTGTCACTACAATACACTGCAACAGTCACCGCGACACACTGCAACAACGTGTTGCGGTGTGTTGCCATTTCCATTTCCCCCAGTCACTAGGGGGGTCAGCACAGCGCAATGTAATAGAACTGCATAACGCCGGCATCCCTGGGATACCCACACTCAGTTTTAAATAGAGACTCTACTCTCAAAAAGACTTGCTTACAAACACGACGTGTTCGCCAAGAATTGGAGCTTCAAGTTTTCACATTCATGGTGGTCATAATAGAAAGCATTCTTTCGAGGTTTCTGACGGTTTCCGACGGTTTCGATTCTTTTTTCGAGTTCGCATGCTTTTCGAAATGGGCTTTCCCCAGATATTTTGAGTAGACTTGTTAGTTTTTAAAAATAATTTGGCGAAGTTCTGCCAAAATTCATAGCGATGGGGGTGGTCATGTAATATATATGTCATAAAATATATAACCTGTACCACTGAATGGAGCTGGTATCGTATGAATATGATGGCTACAGGCAATATCATGGTGAGCAAGCACGACCAGATATTTTGTGGTGTGGGTCACGTGTCCCACTTGTTGTTTTTTGGTGATTTTATGAAATTTTGACAGTCAATTTTTTCGCCCTCAAATAATCTCAAGGTACACAAATATAGACGTACCCATTCAAGTTCAATCCCATCATATGGCAGAAAAGATTTATGGCAACACAATGCCTCCGTATATCGATCGTTGCCACTTAGACGTGTTGGTGCACTTCTACGCAAAAGTTGCAGAAGTTATGTCTATTTGGTTTAATTGAACTGTCAATCAAACTGCAGAAGTACTTTCGATTGTGCTATTGAATTTAAAAATCATCGAGCAAAGGCAGTTCCACAAATATTGCATGCTCGTCACGTCTCTGGTGCAACTGATTGCATTAAGACACCAAATCCAGCTTTTTGAAGTCTATTGAATCATCGGATGTAAACAACAATCAAAATTGAATCAACGGTATGACTTTGAGTATTAAAGCTTAGTACGGCCGCTTCCATTTAATAATTCCGGGAATCGAAATCTTTCCAGTAGGTTGTAAAGTTTTCGAATGTCTGTTTCCTTTTTTTTGGCATAGCTAGCCCTGTTTCTGTTAATATATCTGTGTTACATGCAGGTTCGTTGGTCACACATCCAGCGGTACATTTACTAAAACCCTAGCACGCGTGTGTCATATGTATCATAACCATATATAAACACAAAGCACACTGTGTAAATACAACAATGTTGAGAATAATCCATATGCGTATCTTTACAAAACTATGTTTATGCATATAGATGCATTCCAGAATGTTAGCTGGGCGAATTAAATTTAGTGGTTCTTTGAAGACACACTGGAGGTCTGAAAAATATAGCGATGTAAATGTTGAAATATGTATATTAGTATACACAAAAAAAACATGTATCACGGTGTGCATATACAGAAATATGTTACGCAGGAAAGAGTGAATTTGGGCCTCCTGCATTATATGAGGTACATGACGCCAAAAACAGTGAAGTTGGGCCTCCAATGTGTATGTGTGTTCCATGACTCGATTATATATCTTTTAGGGTAAGACCCGAGAATTTTTGTTAATCGTGACACGAATAAATCACGACCTATTTCGCAAGTCACACAGAGATTCCAAACCACCCTCCGGTGGAACTTTACCACTGACCGGTGCCTAACCCACATCCGAGACGCCACACACAGCGAGAGTATTGCACTGCGTTGCGGTGCGCTATTCAGCAATATGATGTATTGTGCAACATGGGATACTGTATATATATACATATATACATATATATATATATACATATATGTATATATATATATATATATACTGTATGTATATATAAATATGTACTTATACACATATGTGTATCTATTTGCATGTGTGTATAGTTGGACACATCATCGTTACCTGTGTGGCTTCGTGCGGTATACGCTCACGAGCAAAACACCTCACGCGCAAGAAGCATGCAGGTTCATGTGCGAAGAGACGCATGTTTGTGTACACACCACCACACGGTGCGTATATGTTGAGTGCAAAGGGACACATACCGTTACTATGATCACTACCACCGCGTATATGCGTGCAAGACTTGGTGTGCAGAAATAATGCAATGATACATCATTGTGCAGAAATGTTGCAATGATACATCATTGTGCAGAAATGTTGCAATGATACATCATTTTTCTGTGTGCAGAAATGAAATGAAAAGGTGTGCAGGAATGATGCAATGATACATCATTTTTTCGTTTCCGATTTGATGCATACAATATATTTTTCCATCATTTCTGACATATGTGTGCATACCACGTGTGCACGAATATACGGATATATAACGGTATGTGTGTATATATCTATACCTACATGCATTACAGGTTGTTTGCGGAGGGACGCATCCACTAGCGCGATACAGCGAATTGACAGATATGACATGACTTTTTGAGGGTGTCGAGGAGGCCCGGAATGTACGGACTGTGTGTGTACATATGCACACACACGCACACACATACGCCTGTATACAGATACGTATATGTGCTGAGGAGGCCTAGAATACCACTCACATGCATGAAAATATGCACATATATGCACACGCACACACACACACACACATACACTGTGCATAGTTATACTTGTCGAGGAGAATCTGCATGACATGTCCCATCTGATGGTGTCGATAACGCATATCCAACCGGGTGCACAAACTCGCAGGACTGAAAATCATGTCACACACACGGCTGATGAGTCATGAAGTACACACGAATGCACTACGTGCGTCACCGCTCTGTCGTTGCGCCATCACACCCGCGAACGATTGAGGTCGGGGGCGCACGGCCGCGGAGGGCTTTAGCCCTCCGCCGCCGTGCGCCCACTGGATCGGACCAGAGGCATGAGGAATGTGTCGCGAGGGGAGTCATGCCCCTAGCAAGAGGGGAGTGTCATGGGATGAGATGGGATGGGATGGGATGGGATGGGATGGGATGGGATGGGATGGGATGGGATGACACTCCCCTAATACGATTGTCCCGCCATGACTCCCCTCATTGCACTATCCTCCCATGCTCTGGTCCGCTCCAGTGGGCGCGCAGCGGCGTCGGGCTGAAGCCCTCCGCCGCCGCGCGCCCACGTATGAGTGCTGAGTGCGCCACGTCACCATCATGCCGCCCACACGAATGCACGGACACGCACACCCGAAACACGAAGGGGCCACAAGACAAACACTCACACACACACCCTCAACACGGAGCACTCGATTATATTTACACGCATCTGTTTTTAGGGCTCGGGACGGAGTATGTTGTGACTGGAGTGCACGTGCTGCTCGTGCACTGACGTTGCTGAGTAATGCAGTGTGTTGCATCGTGTGACGCGAGCACGTTGCTGTGTGTTGCAGCGTGTTGCATCGTGAGGCGGCGTGGTGTAGTCTCTTGTTGGGCGCAGTATGTGGTGAACTCAGTGCACGTGCCGTTCCAGCACTTGTGGTTGCCATATTTGGCAGTGCAGTTCCACTTTAGTGCTCGAGCACATACGTCTTTTCAGCGCCGTGCGCTGGGTGGTAGACAATCGCGGTGGGCTCACCCTTGAAGCCCATTTTGCGTGCCTCTGCAAGGCTCTGCTTGAGCGTCTTTGCCTCTACCTCTACCTCGCCCTTGGCGGTGGGCTTGACCTCCGACATCCTCTGCTGTTGCTGGTGCTCTGCCAGCATGTGCTCCTCCCGCTGTTGCTCGGCCATCATGTGCTGTTGCTGTTGCTGCTGCACGCGCTGTGCGGCGGTGCGGTGCTGGGCCAGCTGGGAGGTCTGGGAGGGCTGCGCATCGTAGAGTTGTGTCTGGGTTGATGTGCAACGCATTAGGCTCGTGGTGGGACAGTGGTGTGATGGTGTAAGAGTCTATGTGTATCTTGGCACGGGTGTGTGTATCTACATGTACAAACATGTGTGTGTGCGCGTTTGTTGTGGGTGAGTGTGAATGTATTTGGGTCTGTGATGTGGGTGTGTGTCTATGTATATGTATGCGTGTCTATGTACATGTATACATACATATTTATGTACAAATACACACAAACACATTATATGTGCATATGTATACCTCAACACACACATATATACACACAGATATGTATATATAAATTTTCAAAAACACACTTACATACACACACATACGTATATACACATATACGAATTCATGTATTGCAAAATATACATGTACCTGGCCGTCGGCCTCGTGGTATACAATAGCCTCGGGATGCCCGTGAAGACCCATAGCACGCGCCTTCGCAATACTGCCCGCGAGAGTTGGCGCGTCGACCTCGAGCTGCTGCACCTTTCCACCCACAGGGCGTGCAACCTGCTCAAGCGCCTGTGCGTGCTGCTCAGATTCCTGCTTGTAGACGATGGGCCGACCGTTGGCAGGGTGGTAGACAACAGCCTCTGGGCTTCCTTTGTACCCCAAATCGTGCGCCTCCGCCACGCTCTGTGCCAACGTCTGCGCGTCAACTTCCATCATGCCGTTGCTCTTGTCCTGGTGCACGTCCACGTCTACGGCCTTGCGCGCCGCTGCTTTCTTCTGCGCAACATGCTGCTTGAGCGCCTTCGCAAGGGGCGTGACACGGTACAGCTCGCCATTGTCCAGCTCAGCGAACTGGGGAGGGGTGTTGATGCCCTCCTTCTCGGCCTGGAGCATAGCATCTTGGATGGTGGGTGCATCTACGACCTGCTCGCGAAGTACGTGCTGGGATGAATCAGGCTTGCTGAGAACAGCGCTGTCGCCGTACGGCTGGGACACCAGCTTGTCGTAGCAGAACTTCTGCAGCTCCTGGTCGTCTCCGAACTCCTGCGCGCAAAAGTCCATAAGCTCGGTGGCACGCTTGGAGCCGGGCACCGTAAGGGCACTAGCCTTCATCGAGACGTGTTTCTGCTGCAGCCGCACTGCCGCAGCCTGCTTGCGGCTGATTCCATCGGCGGGCATGCGGGCTTGACGCATTGCCTCCTCCTCAACTTGCTTCTCAGCGGCTTCCTTCCATTCGCGCGCGTAGTTGGCAGCCTTCTCCGACACGAGCATTGCACGCACCGCCTCAGCGTGCTGGATCTCATATTCGCTCATCTTGTGCTCGCGCGCCTCGCTAGCCTCCCTCTCGCGGATCAGCATGGCGTGCTGCATTTCGGCCCACTTCTCCGAGGCAAGCATGGCGTGCTGCACGTCAGCCTGCATCTCCGAGGTCATCATGGCGCGCTTCATCTCAGCATGCTGGATGCTCTTCGCCTGCGCGAAGATGGCCTCTCGGCCATCTTTGCCTGCAAATTGTTCTTTACCTGCGCGGACCATCTCGGCCTGCTGGATGGTTTTGGCCTGAGCAAAGATGGCCTTTTTAAGGCCCGCGAGCTTGGCTGCCTCGACCGGCGACTCCTCGTCCTCCATCACGTTCTTCTCGGCAGTCTGCTCACCGGCCTTGAAGCCGTTCATGTATGCTTCGCGCTCAGCACCCCACAGGACGCTCTGCCCCCCCCCAAGCTCGGCCAGCGCCTGCATGTGCCGCTCGCGCCCTGAGTTCGTCTGCAGCAGCGCAGAACGGTGGCCGGCACGCACGTGGGCCACCACCGCGACTGCCACAAGCACCGCTGCGATTGCCGACGCGGCCACGGCCATGTTGCGCCGACCTGCGAAAGGCGACGACCTGCCCGCGACAAATGAGTCAGACGTAGTTCACAAGAAGTTCACATTGATAGATAGACACGCTCGTGAGCAGCATACATGCCAAGAACGCACCCTTGAGGAGGTGCAAACCTCGCCATCTTTCCGACAATAACTCTCAAAATAGCTCAGCGAATTTTTGCAGTATTTTGCGTGGGGTCAAACCAAAAAACCTTACGGAGTTCGACTCCTGTTATTGGGGGTCTCACCCAAATAGGTCACGATTTCTGTAGGAGATTTGGCCTGTTGGCTGTGAGAAGCCAGATGCCTCAAACGTGCGCTTCGAGAGCCCTTGGGCCTCCTACAGCCCAGTTGGCCAAATCTCCTCTGGGTCCACGTCCCTGTTCTTCACTTTCTTTACAACCTGAAGAATATTTGCGGGGTCAAACTCCGCAAAGGTTTGACTCGACAAAAGACTCCTCAATCTTTTTTTGTTTGGACACCAAAATGGGTTCGTGGAGAGGAGCTCAAACCGCGTTGTTAGTGGAGTCGTGCGGTATTATAACTGCAAACAAACGCGGTTTCACGCAAGGCAGTAGCAGGTGCATTTTGTATGTCGATAGTGTTCGCGTCCATCTTCCTGTCTTTTTCGTGAGGCCACTCTTTGGACATGCGAGAGGAATCGAAACCGTGCGAAAAAGGCTTGCCGGAAAAGCAAGGGAAAAGGACACGACCCGGAGGTCTGGTAATGGGGTTGCACGCAGGCAGGAGCGCTGCGCTGTGCATACGCACGCGCAGACGAGTGTGCACTGGTGGGGGTTGATATTTTCTTGCTCGCTGACCTGTTTCAAGCCGACAGCCATGGTCAAGGCCGGGAAATTCTACTGCCACTATGAAGCGGCCGAGGTGACGATGCCCTTTGTCATCGAGCCCGGGCTCACTTTCGCGACGCTGGCCGACAGTTTCTGCGCAAAGTATAATGCCAAACACGGAGCCGGCCCCGGTAAGTGCGCAACAGACTTGGGGAAGAGGGGGGTTGCTGCTGCGGGCGTTCCTTGACGTGCATGTGCTGGCAATGGCAGGTGGACAAATCTCTGCGGCCAATGTGGAGCTCAAGACTGGCGGTAAGGCAATGGTGCCAAGCGACGAGGTGCACCTCGCGCCCCCTTGCTTATTTTCTTCTCTCCCCACATTGCATGCGACTGCCCACCCGCACAGTCGTAGTCACGCACGGGCTCGCTCTCGACTGTCTTTTGCACTTGAATATGGTGGGGACACTTCCGCCCACCACAGCTGCAAGCACATCGTTGCTCGAAATGATATTGTTGACATCAACGCCCCTGGCAGGTTGCACAAAATGTATCCCCGGGTGATGATGTGTATGTGTCCATCTGCCCCGGTGTAGGCAAGGCAAACGGTACAGAAAACGGCGCAGCACATGCTGCTGCTGCTGCCCCGGAGCATGCCGCAGGTATAGCTGCTGCTCCTCCTTCCCACGATGCCGCTGTGAATGTTCCGCGTGCTGTGGGGGAGAAACTTGCGAAAAAGTTGAAGGTTTATGTGCATTATGAGTCAGCGGTGGCGTCCAAAGATCCGACTGCAACGTCGGTGTGCGTCGTTGAAGACTCGCTGAAAAGTGTCGGTGATGTCATCATTGAATTTGCTGCCGGTACGCTTTTGAAGTGTGTGCGTGTTTCTCTTTCTCTTCGGCCGTACGCTTCTCCCTCTCGCGCACCGGCATTTGTCCTCTCTCGCACTCTCTGTGTCTTTCTTACTGACTCTTTCTATCCCTCTTTTCTCTTTCTGGCGCGTGCCTTTTCTGATCTTTTTCTTATTTCTCGTTATCGTACAAACGAACACACTCAGACGCACAAACACACAGGTGCACAAACACACACACACACACACACATATGCGCACGTATATGCATACGTTTCAACACATGAATACGCACATAGTCACCCACCCACAAAAACACACAGACACGCACACAAACACACGCACACAAACACACGCACGCACACCCATGCCCACACAAACTCTCTCTCACACACAACACACATGCAAACACACAACACACACACACACATGCACACACACACACACACACACTCGAACTCTCTCTTACAACCACACACACACGCACACGCGCGCACACACACAGACACACACATCGACACATACACATACACTCTCACACACACTCTCTCTCACACACACACACACACACACAGACACACACACACACACACATACACACCTTCACACACGCACACATTCACACAAACACACACAGGCTACAATGCCAAACACGCGGGCGTGGAGGATTTTGAGCCGCTTGAACCGCTAGCGTTATGTGCACGAACTGATTCGCAGCTGGTGGTACCGTGCCAGGCGTCTGTTGCTTCGACTTTTAAAAATGGTGTGTATAGTATATATATATATATATATACATATATATGTGTAAATATAAACATGCATATATAAGTATATATTTATACATATATTTATACATGTATGTATACATATATACATATATATATACATATGTAAGGTATGTGTGGTAAATATATATATGTATATATATACATGTATATATATAGGGTGTGTATAGGA
>Ga0335398_10010794_pt1 | contig 10341 bp, 12 predicted proteins | sample BON03_FD_205742 | JGI IMG/M metagenome (GOLD analysis project Ga0335398, IMG submission 205742) | Freshwater microbial communities from Lake Bonney liftoff mats and glacier meltwater in Antarctica - BON-03 (spades assembly) (version 2) | ecosystem: Environmental > Aquatic > Freshwater > Ice >... | reverse complement strand
GCAGCTTGAGACATCGATACTACAGCTTGAGACATCGAATGTGCATTCTCTTGAGACATTGATAGTGCAGCATTTTGCATCTCATTGATGGTGCAGCATTATGCATCTCATTGATGGTGTACCATTACGCATCTCCAGAGCAAACATTTTACAGATTCAAAGTGGTTCAAAATGGGTGATAACCGATTCTTTTTCATTTACTGTTACTAGAATTCCAAAACCTTGGTACGAAGCTGCTATAAACACACGGCAATACCAAGCTGCTATAAACACGGCTCTACAACTATATGGCTCAACAGTCATATGTCTCAAAAGCTACAATCCCTTGATCCACTTAATATTCACAGTCGCTAGTGCGTACATGTTTGAAGCTTGAACCAAATGTGAATTTTGCAAGCAATTCTAGAGATGTCCTTGAAGAATTTAAAAAAGATTGACCAAATACTTTGCAGAGTGGTGATATTCGAGGCACTCAGTGACTCGCAAACAGTGATACCACTCAACAGGTCACATTCAAGGAACTCACAAACACTGACATGGCTCAATCAAGCGGAGACTTGACGGGGGAATCGCCGTCAACGGTCACGAACTCTCTTGTGTATGGAGCAGTAGCTAGGCGGTCCGCTCACGAACTCTCTCATGACAAAGTGGTCGATAAGTGGTGTATCACTCTCCCCCATGCACAATGTGGGAATTTTGTAGAACACATTGGGCAATCCAAACAAATATATAAGGGGAGGGAATAATGAAAAAAAGATTAGAAGGGAACACCAACACATTTATAGTGCCAAAACTTCAAAGCAAAAGGCGTTTGGCCCATCATGACACGGTGGTGGCCAATGAAGGCGGGCGAGGGTAGGCTCTTGCTGAGGGCGTCGGCAACCGTCTTAAGTGTGCGCAAAGGGATGTGTTGGACAAACCCAGCCTTGACTAGTTCGCGCACAAAATAGCTTGGGATGTCGATGCGGCAAGAAACCCATTCCAAGTGTCACGCAGATATCGTAGAACGTTTTCAGCTGCCTCCATGTGTGCACTGCCAGGAAACTGGACATACTTGCTGAGCTCAGAGTAAGACCAAGCCAAATCGGGGCGGGTCATAGTGACGAGGTAGCCCAGACTTCCTACAACGCCACGGTAGCGATGGTGGAAGTCTGGTTTGGGGTTGGGTTTGCAATCGTCTTTTGAAAGGCGAATGTTGGGTTTCATAGGTGTGTTGTGCATTGGAATATCTTCATATGTGCCCTCGAATGCTTCCAATAAATGCTTTCGGGGAGCGTCAAAGCAGTTGCAACATCATCAATGTGCGCACTGAGTAGAATCAGGTGGCCGTCAATGACGACTCGCCAAGTACTTTTTTCAAAACCCACGGTTTCGCAGCCTTCTCGTTCAAGAAAGGCGCTCATCGTCATATGCCACGCACGAGCAGTAGACGGCATGCTATAAAGTGGCTTGAAGAAACGACAAATATGCTCATGGAAAGGAAATATAGACATTTCCATCGTGACTGTTCCCGGGCATTAATTCGCCTTGTACGAAGGCCTGAGAAATGTGGACATGATCAGTAAATATGTCGAATCGAGTAGCAAGATTAAGAATAGTGCAAAAACCGCTGAAAGCGTCGTCATAATTGCCGAATCTGTTAGCTGTTTTGCGTTTTATGTGTTGAACTTGCACAACGAGTCGGACTGTGACTTTACATTGTCGAATTCACCCCTTTTCTTTTAATCTTGTCGTGGAAGCGAGTGCTGAAAACTCTATCCTGGAAAGTAATTTATGTTCGTAAGACTTTCTCAAAGACTCCTCGACTCCAAAGTCCTTGCATCTCAAGCCCTTGACTTGTGATCTATTCTGTGCGCATGGGGCTACGTATGGCTTGTTCATGTTGTTTAGGATCAGGAGTAGTTGCGGTATTAGTTGTTGTTTCACGCACTAATAGAAGATTGTGCCCTCGTCCAAAAAGATTTCGCTCTGATGTCTTATTGTCAAGGGAATCGACTCAGGTGGCATCAAATACAGACCCCCCTTTCATGCTGTCAAAATCATTCAACATTGCTCTTGTGATGTCGGCGGCAGACATCAGCCAACATTGCTCTTGTGACCGCCGACATTAAATGTCGGCGGCCAATGACGAATATCTCGCATCTAGTCTGTAATAAACAGGTAATACAAATTCGATCTCCAAAGGATCCGTTCTTGATCAAAGGATGTTCTCAAGGTAAATATCCTGTCACATGAGAGCCCAAAGGTGTGGCAACAGTTTTGTATGAGCCTGCAAAGGCAGGTTGCATTCGATTGTTGGCAGCTGAAAACTTACAATGTTCAACGCGTTTTGCCCACAGAGTATGTTTTTTGCACGTAAAGTCGACTGTGGCATCTGGCCAAAAACGGGTAGGCGTGTTGGCACACACGAGCACGATTCAGCTGTGTTACTTTGAGCAGCCAATAGCACCTTCAACGTGAGCCTGCATGGCATGGTGTGGTTGTGCGACCACAGGTTGCAAAATGATGTTATTTTCCCTACAGAAATCCACCATTTCTTGCGAGGTGGATTTTTCTGCGGTGTCAATACGCAAGTTGCGAGGTGCGCGGCCTGTTGTGGTAATGTATTGTTTCAGTAATTTGACTGGTGTCCCCGTGCCTCGTGTTGTACAGGGGTAAGTGGCTCAGTACTTTTCAACTTTTTTTTGACTCGATGTTGAGTATCAAAAAAGAATATCGATTGAGAGCGGATAGTCGTTCAAGACTGCAGGCAACTGCCCAATCCATTCGTAGATCAGTGTTTGACGGTGAGTGAGTAGCGCTTGGTTGATCGCGCTGGATCACAACAGGTACTTGAGGGGCGTCATTGAAATTTTGGAAAGCTGCATTTTCGATGAAGCGTGACTGATAGCGAAATTTTTGCTACCACGAGGCATATCTCCCTTAATCACAGAAATAGGGAGGGAAAGTTTGAGAGACGAGTAATTAAAACTATCACTTGACTCTGTAAATTCAGGTAAATGAACCAACGATTCAGTGATAGTGGAGTTGGGTTCCACTGTGACAGTGATAGAACTGAAGTTCAGCTTGTCCGAGTCGAAGTTGGAATCAGCAAAAGAATTCAAGATTGATTTCTATTGAGTGAGTTTACGCCGAGCCTTTTGAGTTTTTTTTGGCTGAGCTATAGCGTGTTTTTTCGAGAGAGCTACTATACATGTTTTATTCTCACGCTTGCCTATAGCCGCTCGGCATGCATCACAGGAGACAGCTAAAATATAGCTCTTCAAATGCGTGTACAGGAGGCCTTTGGCCTCAAGATGAGTAAAAGTGTGCGATTGTCTCAGTGGGGTTGCCACGTGCTCGTTGGAGTATAATGGCCTCTTTCAAGTTGGTTTCGACACTTGAGCTCAACACGCTGTTGCATGCGTTCCTCGATGTGTTCAGTCGAGAGGAAATCTGGCACGTGCGTGGTCAGAGTTACATGGAAGTCCAGCGAAAGTGATACATGTCGAAACTCCGTGAAGCTTCCAGTGTTTTCAGAGTCCTCAGTTAAAGGTAAAGACACAGGTGCTAGCTTTGATAGTTTTCGGACTTGAGGCAGTCGCCATGTGTGTCTGGTGTACTCCAGGACAATCACAATGAGGTTGTCTTAAGTAGTAATGCTACTACTTCCATAGAGGAGGGAAGTAGCTAGAACGAATCTGTTCGTCAAAGCGTCGCTGAAATTGCGTTGTAACCAGCATCCATCAGACGTCCAGCCGAAATGAGGTTGCCGAACATATCTGGGTCGTACACAGACACATCTGGTACGACAAGAATAAAGGATTTTCTGAATTGATCAATGGTCTCGACTCCCATGAGAATGTAATTTTCTTTGCCTTTCCCAAAGCTGGCTGCATGTTCAGAGTGGTGCCTGTTTGACTCAAAATTTCAGCAGGAGTACCGGTGGCTCCTCGCTGTGCCCCGGTGTCTAGTCCAGCGCCCAATGGCTGTATGTCTGAATATTTGGTGTCAAATTTCCATATGTTGTTTACGTGCTGGTTGGGTGATGCCCAATTGCCGAAAGAATAATGATTGCTGCCAGATTTATCCATCCCCCCCCGCTCAGTGAGTCCTAGAATGTATTCTGTCTGATGCTGTGCTATGTGGCACTCGCCCTTGCGCAGGTGCACCACTGATTCATTGTTGGGAGGAGATCGCACAGCCATTCTGAATGGTGTATCCAGAAATGTAGTACTATGCGGCGAAACTATAACGTCTACGCTACATTTCATTGCCAGGACAGAGGGATGGGGGCTTCAGGCCATGCCCCCTCAACATCTCCAAACAGTATGGCTTGGCAACTCCTCCTTCTGATCCTGAACTCTTCTCACAAAGGACTCGGGCAGCCCACTCCTCGACCCAGTACACAACGCAGGAATCACAGGCTCCTTCTTCGGACCCAAACCCAAGGACCTACGGAAAGCAGACCATGCCACACGTACGGCTCTCTTCCATCACGCTCTCCAAGTTACAGTAGTGTACATCCCTTTCAATATTCACATTAACCACTTGGTCTACTTCAAAATTGAACTGGCAACTAACACCATCACGCTTCATGACCCGCTTCCCCCTCTACTGCAGACCCAAGTGGAGGACACCAAACAGATTCTTCACAGGTTGGCAGAGTGGGTGATCCAGGTCAAACGAAAGAGGATGACGAACGCCCACCTGGCCCTTCTGACAGTTGAGGCATTCCCCGTCCTGTCTGAGCCCGCTACTAGCTTCCGTACAATCACATCCATCACCCAGAAGGATAGCTTCCAGTGTGCGGTGATTTGTATTGGCAATATCATGGCTGACGCCTGGAACAAACCAGGTCGTGTCCGCAGCAGATATTGCGAAAACATTTGCAAATACATTGTCTTGCTGCTTTGGCTGAATTCTCAGCGGCCCATTGCTCTCTCACAGGAGCACATGACCCTGTTTGCCCAATATTCTCCGTCGGGGTCAGTGGTCTGCACGGGGCACCAATCACCCAGATTCATCCCGGGGCCCTCGGCCAGCGTCCTCACTCACGTGATCGTCCGGCTCATGATCCAAGAAATCTGCGACACTGTTCCAGTGACAACAGTACCTCTGCTTCAAACCTCTCTTCGGAGGAACTGAAGCTTAACCCTCTGGTAAGCCCATCATGCCATGGGGACGAGTCAGATTCAGACTGTCAAATACAGGAGGGCCCAGAACCAGATTCCTCCACGGCCCTAGCCTCTGATGGCCTAGGACAGCCACAAGGCACGAGACTGGCACGAAGCGGGGAGGTGGAGACTCTCCAGCCTTCCAGCATTCAGCCCTGGCGTGATTTGGAGTGGCAGAGGACCCTGCAGGTTGGTAAGGGTCTCAACAATCTGAACAACACGTGCTTCTGCAATTCGGTCTTACAACGCCGAACACACACAGCGCCACTCGCCAACTTCTGCCTCGATCGCGGCCACTTTAGGTGATTAGACAACGCTGCTGCCACGGTGGCTTATGATGCGCTCCTGGCCGTAGAAAGACATGTCATAGAGGCATTTGGCTCTAGTCAGAGCTCAATAGCACCACCTGATATAGTCACAAATCTAACCAAGATGGGCCCACACTTTGCTACAGGAGTTCAACAAGATACGCACGAGTTTCTACGATCTTTAACAGCCAACATGCACCCCTACAACCTGAGGGTTGGTGGGAGTCCTCATACTTACATTCAACAGCACACCAACATGCTCTATGGCATTTTTGGTGGACTTCTGCGCAGCCGGGTGCGTTGCTGTTCGTGCCTCACTGACAGTGTCAGGTACAACACTTTTCTGGACCTTTCTCTTGAGGTGCACCAGTCCGCATCTGTTTCTGAGGCACTTTGTTCGTTTACAGACATCAATGTTCTCGAGGGTGACAACAAGTATGACTGTACTGTATGCAAAACGAAAACGTGCGCCACCAAGAGACTCACTCTCCACAGCACACTGAGAGTGTTGCAGCTCCATCTGAAGAGGTTTGGGATCTCAGAGGGAGGAGGCAGCGCCAAGATTGGGCACCATGTCACCTTCCCGGAACTACTCAACGTGCAACCGTTCACGAGCCCAGAGGAACAGCACTCGGAAAACTCTTTCGACTACGCCCTGTACGCAGTGGTCGTACACGTTGGAGCGTCAATCTGGAGAAGACACTACGTTGCCTACGTTAAAGACCATCGAGGAGAGTGGTTCCAGATGGACGATCACAAGGCAAGTCCTGTCTCTCTTTCCGAGGTACTCAATGTCCAGACGTACATGCTCTTCTACATCAAGAAGGTCCCTAGGAATGCAGGAATTGGCAGCGTCAACCAGCAGACTGAACAAGTCTCTGACAGCATAGATGAGGACGGAACACTAGTCGCAGACGAGACCCTATCCCGGCCAGACTCCAAAACACGTACCGTGCCCGAGCAAGTAGCCAGGCACTTAGCTCCAACTGTTGCAGAACCCACGGACGAGCTGTCAAAGTCCCACGCAATTGCCTTGGAGCCACCAGCTGTCAGGGCTGGAAGAGGCCAATCCCGGGAGACCCCCGAACTGAAGTAGAGAATTTTGTCTCCAACCTGGACATGTCTGGCGTGCGGATAAACTATCTCCTCAGTGCGTGTGAACACAGGCAGTCTCTGACTGATCACGGCTCCATGGCGCAGGGTGCGCCACTGCAAGAAGGGAGGACGGACTCTATTCCAACGGATCACCCTCGAATCCTCCCCGCGAGCCGAGCTGGACTTACCCCCCCCGAAGTTCCGACCGCACCTGTTTTCAGGCAGCAGCTGCCACAGTCCCAGACTCCACCAGTGGAAAGACCTCAGCCCAGTCAAGCTGACAGTGGGGCAACACGCCAGGCCGACATGGCAGAGTTACAAGATCTCGTGAGCCAGGAGATGACAAAACTGTACCCCCTCATTGTCGACCTTCACACAGCCAGTCTCGGGAACATCTCAACATTAGCTCCAGTTATCAGCTATCTTATGCACCACCCAGTTCCTCCGCAGGTCGCAAGGCGCATATTGCGCCCGCAAGACAATCAGTTTAGTCTCCCAGGCTTGAATACAATCACGTCCGCCGAGCTAGTCTCAGCAATCAAATCATCCATGGCGGCGTGCGACACTGCACAAATGTATGCAGACGTGATACTTTGACATACTACTAGACTTCGCACAGCTGACACCATAGTAGGAAACATGTCAGACATGATTCTGGACTTTCACATTTTTGTCGAGGGTGATCTCACGAAGAGTGGACTTCTGCTGGCTGATTTGGCTCCATCACCACGTATGGGTGACGTGCTTCCAATGGAGATGACTAGATCTCTTCTCAAATGCTACTCTGGTACAGTTTGCTCATTCCCAAATATCTTACGCTGTTTAAAACGCTTCATATATGAGCATGACTCGGAAGAAAGACTTATCAGTGTAATCACCAGGCACCTTCTACCCTCCCAGTCCAGACCAGAGCTTCCCGGTCCGACCGACCCTCCCCCGCGCCACAAGCTGGACATCTCCTTTTCCAGCCCTACCTGCAGTCCTTGGAGGGAAACCTTACGTGAATGGCTCATAGACTGTGAGGCCTTTGAGGCAGTTCCACAGATCGAATTTCCATGGGGGGGCCCAGATTCCTCCAACCCAGGCAAATCCTGGGCAGCTCTCCTTGACTTCTTCCACGCTCTCCAGGGCAATGTCACGAATTGGATTCGCAAGATGGAACACAACGGCATGAATACGCTTGCAGCTCATGGAGAAGACCTATTCGGGTCGAAGGGCGTCAAGACCTCGATCAGAGTGGAGCTCCGGCTGGATCTGAAGCTTAATAAGGACGCTTGGAAAGCCCTTTCAGGTCAAGAACAAGAGGATTGGGTGTCACATCTCATGATAACTGGCTCACAGCAGCGCAGACTTTCTAATCCACGCATTATCTCATGGAATGCAGGTCCTCATGGCTACAGGAATAGTAGAGACGAAATCTGGTCTATATTTGCACAGGGACAGCCGCTCATTTGTCCGCAGGATCTACAGATCCCACCGAAATTGATCCCAGCCATCAAGGACGAGCTACATGCACAATTCCCGCACTACTGGATCTTCGTTTCAACAGTCAACAAGCAAGGCGTCACATGCGACTCTTCAGGCGAACATTACAACTTCACCACGCTCACAGCACTAGACTCTTATCACTTCCCATCCGCCACATCCGAAACACTTCATGCAGGACTGGTGAGCGGAAGAGCGTTGGCCCTATCCACTACGACTAAGAGTGGTGGCAAATTTGTCATTATCAATTTGTACCAATTTATGGCTGCTAACCCGGTAGAGCAGCAAGAGGTCTGGGATATCATCGCGGCGTGGGTACTAAAGCACACCAACGACAAAATAATTCTGATTGGCCACCTCAACAGTGCCCCAGCCGGTGAACAAACTGGATACTCGCTCCCACTCAGTAACAGCCTACGCCAGACGGACGCCAGACTGCGGGATTTCTGCGAAGACACGGGAGACGACCTAACTTCCTCCAGATGCCACTCATGGCGTCGGGGGAAGCAAAGCGCCTCTCTTGACAACGCAGTCACGTGGAACTATCCTCTCTCTCAACCTCAGATATGCCCCTTTGAGGCGAAACACAAACGGTATGACCATGGAGTCCTGAGCTTCGCCCTCCCGTGCGAGGACTTCATCACATCTTTAAAAGTTCCGGAGCGAAGTTTCGACATTCCTACAGACAGAGTAGACGTAGTCTTCTTTCAACGAAATCTTCTACAGTGGCACAAGAATGTCCAGCAAAGGATATCTCCCTTCTCCAGTGAGGGTGGAGAAGCAACAGGTGAATTACTTCTGCAACAGATGCGCGAAGAGCAAGACATCATGCGCCGTGAAGCCCTGAAGCTCCAAGTGCGAGCGGAAACCAGCAGGCGCAGAGCCCGCGAAAGACGTCCCAACAGAAGCAAGGAGCAGGTTCTGATACGCCGCCTCCACGCCACCCTCGCAGAGGAATACTCTGAGGCGCTGACAGCCACAGCCGACTCCAGAGTCACAGTAGCCACTCGGGTTGGACTTAAGGCCCTGGGCCTTGACCACTTGCTGGAGGCAATTCTAAGACATGTCCAGATCTCTCCCAACAGGGCGTATCTTTTACGAGCGGAAGTCAAGAAGGTACAAGCCCAACTGCTTAAGCTGGACGAGGCCCATTTGAGGGAAGGAAAACAAAAACGATGCGACCTCAAGAAGTATATCTTCGATCACGGCATCAAAGGGGTCCGACGAGTATGAACAAGCATAGCACTGTCACTGGTCTGCAGCAGGTGGACCACTCGTGCCCTATAGGCCTCCACTGGGAGGTCTCTCCCTTGGAACTTTCCCGACCCAATATCAAAGCTGGGATGCATGAGTGGACGTCATCCTTACCACCCGACAAGTATGAAGTCTCCCTCACTGACACATAAATCAAGATCAGTTCCAAGATCCTCACTGATGTCCCCACTCTGCTTACATGGGCGCCCAAATACCTGTCTCCCTTCACGTCTTTACAGACACTGATATACCCGACTGGTCCCTGGACCAAGGACAACCTCGTAACTGCAGCTGAGTTCTTCTTTCAGCGCAATGCCTATCACCTCTTCACCCAGTGCAGCCACTGGCATCCTCAGAAACATAGTGACCCAGTTCCGCTTACCGAGATTCTACCGAACAATGTTGGAGCGAATATCACTGACCGTAGAATGCTCCATTACTGCCCACACCAATCGTGTGCCAGCCTGGACCCAGACAGTTTTCGTTCTAACAGGAAGGAGGTGAACAACATGAACTTTCTTGACAAATCGAAGATTTTCTCATACAGAACCATCAGACTAGGCGAGACCATCCGAAATCCCATGAAGACATTTCGACACTTCTCACGCTACGTTGGTAGAATGGCAAATCAGAAAGCCAGTGGTGATGACAAAATGCCCGCTGACCTATTCAAAAAAGCCCCAGAAGCATTTCGAAAGAGGGCCTCGATTTTGATCAATATTATCCTCGCAGGGCACTATGTATGCAGCGAAGAACTGCTGGAGGCTCGGGTGGTTCTTCTTTGCAAGGACCACAGCAACCCCACTCTATTGGCAAATTATAGACTGATTGCACTCTGCAACTCTTTTTACCAACTTATCAACATCATTATTACTAGCAGGATCCGGGGTCTCACAGAAAAATATGCGGTGCCGGAATCCTCGCAACATGGCTTTCGAGGCTCTCGATCGGTTCAACTTGTCATCCAGAAGGAACGCTGGCTCTTAAAACAAGCCATGAAACAAGACACTAAACTCATCCGAGTGGACCTCGACTTCAAAAAC
>Ga0335398_10010791_pt1 | contig 10343 bp, 9 predicted proteins | sample BON03_FD_205742 | JGI IMG/M metagenome (GOLD analysis project Ga0335398, IMG submission 205742) | Freshwater microbial communities from Lake Bonney liftoff mats and glacier meltwater in Antarctica - BON-03 (spades assembly) (version 2) | ecosystem: Environmental > Aquatic > Freshwater > Ice >... | reverse complement strand
CACCACCCCCGTCGCCGCCACCCCCGCGATCGTCACCGAAAAATTGGCGCTCTACCTTGACCCGTCCGTCGCCGCAAGTTACCATGGGTCGGGCAGCATGCTGTTTGACCTCAGTCCCAACAAAAAGCACTGTATGCTGCAAGGCGGTGCGAGGGTCGTCAACGGCGTCGTTGTCCTGAATGGCCACCCGCAGTACATTTCCACCACATACCGACCAGCCCTAGACCACAACCGAGCTTTCACGTACGAGCTGTGGTTCTGGGACGACCACCCCGGACTCTCTACGGGCGCGAATACGGCCTTGATTTCAAACTGGGGGGCAATTGATACGGTGCCATGTGCAAACTTGCACATTCGATCTACCGGCGTGCCAACTGTGTATGTGCGGAACTCCACTGGCGTCGATGGACACATTGTCGGACCATCCTCCATTGGTACCGGGGAATGGGTACACGTGGTCTCCTCGGCAACCGCGACGCGCCTCTTCCTGTACATCAACGGCGTCTCAGTCGGATTGACGGAGCGACCCGGTGGTCGCATCAGCACCACCCAGGCAATCGTCATTGGTGGCAACCACTACGGCAGGTACCAGACATGCCGCCTCGGCCCCGTCCGAATCTACCATGACAAGGCGCTCACGGGCGCTGAAGTCGCCCAGAATTACAATGCCGAAAAAACGATGCCACACTTGGGTGGGACGCCTGCGCCGCCGCCTGCGCCGGTGTCGATTGACCCGGTGTCCGCCGACGGTGCGTCGTTGGCCAGTGGGACGTTGGTTGGTGGGTCGTTGGCCAGTGGGCCGTTGGTCAGTTGGTCCAATTCACTCGACGGTGTTCTTGGTACACTCGTGGGCGGCGCGTCGAATGACTCGGGGTCCACCGACGGTGGGTCGTCGGGCAATGGGTTCGGTCCACTCGACGGTGTTTTTGGTACACTCATGGGCGGTGGGTCGAAGGGCCCGGGGTCCACCAACGGTGGGTCGGTGGTCGATGGGCTCGGTTCATTCGTCGGTGTTTTCGGTGCACTTGTGGGCACCGGCGGTGGGTCGAACGACCCGTGGTCCACCGGGTGAGTGCAGCGAGCCGAGCGAGCGCAGCGAGTCGAGAACGAGCGCACCCCCGGGGTTATACCGACGGGTTAACCGCGCCGGCGGGGGGCGGGGGGGGTCGCCCCCACTGTCCACCGGCGCGCTGCACGAGCGGGCGCGCTTCTTGCCTGCCCGGACCAGGGCGCACCGGGCGCCGGGCGCCTCCGTCTCGCCCGGCCCCGTACCGCCCCACAGGGCGCCGGGGGCCGCCACGCTCAGCGCGGCCAGTGCCTCCATGGCAAGGAAAACCTCCCCGACCCTGGCATCGGCGGCCGAGCTGCTGGGTGAGCACCCATGCGGCGCACCGGCAGGTGCCATCGCGGTCACCCCCCCCCCTCATGGCTGTCGCCAAACTGAACCGGACCGGGGAGTTAGGCGGCCCAACGCGCCGGTGCGTGGGGCGCTCGGCACGCCGCCCGGTGGTCGACCAACGGTCAATTCCTGCGCGTTGTCGTTGGTCGGCTGGCAGGTGAACCCGAACGGGTTGGGGTTGACCCGGGCGCGCGCCCAGGGCGGTCAATCCGGCAGTCGCGCCGACCGAGGCGGCCCCAGTGTCGCAGCGCGCCTGTGCGTCCCCTTGGAGGGTTCCAGTGCGACGAGCGCCGGCATCAGGCACCCGACACGCCCGGGGTCGCGCAGGCACAGTAGTCCGGTGTGGTGTAGGCGGCGCAGCGCTGCGCACAGAGCGACGCCAGGAGGCAGTGGTCGCGCGCCTCGCTCGGATATGGCGTCGGGAACGACAGCTGGGCCCGGCAGGACTCCTCGGTGCGACCCGCGGCCGGGTGGGTCGGTTGCACCCCCTCGCATGGACACTCCTCGCGCGCTGCGAGCTTCGCGCAGAGCGGTGCCAGCTCGAGGCACGTCAAGCCGCAGTATGCCATGGTCGGGCGCGTGCGTCGGGCGTGGTCCCTGTACCACCGGCACAAATGAATCTCCGTGAGACCGGGCGCCCCGTGGGGTGCACCCCTCGACTGGGCACGCCTCCGTGCCGTCCGGCCCCGCCGCCCCAGCCGGGTGTGCACCACCGGCCTGGCGGGAACCCGCGGCGGGCATCGGTGCTTGGCCAGCGCCCCGTGGCCCGCAGGCGGCATGGTCCTCGCTGGGTCGCACCCGGCACACCACACGGCGGGAAAAATGTCGGCTGCTAGACAAGGAGACCGCGACCGACGCCCGATGCACGCCGAGTACAACTGGCTTGATGCCTCCTTGGCGCAGTATGCCCGCGCCTACGGGCGGGTGTGTGCGACGGTCACACTGGCCCCCCGGGGCTCCATCCGCCTCCGGGTGAACCCCTCGGCGGACGTGGCCATGTCTGTGGCCATCTCGAGCGACTGCCCGCTGCTGGCCGCCGATGCGCGGGAGCCGTGCATGGTCGAATACCTGCAGGACGGCCGGCGCTTGGTGCGCGCGCTTTGCGCAGAGTCCAGGCCGCGCGCCGCCGACGCGGCGCCGCCCCCGGGGGCCGAGTTTGTGCTGTACCGCAAGAGCAGCTGCGCCGCGTGCAGGCAGTTTGACGACGTCTGGAGCCGCTGGTGCGCCGATCGCACCGCGGAGGGGGTCTCGTGCCGCGCCGTGAGCGACGAGGCGCTGTTCCCGGACGATGTGGCCCAAGTGCCTGCGGTGGTCAACACCATCGACGGCCGGCGCGCCAGCGAGCCGTACGGGGGCGACATGGTGAACGCGATCCGAGCCGCTCACGAGGCGCGCGCTCACCGCTGACCGCGACGCACAGGGGGGCAGGGAGTTCACCCTCGGCGGCCACCGGGTTCACCATCGGCGGCCACGGGGGCGGCGCCGCGTTCGCGGCGGTACTCGCGGCAGACGCGGCGCATTGCGGCGTCCCGTTGCACGCCCTCGGCGACGGCCCACGGGTGCGCCAGGAAGACCAGCCCGCGCTGCAGCGTCTTCTCCACGTGCAGCAGCGCCGAGAAGGGGGTCGCGTTGTGCGTCGCCTGGTACATGAAGGTGCGCACCACGCCGACCACGCCCATGGCCTCGAGGAGGTCGGCGTCCGAGACGACGCGGTACACCAGGAGCGCCGCCCCGGACAGGCCGGGCGGGTCGCCCAGCGAGGCGGGGTGCGCCGCGCCGGCCCCCGCGCGCTCGGACGCGGCGTCGAACCGGCGCAGCCGCGCGGTGAAGCTCATCTCGGCGACAACGGCGCCCGCGAGCTCGGCCGCGACCGCGCTGGCGCCCAGCGCGCAGCACTTGGCGGCCACGCGCGCCGCGGCTGCGGCCACGTCGGGTACGTACTTGCGGTCGCAGAGGTCGTGCGTCCACGCCGCGCAGCGCACGGCCTGCTGCACGTCGCACGAGGCGTCCGGGAGGCCGGCGGCCAGCACCAGCTCCGAGAGGCGGTGGACCTGCGCGGCGTGCTCGGCGTCGTGCGAGGCGTCGTGCCTCGCGCACTCTTTTTGCACCCAGCTGCGCAGGGCCGCCACGAGCGGCTCGTCTGTGTCCGGGGCGAGCGCGGCGGGGGTCGCGGCGGGGGTCGCGGCGGGGGTCGCGGCGGGGGTCGCGGCGAGCATCGCGGCGAGGGTCGCGGCGGGGGTCGCGGCGGGAGTCGCGGTGGGGGTCGCGGCGAGCATCGCGGCGAGGGTCGCGGCGGGGGTCGCGGCGGGCAACGCGGATGTGCCGGCGGCGGCCGGGAATTTGACGCCGGGCGCGGGGCCGGCGCGCGCCCTCGGTTGCGGGGCCCGCCTTCCACAGTCAGCCGGCTTGCAGCGTGATCCGCGCCGCTTCCAGGTCGGCCGGGGTGACCGACCAGTCCAGGAGCGGCGCGACCCCGGCCCCGGCCTGCTCGCGCATCATAAACAGCGGACAGCAGACGTCGACGGTGGCGTCCGTCGCGCGCCCGACCGACGCCGATGGCGCAATGTTGCGCACCTTGATCGCGTGGAACCGGTTGCCAGCACTTCGGCGGATGGCGACGCCGCCTCGAACCGCTAGCAGCGGCAGCGTCTTCTTGGACCACCGCTGGACCGCCTCGACCGCATCGTCCCACGTTGAGTAGGTGTGCGCGCGGCCCCAGCGGCCGCCGTACTCTGGGTGGGGGACGAACCTGGTCCAATGCACGAGCGACACGTCCGACTCGATCAGCCGGGGGCCGCGCGCGGGGTCCCGGTTCGTGAGGTGGAGGTTGACCAGCCCGGTGGGCGCATTCGCACTCGACAGGTCCAGCACGCGGGCTGGCCGCTCGGTCGTCCGCGCGAAGATGTAGTGCGTCGTCTCGCGGCGCACAGGCGCGGCGGTCTGCACAAACTTCTTGACCGCGCCGAGGCTCTTCTCGCGCATGCGCAGGTTGCAGCGATCCCGCAGGTCGCGCACGTTGCCTGCGCGGAACATGCTGTTCGACACGTGCATGAGCACCGGCTTGCCCGACCCCTTGAGCACAAACCAGTGCGCATTGAGGTCCTCGACGCTGATGGGCATGTCCTGCTCTGGTTCGATGGGGATCGCCTTGATGTCGTCAAACAGGGTACTGAGCCCCTTCCTGTTGTACGGCGGGAGTTTGTTGGCCCGGTGGGCCAGCTCGAGCAGCGTCTGCTCCGGGTGGCGGTCGGTGGCGATGGCGTCCAGCTCAAGGACGGCGCTGTGCACCACCAGGTCCCAGAGCTCGTGGGCCGCCACCTCGGACGGGTGGTGGCACTCGGTGAAGCCGTCGTCGACCTCCTTGTCCGACATCCGGACCCCCCGCTCGAGGGTCCAGAGCGGGACCCCGGCGCGCAGCGCCCGGCGCATCGACTCGTCGCCGCGCTGCAGGATGATATCCTCGGGCGGCACGACAAACCGCTCCGACTGGTCGTTCCACTTGGGCGCGCCCTCCGCGAAGCTCGAGGCGGCGGCCACGACCCAGTCCCCGTCGTCGCCGCCGAGGACCGCCGCGTGGGTGTCGAGACCCGCCAGCGAGACAGTGGTGCCTGCTCGGGTCTTGGTGCCTGCCAATTCCCACGTGGCGCCCGCCCCCGCGGCCCGCACCTCGGCCACGGTCGTTACCAGCAGCACCGGGTAGATGTACTTGGACTGGGGCGTGCAGTGGGCGGCCGAGGTGGACAGGCCAAAGTCCGGGAGGTCGGCGTGCGTCGCGTGGGCCACCGCCATCGAGTAGCGGTGGAACGCGGGCGCGTCGGCTCCGTCCTTCGGCAGTGCAACGTCCAGGACGTTGAATTTGTCCTCGTCGCCCGTCGACCCCACCATCCGAATGTGCACCCACCGCAGGGGGCCGGGGGCCACCAGTGACAGCACCGAGGAGTCGGCCGCGTCGCGCACGGCCCGCAGGTTCTCCGAGTAGCTCACGCGCGGGTACCCTGGCCAGCGGCGGCGCAGCCGGCTGCTGCCGTCGTCACGGAGGACCGCGGCGCGCTGGACCTGCTGCGTGGTGATGATGGGCGGCAGGGCGCGCACGTCACGCAGCCCCGAGCCGTCGGTGGCGGCGTCCAGGTGTTCGCGGCACACGGCCACCAGCAGCTGGGCGAGCGCGGCCCGGGTGTCGAGCGTGGTGAGCTGCGTCTAGAGCAGGCCCCCGTCGTGGTCAAACTCGACCACCTGGCCGCGGGTCGGTCGGTGGTCCGTCGCGGCGACCGCCAGGGGAGCGTCGCCCTCCCGGGCGCGGAGCAGCAGCGTCTTCTTGGTGCTACCCAGGCCACCCTCGACCACCGAGTGGAGTCTGCCCCGGAGGGTCCACACCTCGGCGCCGAGGCTGTGGTTGGTGGGCTCGACGATCCGCGCCACCCGGCGGAGTTTGGCCCGCCAGGGCCACTTGCCGGGTGGCGTGGACGCGCTCGCGATGGCCGCCGCCTCCACCCGCTCGCGGAAGTCAGCCGCCACGCGCTCGAGTGCCTGCCCGGACGGGAAGGCGTCGCCCGCACCGGCCGGGTTGCCCCCGGGGCCCGGGGCCCAGGCCTCCCAGGGCGCCTCTTTGTCGCCGCCGGGTGGCCCCCAGTCACCGCCGCCGCCGCCGCCGCCGGCGCCACCGCCGCCGCCGCCGCCGCCACCACCGCCGCCGCCACCGCAAACACCGCCGCCACCGCCGCCGCCGCCACCGCAGCCACCGCCGCCGCCGCCACCGCCGCCAACGGGCTTGTCAAAGTCGCCGTTTGCAAAGCGCCGTGCCACGTCGAGTTGCGCCCGGCTCACCAGGTTCTGCCCCCTGGCCCCGTGCATAAACTGCAGGATGGCATGCGGGGTAGGGTTGGTGTACACCCATCGGCCGTGGCCACGCTCGTCCAGCTCGAACCGCTTGACGACGCGCGCTGGCGCGGTGGGGTTGACGGCCTCGACGCACATCACCCGGCGCGTGGGCATGGCGCCCGGGCGCTGGCACGGGTCGTCGACGGCGCCCGCGAGCTACGCGTCGGGCGCGGCGAAGCGCTTCTGGCAATCGGCCACCACTGCGGTGGCCACCTCGACCGCGCCTTGCATGTCTGCCGCCACCGGTGCCGCCGGTGCCGGTGCCGCCGGTGCCGGTGCCGCCGGTGCCGGTGCCGGTGCCGTCGGTGCCGGCGCCGACCACGGCCACGGGGCAAAGGACGCCGCGTACCCGGGCTCGAGCGCGACGACGTACTGCCGCGCACCCCGCACGACCTGGGCCGCCGTCGCGACGCTGCCTATGGCCGCCACCGCCCGTTGGAGGGCCGCGGCCTGCAGGCCCAGGGAGAGGGCGCCCAGGCGGGCCAAGACCACGAACCGAAGCGCGGCGCCGTGGGCCGCCTCGAGCTCTGCCGCGTCGGGCGCTGCAGGTATCACAGCACTGGCCGCGGTGGCGCTCGCTTGGGCGGCGGCCTCGGTCGCCTGCGCACCGACCACCGCGGCCGCCGCGTGCTGGTGGGCCGTTTGCGCGGCCTGGTACGCCTCTCTGGCTCGGAGTAACGCGGCGGTCCCCACCTCCATCCCCCTCCTTGCGCTGCGTTCGGTGACCTCCAACGCGGCATCCGCGGCACCCTTGGCCGCCGTTTCGGCTTGTTCCGCCGTTCTTGCTACCCTCTCGCATTCCAGCCGCCGTTCCGACGCGGCTCGGGCCGCGGCGTTCGCGGCCTCAGTCGCCGCGGGGCCCGAGAGCCAGACCGAGCCGGCGCGACCAGCGGCCACCCCGGGGTCGAGCTGGTAGACGAGCCGCACCACCGCGGCGAGGGTCGCTGCTTGGCGCGTCCCCCGCAGCCGCGCCTCGAGCGCGGCCAGGTCGGTGCCCTGCGGCACCGGGGGCGGGGCGCGCGGCGGGGCGGCGCACGAGGCGCAGTGCGGCTTGCGCCAGAGCCGCGTGACGGGCTCGCGCGAGACCATGTCGAGGAAGACGGCGCCAACCAGCTCGTAGCGCTTCACGTCGAGGCCGAGCGCGAGCGGGCTGCGGAACCCGTAGCACGACGCCTGGTACCACGAGAGCAGGTGCGCCGCCTGCACGTGCCGCAGCGCGTCGTGCACATGGCCCACCATGTCGACCGGCTGGAACAGGCCGCGCGCCGGCAGCGGCAGCGCGCGCAGGTGCCGCTTCATGTAGTTGATCACCGTCTCCATCGGGTCGGCCGAAGGCATGTTGGACGGGATGAAGACGGCGCCGCCCATCTCGCAGGTCGAGCGGATGTAGTCGTGCAGGTACCCCGCCTTGGGCGTGACGACCCCCACGGCCGCGTGGGTCGAGGCGTTGTCGAGGCCCAGGCGCGCGTCGGAGAGCACCTGCTTGCCGAAAAAGGCGTGCACAGACAGCGCGATGAAGCGCACAAAGCGCAGAAAGTCGGACGAGTCGCCCAGAAAGTCCTGCAGGCCGCCGCCGAGGTAGGTGCGCTGGCCGAAGAAGCGGCGGGGCAGGCCCGCGCGGCCTCGGTCGCGCAGCTGTCGGACGCGCCGCACCAGCTCCTCGTCGTCCGCGTCCTCGTAGGGGATGCGCAGCGCGCCGGCGTTGTCCACGACCCGGCTTTCCACCCCGTGGCGGAAGAGCAGCAAGGCCAGGGTGGTGCGTGCCTCGAGGGTGAGCGCCTCGGCTTCGTTGCGCCGGCCAGTCCGAGCGGCGGCGGCCTCCGCTGGGCTCAGGGCTAACACCGCCGGCGGGGGCTCGTCCGCTGCCACGTGGAACAGCGGCAGCGCGTCGCCCCGCCGCTGCAGCGGCTTGGTGCACCACGCCACAAAATGGCAAGGCAACCCGCCGAGTGGCGCCGGGGGGTAGGCCGGCAGCCGGCCATCCGTTGGCTCCGCCTGCACAGCCCCCCCGTGGCTGACCCCGTAGTTGACGCCGAATGCGCCTGCCGCCAGGTAGGCGCGCCTCCGCGCCGCCTCGGCCTCGGCCGCTTCGGCCACCTGCGTCCGTCGCTGCGCCACCGCCTCCTGGGTCGGGGTCCGCGCCGCGGTCTGCTCCGCCGTGGCTGCGGCAGCCGCCGCCTGGGCCGCCGCGCCGGCGGCCGTCGTCACGCGCGCCTGCGCCTGCGTCAGCTGAACGTGTGCGGCCACGGCGGCGGCCGTTTGGGCCGCCAGGGCCGCCGCGGCCGTGGCCACCGCCTGCGTCGCCTCGGCCAGCGCCGGCGCGGCCGGCGCGGCCGGCGCGGCCAGGTGCGTGAGCCGCGCCAGCGACTCGGCGGCGCGCCGCGCAGCGGCCGTGAGCCCCCGCTCGCCGGCGCGCACGCGCTCGTGCGCGGCCGCCGCCGCCTCGGGTTAACCCGAGAGCCACCGCCGCCGCCGCCGCCGCCGCCGCCGCCGCCGCCGCCGCCGCCGCCGCCGCCACCGCCGCGTCTGAGGCCGCCTGGGCGGCGACGACGGCCTCCGCCGCCCCCGCTGGGACAGGCGCCCCGGCGGCGGCGTCCGTGGCCGCCCGGAGCGCCGCGGCCGCCCGACCCACCGCGCCCGGCGGCGGCGCCGCGGCGGCGTTGCCATAGTTGCGCGCGGGGTCAAACATGAGCCCGGCGCAGACGGAGACGTTGACGCGGGCCGTGTGGCCCTTGGTCTGCTCAATGTAGACCGGTTGCGCGTCGAAGCTCCAGGCGAAGTCGGCGCCATGCGGCGCCATCTGGACGTTGGTCTCGTCCATGAAGAGCAAGTTGTCGCCGTGCATGGTGGGCAGCTCGGTCTGCCGCGGCGGCGTGGCGGCGGCCGTGGCCGCGGCCGCCGCCGCGCCGGCGGCCGGGTCGTAGTCGAGCGCCTGGGCGCGGCGGAAGCGGCAGACCTCCTCCGCCCGCGCGGGGCCGTACTTTTTCATCGGGTCGGTGGCGCGCGCCGCGCGCCGCGTCAGCCCGAGCTTGGCCAGCACTTTCCAGGCGCCCGAGACGGTCACCTCGGGGAAGTCGGGCAGGATGAGCAGGGCGGCCGCGAGCATCTGCTTCACCGTCAGGTGCGGCATGCTCATGGCCACCTGCAGCAGCGCCACGCGGTGCTCCTGCCGGAGCTTCGAGTGGCTCCAGCCGCCGCTGGGCTTGGCGAGCGGCAGCGTCTGGCCCTGGTTGGAGCGCTCCGCGTAGCGTTTCACCGTGAGGTGGTGGAGGTGCAGGTTGCCCGCGATCTGCCCCCGCGAGAGCCTGCCCTCGCGCAGGTCGTACTGCACGCGCTCCCGGATCTCGCGGCCATAGGCGCGGCCGCCCCGCCCGATGTGCAGCATGCCAGTGTGCAGCTCCTCGCCCGTCACCGGCGCGACGGTCGCCCGGCGCGCGCCCGGTGCCATGCGCCCGCTGGGTCCGCTGTGGGCGGTGCGGGCGGCGCGGTTGGCGCGATTGGCGCAGCGCCGACCAGCACCGGCGCCTGTCACGGCCCCACATAAAAAACAAAAGGGCGCGCGCATACAAAACAAAAGGGCGCGCGCGTTCGGTGGCCGGGCCCGTTTCCCGCCGGGCACCGTAGGGTGCCCACCACACAATGTCCAGTGACGCCGCCATGATGGACGTCATCCCCACCCTTCCGGACGCCGACCCTGACGCCGCCGCCCCGGGCGCCGACCCGGCCCAGGCCCCGGCCGCCCCGGTCAAGATGATGAACCCGTGGCTGGCCTTTTGCAAAGAGACGCGGCCCGCGGTGCAGCACCTGAGCCCGCAGCAGCAACTGCGGGAGATGAGCGTGCTGTGGAAGGACTTGTCCGACGACGAGAAGGCGCCCTTCCGCAACGTCCCCAAGGCCTGACGCCCTACATGGACGGCGTGAGGCGCACCCCCAGCACCCGCTCGACCCGCTCAAGGTTGATCGCCGCCAGGATGGCTCGCCCGGCCTCGAGGTCGCGCAGGGTCTCGGCGTCCAGGCCGGTGTGCCTGGCCGCCTCCTCGAGTGTCCACAGCTTGCGGAGCCGCGC
>Ga0335398_10010789_pt1 | contig 10344 bp, 8 predicted proteins | sample BON03_FD_205742 | JGI IMG/M metagenome (GOLD analysis project Ga0335398, IMG submission 205742) | Freshwater microbial communities from Lake Bonney liftoff mats and glacier meltwater in Antarctica - BON-03 (spades assembly) (version 2) | ecosystem: Environmental > Aquatic > Freshwater > Ice >... | reverse complement strand
CGGTCGGGCTACGCCCTCCCTGCATGACACCCCATATCGGAATAATGAGGAAACAACCGGCAGACGATCCACTTATCTTTTGCCAATCACTGTGCAGACAAACCGAGCCACCTCTGCACGGGCCAAAAGCGGCCCGGGGGATGCGGTCCGGGCAAAATAAATACGCGCGACAAAAGGCGGGCGGCGGCCGGGAGAACGGCCTCAGGGTCACACGGGTCACAGCCGCTAAAGCGAAGAAAGGGGCAGGCGAGCGCGGTGTCGCTGTCGGGATTGGCCGTATTTTGGAGTTGGGCCCCTGGCTACGCAGGGGCAAGCCAGGTCCAGTGGCTATCCTCTGCCTCGCCTTTGACCAGCGCAGCCCGCTCCGCCGCCACCCTCGCCAATGTAAGAAAACCCAAATATCCCCGACATATCCACGTCATCGAATTGGTCCGAAAGAGTCATTTTATTTCCTTACGGATGCGACCTCATATTCAAAATGACAACGGGGAAATCATTATGTCGCGTCCATCCAGAACAGTGAACACTGCTTTTAAACTCGCCCTCATGCTGGGCTGCGCTCTGCCGACCACGGCCTGGGCGGGAACCATCGCGGGGGTCGTCGTCGATCCGAGCGAGACGCGGGGGCTGCAATCCGCTCAGGTTCGTATCGTCGAGCTCGACCGCGTCGTTACCACCGAGCGGGATGGTGGCTATCGCTTTCCGGATGTCCCAGCGGGCACCTATACATTGGAAGCCCGCTATGTCGGCGCCGAGACGACTCAAGCCAGCGTCACCGTCACCGAAACCGGCCTCGTTCGCGCCGATATTGTGCTGCGCTCCGGTGCCGACAATGAAATTCTGGTCATTGGTCAGGGGGCCAATCAGGCCAGCGCGCTCTCCCGTCAGCGCGAGGCGGATGGCATATCCTCGGTGCTCACCCGCGACTCGATCGGCCAGTTTCCCGACCAGAATGTTGCGGAATCGATCCGCCGTCTCCCCGGCGTCAATGTTCTCAACGACCAGGGCGAAGGTCGCTTTGTCTCGGTCCGTGGTCTCGACCCGGAACTGAATTCAAGCTCGCTCAATGGCGTGCGCTTGCCTTCTCCGGAGTCGGATGTTCGGTCGGTCGCGCTCGACGTCATCTCCAGCGATCTGATCGAGTCGATCGAAATCAAGAAATCTCTGACACCCGATATGGATGCTGACACGATCGGTGCTTCGATCGAGATCAAAACGACCAGCGCCTTTGATCGCAAAAAGGGTCTCTTTGCGGTCAAGCTGGAGGGCAGTTATAACGAATATGCCGACAGCGTCACCCCCAAGGGCAGCATCGATTTTTCAACCCGGCTTGGCGAAAATGTAGGCGTTTCCGGCGGTATCAGCTATTATAAGCGCGAATTTGAAACCGACAATATCGAGGCATCAGACTGGAATGAAGATGCCGGGATCGCCTATGCCGAAGAAGTGCAGCATCGCGATTATGATGTCACCCGCGAGCGGATCAGCGGCTCTCTGAATGTCGATGTCCGGGCTTCGGACTTTACCACGGTGTTTGTTCGCGGCAATTTCAGCCAGTTTGATGATCACGAATATCGTCGCCGGACAACAATCATATTCGATGAAAAGCCTGCCAGCGGCAATGCCACCAGCGCTTTCTTTACCGATGCCGATGGCCGTATCGAAGTACGCCGCGATATCAAGGACCGCTTCGAACGGCAGCGTATCGCGACCTATCAGATCGGGCTGGATCATGATGACGGCGAGTGGGAAGCCCATCTATCGGGAAGCTGGGCGCGATCCAGCGAATTGGAAAATGGCTCGGTTGACCCGACCAGCTTCCGGGCCCGGTTCGATGGTGATGGTGTCGATGTGAACATGGACTATGGTGATGACCGCTTGCCGCTCTACAGCGTGACCAGCGGCGCAGATCTATTTGCCGACCCGACGGAATATAAGTTCAACCGGGCCGAGCTGACGCGGCTGTCGGACAGCGTCGACACGGAATATGCCCTCAAGGGCGACCTTGGCCGCAGCTTCTTGACCGATAGCGGAGAATTCACCGTGCAGGCGGGGATCAAATCCCGCTGGCGGACAAAAAGCTATGATTTCAATGGTACATTTTACGGCGATTATAATGGCGACTATACGCTTGCCGACGTGCTCGGTCAGCAGACCTATCGCATTACCGATATCGGTCCAGTGGCCAGCTATAGTGGCGCAACCGATTTCCTGTTCGCGAATCTGGGAAATTTTGAAGTTGACCAATATGAGACAGACCTGCTCAGCCTGCCCAGCGACTATTCTGCCGATGAAGATATATTGGCCGGCTATTTGCTGGGACGCTATGACAGTTCGACCCTCCGGGTGATTGGCGGGCTTCGGGCCGAGCGGACATCGAACCTGTTGTCTGGCCAGCTGGTGGTCGATGATGGTAATGATGTGACCAATGTCATTCCCGTGAACGTGACCCGTCGCTACACCGACTGGCTGCCCAGCCTGACCGTGCGCTTCCAGCCGCAAGACCAGCTGGTCCTGCGGCTCGCTGGCTACAAGAGCCTGGTGCGTCCCAAATTGTCGAAAATGGCGCCGCGCTTCACGATCAACGAGGATAAGGAAGCCGAATTCGGCAACCCCGATCTGCTGCCCTATCGCGCCTGGAACGCGGACGCATCAGCCGAATATTATTTCAGCAGCAACGGCGCAGTGTCGATTGGTGCCTTCTACAAATCGGTCGACAATTTCATCGTCGATCAGACCCTGACCGAGGCTGGCACCTTCCAGGGCATCGACTATCAAGAACTGACACGCGCGATAAACGGCGAAAAAGCAGAGATATTTGGAGTGGAGGCCAGTTTCAGTCAATTGATGGATTTCCTGCCGTCACCTTTAGACGGGCTGCTGGTCAATCTGAATTATACCTATACCGATGCGACCGGCAAGGTGCTGACGGATGGGCAAATTGATATGCCTCGTAACATCAGCCTGCCGAGCAGCTCGAAACATACGTTCAACGCGGTGCTGGGCTATGAAAAAGGCCCGTTCGATTTACGACTGGCCGGGACCTATCGGGACAAATATCTCGATGAGCTTGGCGGAGATGCAACGACGGACCGGGCCGTCGACAGCCATTTCCAGCTTGATGCGAGCCTGAAATTCAAGCTGACCAAGAATATCCGCCTGTTCGCCGAGTGGATCAACATCAACAACGCCAAATATTTTGCCTATCAGGATTTCGCCAGCGCCCGGCGCAACCTGCAATATGAAGAATATGGCTCGACCATCAAATTTGGCGCAAAGATAACAATGTGATGAAAGCGCAATATATTTGGTGGGCGGCGTCGGCCCTGGGGCTGGCCGGTTGTTCAGCGCAAACCGGGGGAGCTGATGCCGTTGCGATTAAAACGCTCGAACTGAGCGCAACGGGGGAAACCGTGCCGGTGGGTACGATGGCCCGGGATGCCGCCGATGATCCGGCGATCTGGCGGAATGTCGACGACCCGACGAAAAGCCTGATCATCGGGACCGACAAGCGGGCTGGTCTTTATGTCTTTGGCATGGACGGGAGCAAAAAATTCTTCCTACCCGAGGGCGAGCTCAACAATGTCGATGTAAGGGAAGTCATGATCGATGGCCGCAAGACGATCTTGGTCGGGGCGAGCATCCGCAACGATCCGAAAGCGGCGCAAATCGGGCTATACAGGCTTGATCCGGATAACGCCGAACTGACGCTAATGGGCAAATATTCCGCCGGTCCCGGAGAAGCCTATGGTTTCTGCTTCGGTCAGGATAGCGGCGGCGAGGTCTCCGCTTACATGATCGCCAAGGCTGGTAATGTGCGGGAATTGAAATTGTCGTTCGCCGTGGGCATCCCCAACGCCACCATCACGCGTGAGCACAAGCTGACGACGCAGCCGGAAGGCTGCGTCGTTGATGACCGGACCGGACGGCTCTTTGTCGGCGAGGAAAATGCCGCGATCTGGTTGTATGATCTGAATGCAGATGCATTGGAGCCGCAGCGATTTGCCGATGTGAATGGCCGCGAACTGGTCGCCGATGTAGAGGGTCTGGCGCTGGCCCCCGCAGGAGAAAATGGCGGCTATCTGGTGGCTTCCAGCCAGGGTGACAATGTCTATGTCCTCTATGATCTGGTGACCGGCGGTTACGTCAACCGCTTCAAGCTGATCGGTGGCGCTGTCGATGGCACGTCAGAAACCGACGGTATCGAGGTGATGCTCGGTAATTTCGGGCCGCAATATCCCGACGGCCTGATGGTCGTTCAGGATGGCGACAACGGCAGTCAGACGCAGAATTTCAAATATGTCAGCTGGCGGGCTGTTGTGGAGGCTGTGGACGGGTCGAAATAGACCTATTCCACATCCTCGACATCGACCTTCTCGCCGGTGACCTTTTGTGCGAGCGTCGCGGCGATAAATTCGTCTAGTCCGCCGTCGAGCACGGCATTGGGGGCGCTGCTGGTGTAGCCGGTGCGCAGGTCCTTGACCATCTGATAGGGTTGCAGGACATAGGAACGGATCTGGTGGCCCCAGCCGATTTCGGTCTTGGCTTCATATTCGCCCGAGGCTTCGGCTTCGCGGCGTTGTAGCTCGGCCTCGAACAGGCGCGCTTTCAGCATGCCCATGGCGGTGGCGCGGTTCTTGTGCTGGCTGCGGTCATTCTGGCTGGCGACGACGATGCCGGTCGGCTGGTGGGTGATGCGCACGGCGCTGTCGGTGGTGTTGACGTGCTGGCCGCCGGAGCCGGAGGCGCGATAGGTGTCGATCTTGAGGTCGCTCTCGTTGATCTCGACTTCGAACGTGTCGTCGATGACTGGATAGACCCAGACGCTGGAGAAGCTGGTATGGCGCTTGGCGGCGCTGTCGAACGGCGAGATGCGGACCAGCCGGTGAACGCCGCTTTCGGTCTTGGCATAGCCATAGGCATTTTCGCCCTTGACCTCGATTGTCGCTGATTTGATGCCGGCCTGATCGCCAGCCTGATAGTCGACCATCGAGACCTTGTAACCGCGGGCGTCGGCCCAGCGCTGATACATGCGAAGCAGCATTTCAGCCCAGTCCTGGCTCTCGGTGCCGCCGGCGCCGGCATGAATTTCGATATAGGTGTCAAGGCCATCGGCTTCGCCGGAGAGCAAGGCCTTGACCTTGTCGCGGTCGGCGCGGGCCGCGAGCTTTTCGAGGCTGGCGGCGCCTTCGTCGGCGAGTTCGGCATCGCCCTCTTCCTCGGCCATCTCGATAAATTCGAGCGCGTCGTTCCGTTCCTGATCGATTTCTCGCGCGGCGCTGATCGATTCATCGAGGCGGCGGCGCTCGGTCATCACCGCTTGCGCGGCGGTCTGGTCGTCCCACAGGGTCGGGTCCTCGACCCGGGCGTTCAGCTCGTCGAGACGGCGCAGTGCGACATCCCAGTTGAGCGAGGTCCTGATCAGGTCGAGGGCGGCGTCGATCCGGTCGACATAGGCTTGCGCGTCGGCACGCATGATAATCTCCAAAACTAGTGGCGCCAGCGATTAGACGATATCGGCGGGAAGTAAAGTGATGTGGAGCCACTGTGGCGGAACCGGTGGCTTTTGTCGCATTCGCTCATTGATGTTTTCTATTGAAATTCCCTATTTGTTGCGATTGTCGCTTGGCAATTGAAATTCTAGAGATCGGGCCGCAATATGGTCGCAGCACAAGCATGCGGCCAATCAATCTGAAAGGAATGGCATGTTCTATCGACGTATTTCGGGCACCATGATGGCAGCTCTTCTCATCTCCGGTCCGGCCCTTGCCGAACATCACAAACCCTATGGCTATGGCGCTGATAATGGCCCGGAAAAATGGGGCCAGCTAGCCGACAAATATGCGCTGTGCGAAAAGGGTGACATGCAGTCGCCGATCGATCTGGCCGGGGCCAATGCCAAGGGGGATGTAGCGCTGTCGGTCAACTATCAGGCCGGACCGCTGACCGTATCGAACAAGGGACTGACGGTACAGGCCGATTTTGCCGCCAGTTCTTCGATGACCAGCGGCGGCACGACGTTCAACCTGATCCAGATTCACTTCCACACGCCATCCGAACATGCGATTTCCGGCAAACGCTATCCGCTCACCGGCCATTTCGTCCACGCCACCGAAGGCGGCAAGCTGGGCGTATTGGGCGTGATGTTTGAAGAAGGCGCCGCCAATGCGGAACTGGGCAAAATTCTTGCTGCTGCGCCGGCCGCGAAATCCGAGCCAATGACCTTAGCTGGCAAGATGATCGATCCCAATGGCATGCTGCCTGAGGATCGCTCGGTCTTCCGCTATATGGGCTCGCTGACGACGCCGCCGTGCAGCGAAGGGGTGAACTGGCATGTGCTGAAAGATCCGATCACTGCCAGTGCCGAACAGATTGCGGCATTTGAAAAGCTGATGGGCGACAATGCGCGTCCGGTCCGGGCGCTCAACAACCGGCTGGTCGTCGCTCCGGAGTGATCGGGGGCCGCTGATTTTCTGCCAGGCTCCGGATTTCTGTGATAGATATGGGGAAGGATTAGGAGATAGCGGCATGACGATCAAGAATTTCACCGACAAGGACGTGCCCGACCAGAGCGGGCGCGTCTTTTTTGTCACCGGCGCGAATAGCGGGCTCGGCTATCAGGCCGCCAAGCTGCTCGCGGGCAGGGGCGCACGGGTGCTGCTCGGCTGCCGGTCTGCGGATAAGGCAGAGGCGGCGATGGCGGATATTCGCGCTGTCTATCCGGAGGCCGACCTGCGTTTCATCCCGCTGGACCTGGGTGATCTCCAGTCCATTCGCGCTGCGGCGAAACTGGTCGGCGAAGAGCCGCGGCTTGATGTCCTGCTGAACAATGCCGGGATCATGATGCCGCCGCGCGAAGAAACTGCCGATGGTTTTGAATCACAATTTGGCGTCAATCATCTCGGGACGTTCGCGCTCACCGGACTGCTGCTCGGCAAGCTGGCACAAGGGCAGGAGCCGCGGGTCGTTATCACTTCCAGCATGGCGCATCGCAGCGGTAAAATCGATTTTGACGATATCAATGCGGAGGACAGCTATAGCCGCTGGGGCCGCTATGCGATGAGCAAGCTGGCCAATCTGCTACACATGTATGAACTCGACCGGCGGTTGCGCGCCGCGGATTCCCCGATCATGGCGGTCGCCTGTCATCCGGGCGTTGCGGATACGGAGCTGACCAAGAATTTTCCGGACTTCCTGGTTTCCCTGTTCCGCCCGGTATCCAGCCTGTTCATGAACAGCGCGGCGCAAGGGGCATGGCCGACGCTGGCCGCAGCCGCCGGGGACGCGGTCGAAGGCGGTCAATATTTCGGGCCGAGCCGCAATAATGAGTGGATCGGGCCGGCGCGCGAAGTGCAGCCGCGGCCCAAGGCCAAACGGATTGAGCCGGCAAAGCGCTTGTGGGATATTTCAGAAGAAATGACCGGCGTAAAATATCCGGTTTGACCATCCGGAACCTGCAAAATATAGAATTTCTTTTGCTTCGAGAGGTTTATTGAGCTAGCTTCTATGAGGTAGGACAGGTTTTAACGCTTCATTTGAGGGGGATTTTGCTTGTTCGATGAAATGCTGGGTAGCGACAATGAAGTTCGCGAACCATATGCGGCCTATAAAAAATGGCTGGACAACGAAGATACCAAACGCCTTCATCGCAAATCTGACGATGCCGAGGCGTTTTTTCGCAAGACGGGCATTACATTCAATGTCTATGGTCAGGATGAAGCCGATGAACGGCTGATCCCGTTCGACGTCATCCCACGGATATTGTCTGCCAGTGAGTGGCGTAAATTGTCTCGCGGGATTGAGCAGCGGGTCAAGGCGATCAACGCCTTTCTCTATGATATTTATCATCGCCAGGAGATATTGCGCGCCGGTCGGATTCCGATCGAGCTGATCGCCAATAATATCGCTTTCCTGCCGCAGATGATCGGCGTCAATCCACCCGGCGGGATTTATACCCATATCATCGGCACCGATATTGTTCGCACCGGGCCGGATGAATTTTACGTGCTGGAGGATAATGCGCGCACGCCTTCCGGGGTTAGCTATATGCTGGAAAACCGGGAAACGATGCTGCACATGTTCCCGGAACTGTTCGCCATGATCGGCGTGCAGGAAGTGAGCGGCTATCCGAACAACTTGCGCCGTTCACTGGCAGCCTGCGCGCCGCCAAAATGCGAAGGCAAGCCGGTGGTTGCCGTCCTGACACCGGGTATCCACAACAGCGCCTATTTTGAACATAGTTTTCTGGCCGATCAAATGGGCGCAGAACTGGTCGAAGGCCATGATCTGAAGATTGTTGACGGGCGTGTCGCGATGCGCACGACGCAAGGCTATACCGCGATCGATGTCATCTACCGAAGGATTGATGACGATTATCTCGATCCGCTGAATTTTCTGCCGAACTCGATGCTGGGTGTGCCCGGTATCATGGATGTTTATCGTTCCGGCGGGATTACCATTGCCAATGCGCCTGGTACGGGCATCGCCGATGACAAGGCGCTCTATTCCTATATGCCGGAAATTATCGAATTTTATACCGGTCAGAAACCGCTGCTGGAAAATGTTCCGACATGGCGCTGTTCGGAGAAAGACCAGCTTGATTATGTGCTGGAGCATCTCGCGGAACTGGTGGTCAAGGAAGTGCATGGATCCGGAGGCTATGGCATGCTGGTCGGCCCTGCGGCTTCCAAAAAGGAAGTCGAAGAATTTCGCGCCAAGCTGATCGACAATGCGAGCAATTATATTGCCCAGCCGACACTGGCGCTTTCGACCGTCCCGATTTTTGTGAAAAAAGGTCTGTCGCCCCGCCATGTTGACCTGCGGCCATTCGTGCTGGTTTCTCCGGATCGGATCGATATTACTCCCGGTGGGCTGACCCGCGTTGCGATGACCGAGGGATCTCTGGTGGTCAACAGCAGTCAGGGTGGCGGGACCAAAGATACATGGGTGCTGGAAGAATGAGGGGGCTGCTATCATGCTAGGCAAAACCGCTGCCAGTCTGTTCTGGATGTCCCGTCTGCTCGAGCGGACAGAGAATAGTGCGCGTCTGATCGAAGCGGGCTTCCGCATTGCACTGACCCATTCGTCTTCAGCAGCCGATGAATGGGCTTCGATATTGGCGTCTTCCGGGGCCAAGAAAAGCTATCTGGCGAAACATGAAGATTATAGCTCGGCCAAAGTGATCGACTTTCTGTTGCGGGACAAGGACAATCCCGGCAGCGTCATTTCCCTGATCAAACAGGCGCGCGACAGCGCGCGCACGGCCCGGATCGCGTTGACCAGAGAAGTCTGGGAGGCGACCAATGAAGCCTGGATGAACCTGAAAACCACTTTGGCGAAGCCAGTGAATGAGCGGGATTTGCCAGATGTTCTGGGTGTCATCCGTCAGCAAAGTTCACTGGTCCGTGGCGCAGTTATGGGCACGATGTTGCGCAACGACGGCTATAATTTCATGCGGCTTGGCACGTTCATTGAACGCGCCGACAGCACCGCGCGGATATTGGATGTGAAATATTATTTGTTGCTGCCTTCGATCGCCCAGATCGGCTCCGCCGTGGATAATGTCCAATGGGAAACGATCTTGCGCTCGGTTTCCGCCCACCGCTCTTACCGATGGCTCAACGGAGCCGATATCAGTGCCCTGAGCGTTGCAGAATATCTGATCCTTCACCGCCAGATGCCTCGTTCACTGGCATTTTGCTATTCCAAAATTTCCGATAATCTCAAACATCTTGAGGTCGATTATGGCAGTGATGTGACATCACATCGTCTCGTAACGGATATTTGTGACCGTCTGCTCAGCCAGCCAATCCAGAATATATTTGAGGCTGGTCTGCATGAATTTATCGTCGAATTTCTGGCGGCAAATAATGGCCTCGCCGCTCAAATCGAGACTGACTATAATTTTCAGGACAGGATAAGCTGACGATGCTGCTGAAGATTCATCATGAAACGCGCTACAATTACGATAATCCCGTGCAATATGGGCTGCAGCAGCTGCGCCTTCGCCCCAAGGAAAGGGCTGGGCAGCGGATATTGGACTGGAATATAGAGATTGATGGCGGTTCGCTGGAATTGTCGTTCGAAGATCATCATTGCAATCATGTCGACCTGATCAACATCGAACGCGGACGATCCGAAATCGTCATTCGCTGTAATGGCGAGGTAGAAAATACCGACGGTAGCGGTGTCATTGGCAAACATGCCGGATTTGCCCCTCAGAGGTGGCTCGGCAAAACTGCACAGCGGGATAGGTGGATTTTCTGTCTAACGTCGGCCAGAGCGGCCGCATGACAGGAGCATATATGAGCAAACGACCGCGCCGGAACCACAGTCCGGCTTTTA
>Ga0335398_10010788_pt1 | contig 10344 bp, 10 predicted proteins | sample BON03_FD_205742 | JGI IMG/M metagenome (GOLD analysis project Ga0335398, IMG submission 205742) | Freshwater microbial communities from Lake Bonney liftoff mats and glacier meltwater in Antarctica - BON-03 (spades assembly) (version 2) | ecosystem: Environmental > Aquatic > Freshwater > Ice >... | reverse complement strand
TGAGGCACAATATAGTAGTCTATAATGCCAAGTCCCTCCCATATCGCGGGGTGCTCATATCCGACAGACTGAGCTTCTGGCATATCGGCGAGGTGAATGCCTCTCAATGAGGCCGAGAGAACGCAAACGCCAGCACTGTAGCCGCCGTAGAGGAAATGATCGTCATCAACCTTGTCATGGATCAGTTGGTCGAGTCCGCTCAGATGCATCGCCTTCCTGAGCAAAAAGGTGTTGCCTCCAACCACCCACAGCATGCCGGCTTCAGTGTGCTTGTCAGAGAGCGCGTGTTGTGAGGCAAAATAGTCCCGGAGATCCAACGGCTCTGAAGGAATTCCGAGTTCGGCCAGCCTGGTAATCTCCCGCTCTCGTCCAGACTTGAGACGAGCCGAATCATTGGAGAAATCGAGGGCATTGGAAACCAGTAAAGCGGTCTTCCCTCGTGCGAGATCCGCTAGGTTGTCGCCTTGATCGCCGACAAGATACGATGAGAGGTAGAGGTGCATTGTTCGTAGATAACGTCAGAGCATAAATGCATTTATTCAAAGTTGATACTCAACAATATCAGTATGATCGATAGAATCATTGCCATATATGCTCTTCATGAGCAAGCTATGGCATACAACCAGAACCTTCGGATAATTTTGATACTTCCTTAAAGTTCGATCCATTCGATCCTTCATAAACTTGTATGACTCCCAACACTCTGGAGCTCCTACAGTGTGCACTCCGTTCTTAGAGTTGAAATCTCTCTCTAGTTTCTCAACATCTTCAATGCCACGCCACTCAAAGCTATGATTTGGGACCCATTCATGAAGATCAAACTCGATACTGAATCGAGTGCCTAGCTCTCTAATAATATGGGTAGCCGTCTCAAGTGCCCTAGTCGCAGGTGAACAAATAATGTAATCAGGATTGATAACCCTAACTAAATTTACTACAGCCTTAGACTCTTCTATACCCTTTTTAGACAATGGAGCTAAATCGTAACCCCATCCTTTTGTATTCCATTCGGCGGGCTTGGAATAATCCGCGTGAGCATGTCTCATTAGGTGAAATGTTGTTTTCATTGTATTCTAGACGTTTGAAGTGTGGCACGGCGGAAAAAAGGCGTCCAGAGCGAAGCGAACTAGCGAGCTTTTTCGCCGTTGCCACCACTGGCTTGTTCTGCCTCTTATTCGTCTTTTTTGTAAATTATCTGAGGAAGGACAAATAGACCGTTCTCATCAGGGTTAAAAGGTAAGGTGTCGATAACGGACTCTAGATTGAAGTAGCATAAATATGAGGAAATAGATCCTCTCCGCCATGCAAACATTCATATCGAATCTCAGCACTTACCATCTGGCTATCGATATACAGAAATATCAAGTCGTCCTGACCTTTGAATAAAAAGTTGGCAACATCTATGACCTGTTCTCGCGTTGAACAGTGAATGAACCCCTGTGAATGTAGACTAGGGGCTTCATATCTGCCAGCTGTTTGAGCGTCGCACCACGCTTGTCGCGATGTTATGTGGAGTATCTTTTCCATGTTTACGGTAATATTCTTAGCAGAACGTTATAGGACAGGCGCGCCGGAGTCGAGCTCCAAATTTTATCAGACGGCTTACTCGGCGTCGCCTGATCCGACTTGTTCTGCTGTCTTTTTGTTTTATTAAGTTGTAGATATTACCAGTCATTCTCGTCTGAACCTGCGTCTTCTGATCTTTTGTGCGTATCAGCTTCAGAGCAAATCAAATTGTGGCAGCTCTTCCCGCGCCTTAAGAAGTAAAAAGCCATTAATCCGTAAGTCACTGCCATAAAAACTTGGTGACGGGCTATCTCCAATGAAAATGTCCCTGCAGCGGCTTGTCTGAGGCTGGATAGTCCGTCAGGTTTGGCGAGGTAAACCATGTAAATAATGCCCACAAACATCGTGATAGCCTTCCACGTGAAAATAAGGCCGATAGTACGAATCACTAGCCAAGCAGTTTGTTCTTTGTTCATTGATTGTCTTATTTTTTGCAGAACAGTTTATTAGATTGATGGTGATATTTTTAAATTAGTTAATCGTGTGAACTTTTTCCGATAATTAACACTGAGATTATCTCGATTGGGGAGCTAAATTGGCATTGGTTCATCATACTCATGGGCGATCTCCCGGCAAGCTGCCGCCCTTGGTCGATCCGCTCATTGTTGCGCGAAAACCGTTCGGTTCAGTTATTCGGAATGTGGTTCCGTTCATGGGGTGTGTCACACCCGTGTCACGATATTCATCGCACTGGCGGGGTGGGTTTGAGTCGTTTGTGGCGGGATCGCCATCACTACATAAGATGTTCGCAGACTTGACGGAACGGACATTTATTTTCATCGGATCAGCTGGATATTTTCAGGTCACTTCGCTTCGCGGGGAACCTTTTCCAGGATCATCACTCCGTGAACGATCCCAAACTGCTCATAGACCACGAACATCTTTTCCCCATCGGTGCGCAGATCGAAGCGTAGCAGTGACCCCGATGGCTGCTGAATTCCCTGGCGGCAGAAGAAGCTGAATCCCACGTTGTGTCCCTTGTGGTTCAGAACCTGCTCAAAGCGGAACTCCGGAATATTCAAATAGGCCGGCCCGGACCGGTCATCAGCAGGTTTGAATTCCAGGGTTCGTGGCTTTTGGTCCAGGATCGAGTTCGGATCGAACCGGACAACATCTCCGACCTGGGGAATTCCATAAGTCCCAAAAGAGCCAGCCACCGAGACCGACTTGTAGTCTGCCGCCCGAATGTTGACTTCATTTGTCTCGTTACCTTTTGCCGGAGCAGGCAAGATCATTTCCCTCCACCGGTGGCCCGGCTTGGGTGCTGGAGATGATAAGAATGACATGGGCAAGGAGAGATAGAGTCAGAGTTTTCATTTCTGGAGCTTGGTCGTGATTGAGTTTGAAGTGTGTAAGGTGATCGTAAATTCCTGCGATAATACGGGGTTATCATCGTGTTGCAGCATTTCCGCGTATCGTATTCGACTTATCCAGAGCAGCCTGCAAAGCATCCCGTTTGGGACCGGAGGTAAGACTCTCCACAAAGTCAGTGGCAGCTTCCGCATCCTTGGCTGTCCAGGATTTCATGATAATACCGGCAAACTCATCGAGTGGAATCCGGGCGGTGGCTCCTTCCAAATTCATGTTCCTCAACTGCTGTAACTCATCGAATCTCGCCGCAACGGCAGCCGGATCCCTATTTGCCCAGACCTCCGTGAAGTATCGACCGCTGTCCATCTGGGCTCCACCGCGCGGCATTTCCTTGATCTTGCTCAAAAGCAACTCAGGGGCGATCTCCGTGACCGTATCGAAAATGGAATTGCGGAAGGTATAGAATTGTTCGAGGTGATCAAACTTGTACGCCCCCTTGAGAATCAACTGAAGCGCTCTCTCGGAATCCAATCGCGCAAGGTGGTCGCCTACTTCCTTCAGGACTTCCATGCGCTTGAGCTGGCCTTCGCCAACCAAATATTCCCATTCCTCGAAGGTGCTGTCCTTGATCCGATTACTCTGCAGTGACGAGGCCCGCAGGGGACTGCGCGTATCCCGATAAAGGCGGTTGATCCCGCTTTCGAACGTATCCGGATCTCTCAACTCAGCGGTTTCACGCCACAAATACCGGTTGGATGCCGACATCAGTGAAATTTGCCGCGAATGCGCGGTGGATGGAGCCTCTGCGTATGCCTTGTCATCGGCAGAGGTATCCATGCCACCCTTGATCGACGAGTGAACTAACTTTCCACATATCAGGCCCAGAGCCAACGCGCTGGCCCACAATAGAATCGATCCGGAACCAGAAGATGAGAAATTCATTCGGATACGTTACTTTGTTTGTTAGGCTGGCTGCTGAGCGATTGCCGCATCAGAGCAGTTTTCGGGTTCTCGGCTTGTGCCTCCAGCCAAGCGGTAGCCGCCTTGGGATCACGTTCCGCCCAACGGGTGATGAAGGCACTCACCGCATCCCGCCCTGCATCGGTGGAAATGAAATTTTGGTCCACATTCTCGACCGCGTGAATCACTGCTTCCGGCTTGCTGTACACCGCTCCATCAATCGCGCCTCGATACACCGCCTGCCGCTCCGCCTCATTTTTAGCCACAGCCAGAACATCCGGATAGTTCTTCGAATTGTTTCTCATGAGCCCACTCGTATATGCCGTCATCTCCAGCAAGTTCCAATCGTCAGGAAACCCTGAACTAAAATTCAAATCCGGGTCGCCCGCACCGGGAATGACAGCCCACGGACGCGCCCACCATTCCAAAGCCGAGCATCGCGCACGCTGACGCAACTCCGGATCATCAATACGATTCGCCATTTCGAAGCCATCCCGGTAGTTTTTGGATCCCACGCGCCATGCAAAGCGCTTTAGGAATTCATTCCGGATGTCGCGGTTCCAATAGCTCTCCACCCACGCGCCGGCCGGACTGGGATCATTGTAGGCCCAGGTCCTTGCCACATCCTCGAACAATCGGCGATCCGCTCTCGGCCATTTCTCTGCCAGCATGTCCACGAGGTGAGCCGCCCCTGCGGGATCGTGCTGCACTTTCATCATGGCAAATTCATGCAAGACCAGAAGATCCTCTTCATCAGAGCGGTTCTCCATCATTGCGCCAACGGCTGCCTCCGGATCCTTGTTCAGCCAAGTAAGCATCACTCCTCGGCGCGCTTCAGTAAGATACATATCCTCTTTCAGAGCGGCGCGCCATGCCGCCTCAGGGTCTATTTCCGCCCATCGGGCATAGAAACACGCGGCAATTTCAGAAAATCTGTCGGGATTTTCCAAATCATCAAAGAGATCAAGAACGGAATCGAGATAAGACTCCGGCACACTGAACATGAGAGCGCGAAGTCGGCTCTGCTCGGATGCGGAAACTTTTTCCAGTAGGTCAAAACGACGGAACGCATTGGCGACTTGTTCGAGATTGAAAGTCGGGGCGTTACGCTCATCGCGCTGTATGCGTGGTGAATGAGATCTTTGAACTGCCAGTTCCTCATCTTCACGAGCAGCTGAGCCTTTGTTCTCATTCCAACCATAAGAAAAGATCGCTCCTCCAACGAAGCAAAGAGCCAGTGTGGTTTTTAGTTTCATGATCAGTAATAGGGTGGCAGACGATTGAGAACCCAGACCAGTCGTCAGGGGCTGGCGGAGTGCCTCGTTGAGCATGACCTTGATTGCGCCGGGGTGAAGGACCGCCGCCTCGGCCGGACTTGTCGCAAGCCAAGTGCCTAGCGCCGTTCCAGTAGCCACGACGCCGCGCCGACGCAGCGTGCCGGACAGTTTTTCAAGCGCCCGAACTCCACGCTTCTGCCATGCCGCCTCGGTGCCGCCGTGTTTTTTCGCAATGCTGCGAAAGGTCAGGTTTTCCAGATAGTGCAAAACGATCACGGCACGGTCTTTGGAAGACAGTCCGTTGATCGCTTCATCGAGTTTGGCCGCGATTTCCGGCGGCATGCTTTCGGTTTGAAGATGTTGCTGTTCCATAGCTTCGTGTTCTCGGATGCTTCGTTTGATCCGCTGGCGGCGGACTGCCAGCGCCTCCAAGGTGGTGGCCCTGTGCAGCCAAGGCCCGACACTAGGCTCGGCTCGGATTTCACCGGATCGCCGGGCAAATGCGATGAGCGCGCGCTGGGTTGCGTCCTTGGCATCATGGGGATTGCCGCAAATGCGAAACGCCACGGCATGCATCATGGACTGGTGCCGACGCACGATTTCACCAAACGCGCCCTCGTCCTTCGTGGTCACGAAGGCACTGAGAAGATCACGATCATCGGATGCGTCGGGCATAAGCGTTCAATAGCAATGTCCACAACTCAGCACAATCGGACATAATTTGCGGCTTTTTTTCCGATGCCGATTCACGGCTGCTTAACTGAGAGTGGGCGAGCTCCCCCTGCACCAGAACCTCGGCATTCTCGGGTGGCTTACCCATGCGTATCGCGTTTCGGTAGAGCGACTGCCAATACGTGCAGACTCGCGAGCCGAGTGCCTCGACTGTGAAAGCTGCAGCCACAGATTCGATGGCGGTGCTCACCGGGGTCGAGGGGCATTATGATCCACATCAGAGTGTTTACCTTCCGCCATCGCCCTACCGGACTTGGAGGGATGTCGTGAAGGAAGCCGAGCTACGTCTTTGATCTTCAGTTCATAGAGCTCCGGAGGACGGATTTCAGTTCCATGAGCATGGCCGAGTGATCGGTAATCTTCTCTTCACGCGCGAGTGGGAAAAGCTGAATTGTTCTGACGGGCACTTTAGGGATTGGCGTTGCGGTCCGGAGTGGCTTTTTATTCGTCATGGCTGTCAGGAAAGTGCGCTGCTGTTGGAGAAAGGATCTTGCGGAGTTCCGTGGGCTCTCGGAACTGGATAGGTTGGGATTTCTGCCGGTTCTGGAGTGGTTCGAGAATTTCCGTTTGCGCTATGAGTTGGAAGACGGAAGTGACGCGGCCAAAGCTTTCTGGCGGATGGAGGTGGTGCGGGAGGATCGCCCGAGGGCGTCCTGGCACCTGAAGCACTGGGAGGATGCCATCAAGTGGTATCTCAACTGGCTGAGCGCCAGTGAGGAGGAAGGGGCGGATCACCGGAGCCTGCCGGAACAGTTCAGGGCAGCGATGCGGTCGGCGGGTGCGAGGCGCGGTCAGGCTCCGCGCACGAAAGCATGTTACGGGTCTTGGGCTGCGCGCTATGCCACGTTCGCAGGCGGGGAGCGGGAGGCTATGCAGGTGGAGACGGCGAGCCGGTTTCTCACATCGGTGTTGGAGGATGAGAACTGCGCGTATTCGACGCAGAAACAGGCGCTAAACGCGATAGGGTTCCTTTTCAAAAACGTCCTTGGGGTGGTGGATCCGGTTTTCAACGTGAAGCTGAGTAAGACAGGGAGCGCGGATTCCTGACGTTCTGGCACAAAACAAGACGCCCCGGGTGTTTGAGAAATTGGGAGACCATCAAAGGCTCTGAAAATACGGATGTGCGATATGGGTTGGTGTGGGGCTCACCGATAGAGGCTCGCTGCTCTCCAGAGATTCCGAAGGCCGCTTCTCAAAACTGATGCCGCGCCACAAGCCGAGTTCGGCGGATGTCGATAAGGCGAAGCAACTGCTGCTCGTCCTCGGGATGTCCGTGGAGAACCGGGGCTTTGATCCCAACATGAACTGATCATGGCCGGGGGACATGTTGCCGTTCTCCATTCGGGACGCGACAAACCTCTCCGTCACGTTCTACCCTTCCGCCGTGACTATTTCCTTCTCCTTGGACGATCTGAAGCAATCGCTGCCCGGTGCTGCGGATCTGTCAGGTTTATCCGGTGCGGAACTGGCCGAGGCCGTGCGGCGTATGCTCGGCAAGCTCGGGGACGGTGCCGACGTCAAAATCGACGGCAGCGTGGTGACCCTGGATTTCGGCGAAATCTCTGAACAGCGCTTGTCGGAAGCCGGAAAACTCCGCGACAAAGCAGACAAGCGGGCGGCCAAGGGTGAGTTGTCCAAGGCAGCATCCAGCTATCGCCGCGTGCTGGAACTCGATCCCTCAAACCAAAGTGCCCGTCGCGAACTGGCGATGGTGCTCATGGAATCCGGAAAAAACGAGGAAGCCGCCGACATGTTGCTTGATGCCTTGAGGATGGATCCCCGCGATCCGAAGGCGCTGGTCATCCTTGGCAATCATTACGCCCGGCAGGAGGACCAACGGGAAGTGGCCATCAGCCTGATCCGCCGTGCCTGCGAGGTGGCTCCGGACGATGCGGTGGCACACAACAGCCTGGGCGCCCTGCTGCTGGAGTTCAATCAACCGCAGGAAGCGGTCGCAGGGTTCAACGAAGCGCTCCGTCTCGACCCCACGCTCGCCAATGCCTGGTATGGACGCTCCGTCGCCGAGATCGGACTCCAGCAGTGGGCCGCCGCCCGCGACACACTCCAATCCATGTTTGCCCTCGGATCCCACACCGACCGACGCCAGCAGCAGATGCTTTCGGAAGCCCGCGACAGTTTCCGCCGCGTGACCAACATCATCGGCAATGACCGCGCTCCGGAGTCGCTGAAGGTGGCGGAAGAACTGGCCGCCCGTCTTGGGAGTTTCTCAGGGAATCCGGTTACCGTCCGGGAAACCGCCTTGGGAGCGACGGATTCCTCCCGTTCACACGCGGCATGGGAAACAGGGAAAGACCACCACCTCATCGAGTTGGATAAAAACCTCCCGGCCGAGATGGTCAAACATCACCTCGTCTGCCGCGAGTGCCTCCGGCTGCAACTTGCCACTGAAGCAAGGAAAGCGGGTGACAACCGTGTATTCGCCATCCCACCCGGATGTCTGGCGGAAATTGAAAAGGACCTCATGCCGGAAATCCGCCGGGTCGCCGCCCGCAAAGGATTTGATGGAGCCAAGCTCGCCCAAGTCGCCACCGGTTTGGCTGAATCATGGATCGAGCAACTCCACTTCATTACCGTGGACATCGGGATCGAACGCCGCCTGGCGGAAATCCCGGAATTGAAAGAGGCACAGTTTTGCTCGCTGCTGCTTCAGGTGCATGCCGCCACCGACACCTGTCTGAACTCTCCGAACAGAGGCATCATCCCACCCAAGCTCAATGCCCTGCGCGATACCCTCAACGCGGCCATGGCACTCCTGCTCGATCGCATCAGCGGCGGAGCGACGGACTACGCCAGCCTCTTTTTCAAGGCGGGAGTCCTGCCACTGGCCCGCAGGATCGAGTCCATGGCCTACGAGCACCAAGGATCTCCCGGCAGCGAACGGGAGATGATTGACCAGCTTGCCGAACTCATGGGCGTTCGCGGATGGTATCAGTGGCAAAACGCAACATCAGACACAGACAACAACTCACAGAAATGATCCGGGAAAACGAAGCCGTGGTGGTAATCTTCAGCAAGGAACAGGTGCGTCAGCGCAAGCTCGCCCACTTTCTCAAACAGTTCGGCTCGGCAGCTTTGCCGGATGGTCCGGAACTGGCGGCTATGATGGGTAAATTCCAATTCCTGGTCGATGGCTGGAACGATGACCCTCAGGAACTCTACGCCATCCCGGAAATCCGGAAGTTCTATCAGCAATTTTACTCCGCGTGGCCTTACTGGTTTTTCTTTTGCGATCTGCATACCGAGACACTTCAGATGATGACCTTCTGCCTATTGCCAAACATTAAAGGCTTCAAACGTCTCGGCGACCCCAAAGCCGCCGTCGAATACGACCCCATGGATTTGATTGGCTTCATCCAGAAAAATTTCGCCCCCCTCAATGGAATGATGGGACGTGCGGGGATGAGCGAAATGGACATCTACAACCGGACCAAGGCGCTGTTCGAATACTACCGGCTGCCATTCGACGCGCCGCCGCCGGAGGATTGAAGAGAGAGCAGGAAGCGTTGGGAAGTTGAAATCGGGAAGTTCATGAGGTGGTGCTGAAGGCTCTTTTGACAGCAACGTTCATGCACCCGGCTAGTTTTCTTTTTCCGCGCCTACCCGTAATCCCCGACATAGGCCTGATCAATCGTCAGCCAGTAGTTGCTGAATCGCATCGTCGTCGAAGTCGTCCAGGTTACTGCCTTCGGGTGTGCTGCCGTGGAGTTCATTCGCCTCCTCCACTTCGGGAAGGATTTTGAGGATCGTCTCCGCGAGGGTTGGGGAGGAGGTGATGACCTTGGATTCGACGCTCTCTCGGAGGCGGAGATTCTGCAGGCCGTCGAAGGCGCTGAGCAGCTCTAGCGAGTGGGCGTCGAGATGGCCTCGGATCCAGTCCCAGCCGAGGCCGACGGCTTGGCAATCCCTCCATTTCAGATAATCGCCTTCGATGCCCTGGTCGTCGATGGCCCTGAAGGACCCATCCGAATCCACCTGAAGGACACGGTGAATGCTGCCGATCCGGTAATGGTGGCTGTTGCTGTTTGCGAGCACCTGAATGCGGGTGCCGATAGAGACGGGTGTCATGTGATGGGTGGGTTTATGGTTCGTTGGATTTGAGCGCCTCGCAGGCATCGAGAATACGATCCCTGAGTTCGGGTGTCTGATCGATCAAAGCGATGCGGATGTCCGGGCGGAGTGTGAGGGTATGCAGGCCATCGAAAGCGGATAAGATCTCAAGTGCTTCGGCAGGAAGCTGCCCCTTGAGCCATTCCCAACCGATGCTGTTGGAGATCTCACAATCGGCCCAACGAATCCATCCTCCGATCCGACCGTCCTCATCACGAGCCTTGAGGGTGCTATCATTGGAATCGATTTTAACGATTTCGTAGCTTTCACAACGGCGGTAGCCGTGGTTTTCGTACATGGCGGTCGAGCGGATGCGGTCACCCATCTTGAAGGGACAGGAGGTATTGGGGTTTCTTCGATTGGCTCTCAT
>Ga0335398_10010785_pt1 | contig 10346 bp, 9 predicted proteins | sample BON03_FD_205742 | JGI IMG/M metagenome (GOLD analysis project Ga0335398, IMG submission 205742) | Freshwater microbial communities from Lake Bonney liftoff mats and glacier meltwater in Antarctica - BON-03 (spades assembly) (version 2) | ecosystem: Environmental > Aquatic > Freshwater > Ice >... | reverse complement strand
CGCACACACACACACTCACACACCGTCTGAACAGGGTTGTAGATAGGTGCAGTACGGATGGAGGCTGATTTGCCATTGGCAGTATCCTTGAGCGTGGTAAAGTACCAAGGAGGTGCTTTTGCGATGCGTGATGCATCAACGCCCTCTTCCCATCCGCACCCTGATGAGTCACGTCACGTACAGTAAGCCATGCCACACCCATGGATGAGTCATGTCACACGCATGAATAAGTCATGTCACGTGCATGAATAAGTCACATCTCACGCATGAATGAGTCATGTCACACGCATGAATTAGTCATGTCACACTCTCATGAGTGAGTCATGTCACACAGGAGGCATTTTTCGATGTGCGATGATGAGTGTGACATGACTCATTCATGCGTGTGACATGACTCATTCATACGTGTGATATGACTCATTCATGTGTGTGACATGACTCATTCATGCGTCTGACATGACTCGTCCGTGGGTGTGGCATGGCTTACTATATGTGACATGACTCATCAGAGTGCAGATGCGCTATGAATCGGCGCTCTCTTCCCATCCACATCCTGGTCAGTCACACATGATGCACGTGCGACATGACTCCTTCGTACGTGCGACATGACTCCTTCGTACGTGCGATATGACTCTTTCGTACGTGCGACAGAACCCATGCATATCAGTAGTATTGTTGCTGAGAGATGTGGGGCTGAAAGTAGGTGATTTATATGTGTGGTTAGATTTATTCATACGTGCGACATGACTCATTCATACGTACGACAGGACCAATGCGTGTCGGTAGTATTGTTGTCGAGAGATTTGGAGATTTGTCTCTCAGAAATGTGGGGATTCTGTACAGTACCGGGCCGCATCTCTCGAAGATGTGGAGCTCCTATATATATATGGCTGATTTAACCCACAACCCACACATATCAGCAGTATAGAAGCCCCACATTTCGAAGAAATTTGGCCCGATTTGACTCTCTCTCTCACTACATTGATGTGTGAGAAAGTCACGTATGAATGAGTCATGTCGCACACGAAAGTCATGTATGAATGAGTCATGTCGCACACAGCAGTATACCACTGCGGATATGCGAGAAAGTCAGATATGAATAAATCATGTCGCACACGAAAATCAGATATGGAAGAGTCATGTCGCACACTTGACACACTCAAGTCAGAATCTCTTAATACTGATCATAAGCGAGAAATGTGACCCGAGTTGACCCGTTGACCCACGTATATGCAACTACGAATTCTACATACAGGGTGGCTACGATTAGCAGGCTCCTTAAAATTATAAGTCTCTTTTGCAAAAAAGCCCTGTAAAAGAGACTATACTCTGCAAAAGAGACCTATAATTTTAAGGAGCCTACTAATCGTAGCCACAACATACCAGCAGTATTGATATCAAGGGAGGCTATGCTGCTGTTTCAATACCATTGACATCAAAAGAGGCTATGCCGCTGTTAGTCGTACATGTGTTTGATTAGACGCAATCATACGTGACCATGACTGATTCATATGTGTGACATGACTCAGTCACATTTGACATGACTCATTCACATGTGACACGTACATGTGTTTGATTAGACGCAATCATACGTGCGACATAATCAATTCAAAAGTGCGACATGACTCGTACATACCAGCCGTATTGATATCGAGGGAGGTGGGGCTGCTATTGGGGATACGCATTTGTGATTTGGACTCATTCGTATGTGCCACATGACTCATGCACGTGTGCGGCGTGAATCATACGTGCCACTAGTGCTGATATCAAGGGACGCTAGGCCGCTGTTAGTGATTCATATGTGTCATTGGAGTCACTGGTATTTGCGACATGACTTATTGACACGTGCAACATGACATTCAGACATCTATTCCAGCAGAATAGATGTCGAGGGGGGTGGGATTTCTTTTGGGTTTCAAGTGTGCATTATTCGTACACGTTATTTTCTGCAATAGAGCGCCTATAACTAGTGGCTCTTTTGCGGAAAGAGACCTGCAATTCGAGGTCTCTTATGTATCTTCGCCACCCGCAGATAAGAGCAGTAGGTGGCGAAGATACTGCCCTCGACTGCGCCGCTGTTGGTGGTCCACGTGTTTGACGCATGAAAAGAGCCCTATATACTTTGAAAAGAGCCCAATATATTCTGAAAAGAGCCCTATATATTCTGAAAAGAGTTTTCATATGTGTCATTGGAGTCACTGGTATGTGCGACATGACTCATTGACACGTGCAATATGACATACCAGCAGAATGGATGTCGAGGGAGGTAGGACCTCTTTTGGTGGTCCAGGTGCGCATTATTTGTACACGTCATTTTCCGCAAAAGAGCGCTTATAATTATTGGCTCTTTTGCGGAAAGAGACCTGCAACTTATAAGGTATCCTATTTATTTTCGCCACCCACTTTCTGAACTGCCCTTGTCTGCGCCGCTGTTGGTGGTCCATGTGTTGTATGAAAAGAGCCCTATATACTTTGAGAAGAGCCCAATATGTTCTGAAAAGAGACCTATATATTCTGAAAAGAGCTCTATATACTCTAAAAAGGGACCTAAATATTCTGAAATGAGTCCACTGATGGTCGTACATGTGTTTGATTAGACTTGATTAGACTCAATCATACGTGCGACATAACTCATTCAAAAGTGCGACATGACTCATACAAACCAGCAGTATTGATATCAAGGGAGGTGAGGCCGTTGTCGGTGGTCTATGTGTGTCATTGCACTCACTCGTATGTGCGACATGACTCATTGACACGTGCAATCTGACATACCAGCAGAATGGATGTCGAGAGAGGTGAGACTGCTGTTGGTTTTCCATAAATTTGATTGGACTCAGTCATGTGTGCGAATGACTGGTTCAAACGTGCGACATGACTCATACATACCAGCAGTGTTAATATCGAGGGAGGTGCCGCCTTTGTTGCCGGTCCATTGCTTGGACCGTGACGACCCGCAGCACATGGCATACGATGGTGCTGCATGTTATGAATGAGTCATGTCGCACGTAAGCATGAAATGAGTTATATTACACTTGTGCGTGAGTTTTGTCGCACGTTTGAATGCGTGATAACGCACGTAAAATAAATGAGTGAGACATGACGCCGTGAAGGAATCAGACATGACCGGTTTGTACGAGACATTTGCATGTGAGACATGACGCATGCATGTGAGACATGAGTCATGCATGCGACACGTGTGCACACGCTCATTCATATGACATGTGTCACATTCGCATACATACGAGCTATGACCCACACATTAGAGATGCGTCTGATTAGAGATGTGTGAAAATCAGACACATCGCTCATTAGAGAAGTGGGATTATTCATATACATCTCTCATTAAAGATGTGGGACTATTCGTATACAGATGTGTCTAAATCAGACACATCGCTAAAGATGTGGGACTATTCGTATACAGATGTGTCTAGATCAGACACATCTCTAATGATTACATCATATACATGTATATGAATAGTCCCATCTCTGTCGTATACATCCACAGGAGGAGGAGATTTGGATTGAATGAATTACGACAGCCAGTATTATCAAAAGCTTTTGGGTCCCAATCACAGATCTCCTCGTTTCGTGCTACCCACAAACTACGTCAGAATTTCTGATATTCGTAACTATTTCAATCCAAAACTCCTCCGTGAGTGGATGATTAGTCTCACGTCTCATTCACATACATATAAACAATCCATTAGTAAAAGAGACCCATATATGTGCAGACGAGACTTACTTACATGCACAAGAGACCTGTATATGGGTATATATAGATATATAGGGTATAAATAGAACCGTCCCAACGCATCTGCGTATATGTTCATAGCACTCGTGTCGCATATGACATGCCTCATTCACATATATATAATGTGTCTTATTCACATATGTATGATTGTCTTATTCATATATATGTATATATATACATGAATCCTATGACTTATCATAGGATTATGCACATGTGAATCAGACACATCTGCGTATACGTTCATAGCACTCGTCTCACTCATAGCATACCTCATTCACATATGCATAACGTATCTGATTCTCACATGTGTTATTCACATGCATGTATAAATATATCTGAATCCTATGACGTGTCGTAGGATTATGTACATATGAATAAGACACAACTGCGTATATGTTCATAGCACTCGTGTCGCTTATGACATGCCTCATTCACATATGTATAATGTGTCTTATTCACATATGTATGATTGTCTTATTGACATATATGTATAAATATACATGAATCCTATGACTTGTCATAGGATTATGCACATGTGAATAAGACACATCTGCGTATACGTTCATAGCACTCGTCTCACTCATGGCATACCTCATTCACATATGCATTCACATATGTATGATGTGTCTTATTCACATATGTATTATTCACATGTATATATAAAGATATGTGCATCCTATGACTTGTCATAGGATTATGTACATATGAATAAGACACATCTGCACATATGTTTATAGCATTCGTGTCACTCATGACATGCCTCATTGACATATGTATGACGTGTCGTCTTCCCATATGCATAATTGTCTTGCTCACATATATGTATACAAACATATGATTCCTATGACGTGTCATAGGATTATGTACACGTGAACTTACATATCTATATAAATAAAGATAAATCGTATGACGTGTCATAGGATTATGTACATGTGAATAAGACACATCTGCGTATACGTTCATAGCACTCGTCTCACTCATGACATATCTCATTCACATATATATTGAGACAAGTGGCTGTTCAGTTCATGTAGTAGATTAGTTTATTTAATCTAATTTACTCCACAGGTCCAATCTAATCCACTAGTTGCAGCGAATGTTAAGACTTGTCGTATTCACGCATGTATTATTCACATATATACGAGTAAATATATATGAATCCTACGACTTATCACAGGATTGTGTACATGTGAATTCAGACACATCTGCGTTTACGTTCATCGCACTCATCTCACTCATGACATCATACATATGTGAAGGACGTGAGTGAGATGAGTGCTATGGGGTGGCTACAGTAAGTAGGATCGATAAAATTATAGGTCTCTTTTGCAAAAGAGACCTATAAAAGAGAAGCTATTCTGCAAAAGAGACCTATAATTTTATCGATCCTACTGACCGTAGCCACCCCATATGAACTCATCTCACTCATGATACAGCCTATTGCATTTGGAGTGTCATTTCTTCAATCTCATCTCTCAATCAATGATCTAGTTCTCTAGGTCTCTTTTGCCACGTTTTGTTGAAAAGAGACCAATGAGATTGAGATTGGAGATTGAGATGAGATGACACTCCAAATGCAATAGGCTGTACATATGTCAATGACATGTCTTATGCACATATACATATAGTCTCCTTGCATACACATCAGCATGACGTGTCTTATTCGCAAATAAACATAGTCTCCTTTCATTCGCACATATACATCTAGATATATAGGGTATATATTGAATCGTCCTGTCGAATCTGCATGTATGTTTATAGCACTCATGTCACTTATGACGTACCTCATGCACATAAGACAGTTTCCACTGAAATCGCTACACTCCCACAATCCACCAAATCGAGACACTCAGATCTCTCGGTATCTCGCGGTACAAATTCAAGTTGGGATTTTGGTTTAATTTGAATTTGTACCGAGAAATTTGAGTTTCTGGATGTGGTGGATTTCGGGGGTATAGCATTTTTAGTGGAATCTGTCATGTGTCATGAGTCACACGCCTCATTCACATACCGCATTCACATATGTCATGACATACCTCATTCACAAATGTACCAATGATGCACATCAATCATAATCTCCACCACGTCCAGAACCTCAAATTCCTCGGTACAAATTCAAATTAAACCAAAATCTCAACTTGAATTTGTACCACGAGATACCGAGAGATCTGCGTGTCTCGATTTGGTGGAGCATAATCTCATTATGATGGTGGTACGAATGATGCATATCAATCGTCATTCATAGAATGAGGCATTCATAGAATGAGGCATTCGTAGAATGAGGCATTCATAGAATGAGGCATTCACACTCACACATAAAAATCGTCATGAACAGTCCTATTACTAAGACAAATTCACATGTATAAGAATAGCCCCGGTACTGGGAGTACAGGCAGGGGTGGAGTGTATATAACGTGCGCGAAGTGTGAAGTGTATATAAAAGTGCAGATTCTGCGTGTGAAGTGTCAAATGTATATGAAGTGCGGATTCGGATCTCATTCACGCATACATGAATAATCATCTTACATGCATACATACATGCATGGTCATCCATCAATATATATATAGCCCCAGTACTGGCAGGGGGGAAGTATATATAAAGTGCAGATTATGATCTCATTCACGTATACATGAATAGTCATCCCACATGCTTACATACATGAATAGTCATTCATCAATATATGAATAGCCCCAGTACTGGGCCTACAGGCAGGGGGGAAGTATATACAAAGTGCAGATTATGATCTCATTCACGTATACATAAATAGTCATCTCACATGCATACATACATGAATTGTCATTCGTACACATATGAATAGCCCCAGTACTGGGACTACAAGCAGGGGTCAAATGTAGATGTGAAGTGCAGATTCTGTGTCGCAACGTATACATGAATATGGGGTGGCTACGATTCGTAGGCTCCTTAAAATTACGTGTCTCTTTTGCAGAATAGAGTCTCTTTTATAGGGCTGTTTTGCAAAAGAGACCTATAATTTTAAGGAGCCTACTAATCGTAGCCACCGCATAGTCATCCACCAATACATGTATGAATTATGATTCATATATATATATGAATAGTCCCAGTGCTGGGAGGACTGGGATGTAAAGTGATGAGTCCGTGTCTTATGCGCAAATACATGAACACGTGTCTGATGCACACTTACATGATTAGTCATTCACACATACATGTATGAGTAGTTATTCGTGTATATATGAGTAGTCCCGGTGCTGGGACTACAGGCGGGGGTTATGTGAGACGAAGATGGATATGCAAAAGAGACGTATTCATGTGCTAAAAAAGACGTATATATGTGCAAAAAAGGCTTACACATGTGCAAACGAGAATTACATGTGTGTGAATAAAGAGACGAATATATGTGCAAAGGGGAATTACATGTGTGTGAATAAAGAGACGAATATATGTGCAAACAAGACTTATCTCTGTGCAAAACAGACTTACTCATGTGCAAAAGAGACGTACATATGTGCAAATGAGACGTATCTATTTGCAAAAGAGACGTATTGATGTGTGATAGCGAACTATAAATGTGTATAAGAAACCCACACATGTGCAGAAGAGACCTGTATATGTGCAAAAGAGACGTACATGTTTGAACAAAGAAACGAACATATGTGCAAAAGAGACGTATTGACCTGTGGTAGCGACCTGTAAATATGCACAAGAAACCTACATGTGTGCAAAAGAGACCTACACATGTGCAAAAGAGACGTACATCTGTGGATAAATGAGTCATGTCCCACATACGAATGAATCATGTCTAACAAATGCATGCGTCCTGAGTCGTGTCCTACGTAGCAATGAGTCGTGTCTCACATATGAATTGAGTCATGTCATACATGTATGAATGAGGCATGTCCTACGAGAAAGAGGAGGGGTGAAATAAGGATAATGATGGGGGGGAATACCCGGGAGGCTCGTTGATCCGATGCCACACCATTTGAGAGAGTAGTTGTTTCGTTTTATGTATGCAAGCTGAATATGTAGATCCACAACATGTATATATATATAAATAGATATATATACATATTCATGTATGTACAAATAGATATATGTATACATTTTAGATTTGTGCTTCTTCATGAGGGCACGTTGAATATTTAAATGTCTATACATACACACACTCACACACACACACACATCCACACACACGCACACACACACACATATGTATATATACATATATATGCATGCATATTTGTATATATTTTACAGACATATATGTGCATGCGTGCACGCCAATTGAAAATGAACACACGCACCACTTGAGAGAGCAGTAATGTATTTTCCTGCAAAAAAACCCTATAATTAGTGGCTCTTTTGCGGAAAAAGACCTGCAAATTAAGGCATCCTATGCATCTTCGCCACCCTGCAGCACTTGAAAGAGCAGTACAGGGTGGCATGTCGAAGACAAGATTAAATGTCCGCATACATGACATGTCGAAGTCAAGATTAAATGTCAAGATTGAAATTTCAAGATTAAATTTTCGCATACACCCCACCCACCCCACCCCGTTGCATCAGAATAGCTAATCAGAATCACTATTCAGAATTCTGAATCAGAATCACTAATATGGGGTGGCTACGATTAGTAGGCTCCTTGACATTATAGGTCTCTTTTGCAGGATATCATCTGTTTTACAGGGCTCTTTTGCAAAAGAGACCTATGATTTTAAGGAGCCTACTAATCGTAACCACCCCATAATCAGAAATACTACCAATTAGCATTACTGATCATCAGAGATACATCAGAATTACTGATGTGTACATACATACATATATAAAGTAATCGTGATCCTTAGAATTGTTGGCCTTCGTCAGTCATCAGAACACTTGGAGTGAGTAGTTCATTCTGCTGCATAATGTACCAAAATTGCAGAAGTACAGCCTATTGCATTTGGAATGTCATTTAATTTGAATCTCCAATCTCAATCTCTTTGGTCTCTTTTTTTTTAATTGGTCTCTTTTCAACGGAACGTGGTAAAAGAGACCTAGGGAACCAGATAATCGATTGAGATTTGAGAAAGAAGAAATAACATTCAAAAGCAATAGGCTGTACTTGATGGTGAGTAAAGCATCAAAATCACACACAAGTACTTGGGGTGGGAGCTTCTTGGGAAATGCCGCTAATTCTGGTGAGCAATTCATCAGAACTGCACAAGTACTTGGGGTAAGAAGTACTTGGAATAACAAGTGTTGATGACTGGTGTGGGCCATCTGAAATCTCTCTCTCTCGCACACACACACACACACACACACACACTCACACACACACATACACACGCCCTTTATCTCTCTCTCGCTCTACTGTTTGCCCTCTGTCTCTCTAGTCCTGATGAGGACCATCTGAACTTTATCTTTCTCTTCCTCTGTCTCTCCTTTCTTACACACCCGCACTCTCTGTCTCTCCTTTCTCTCGCACGCACACTCTCTCTTTCTCTCTTTCGTTTTCTCTTTCGTCCCTGCCCTCTATCCCTCTGTCTCGTCTCGCCTTCGCTCCCGTGCCCTCTTGCTCAATTGCTTGGTTGATGTCTGGCTCTCTCTTTCACGCTCCCGCGCTCTGTTGCGTACGCACACGCACATCAAGAGTGCTATCATTTGCTTCAAGTACCAATTATTGGCATTGGTAATTTTTGTGATTGGCAATTACAGTAGCGGTCTCTATGTTGCGCGTACTCTATCTTGCTTGCTCTCTCTATTGCGCAAACGCAAACGCGCATAGAAAGCGCTGGCATCGTCAGCACTGCAGAGTCAGACACGGGAAAAGTCGGGGCTGCACATGTACACGCACGCGCACACGCAAACACACGCGCACACGCACACGGCACGCACACGCACACGCACGCATACATTTAGAGCATTGTCATTGGCAGAATTGCGAAGCCAGACACGAAAGAAGTCGGGGCTGGACGCGTCGGGTGTCTTTTCTGGGTTCACAATGTCGTGGTCCGTATAAATCTGACACGCACACCGCACCATACCGCAACACATCACACCACACACACACACACACACACACACAAAAACGCACACACACTCACGTACGCAACAACATACACACACACACATACACTAGTCTAGCCAGATATGCACACATACATATTCATTCACAAACATGCACGCGCAACATGTCAGTGTTCACGTAACAAAATAATGTACGATTTTTTTTCACACCATGCACGCACACAAATGCGTAAATACACACACATGCATAACCATATAAATGCACGTGCACGTGCACATATACATACAAGAATGTGGGTTTGGCTGGTTGTCGTGCCCAGCAGATCTCACGCACACGCACACGCACACGCATACACAAACGCACACGTAATTGGACGAGACGAGCACAAGCACAAGCACATTCATACACACGCATACACAAACACACACGCACTTGCACACGTACATGCAAGGCACGCACACACGCACACGCACACGCACACACACACGCACACGCAAAAGCACACGCCCACACACACACACGCACACACCCACACACACACCCACACGCACACACACACACAAGAGACCTATACAGAGACAACACAGACCTCACAACCGCAGACCACACAC
>Ga0335398_10010778_pt1 | contig 10348 bp, 10 predicted proteins | sample BON03_FD_205742 | JGI IMG/M metagenome (GOLD analysis project Ga0335398, IMG submission 205742) | Freshwater microbial communities from Lake Bonney liftoff mats and glacier meltwater in Antarctica - BON-03 (spades assembly) (version 2) | ecosystem: Environmental > Aquatic > Freshwater > Ice >... | reverse complement strand
ATACAGAGCGGAGTGGTTAATAAAATAAGACTTTCAAGGAGATCCTTTCTAAAATTCAAAGACCAGAAATCTCCTCAATAAATCCTTTGATTCCCACCACCTGAATGTTTTTTGCCATTGGATAATTCTCTTCCCGTGGAATTACTACATGTAATTTTTCAATCCCCAGATCTTCCATTGCCAGGAAAGTGCCTTTGGTGAGTTTAGGACTGAGGCTGAATTTGATTTCTGCAGTCACTAGCCAATTATTGTTGCGTCGAATCAAGAGGTCAATTTCTGCACCATCATGAGTTCTATAAAAGTACATTTCGTCATCAGTTCTAAGTACAGCTGCGACTTGATTAATTACAAACGCTTCCCAGGAACTGCCCAATACGATGTTGCCAAATACGGTTTCCATACTTTTAATTCCAAGCAGATAGTGTAGCATTCCGGTGTCTCGATAGTACAATTTTGGAGCTTTTACCAGACGTTTTTTGGTATTTACAGACCATGCCGGTAACTCTCTCAGAAGAAAAGCATCCAAGAGAAATCCGAGATAGGTTTTAATAGTGGGCACTGATAGGCCCAATGATTTGGCATAAGTTGAATAGCTTAGGATTCCTCCATGTGCGGAGGCTATCATCATCAAAAACTGCCTCGTCACTCGCGGATCAGCCGGTAATCCATATTGAGGCAAGTCCCGCTGAATGTAACTCGTCGTAAAGCTTCTATACCAATCCTGAATAAACTCAGGATCTAGGGAAAGTGCTGGTTCTGGAAATCCACCATAGATCCAAAGATCTTGGGTTGGTATTTCTGTTTTGGTTTCTAGAATCGAAAGTGGAGACATTTCCAAATAATTGATCCTACCAGCCAAACTTTCGGAACTTTGACGAAGTAAAGAGGGAGATGCCGACCCTAGAATTATAAAACGACCCGGCTTTCTGTTTTCATCTATAACTGCTCTAAGTAATGGAAAAATAGAAGGTTGATGTTGAATTTCATCGAGGATAATAGTTTTGTCCTGATTTTGTGAGAAAAATAGTTCAGGGTCTTTCAGTTTGTTGATATCTGAATTTTTTTCCAAATCAAGATAGATAGCATTGGTATCAGTTAATAACTGTTTTGCCAAGGTAGTTTTACCCACCTGCCTAGGTCCAACAATTCCTGTTACAGGAAATTGGGAGATTGATTTAAGAAATGGCTTTTCTAGTAAACGCTGAATCATCCCCGTAAATTTAAAAATAATTTTTAAAATTTCGGGGATGATTTAATTATTTCATCAATTACTGTCCTATACTCTTCGATTTTCTAGACTAATGTTCAAATCTCAATTTCTAGTTATGAAAAATTACTTTTATCTATTTTCGGTACTTATTGCCCTGTTTTTTTCCTGCTCCGAAAAAAATCCCAACTCTGAGTCGATTGATCCGATTCAAGAACTCGAATTTGAGGTAGTTGATTCGCTCATCGTCGATGTATTGTCTGAGCTGATTGTCTTGGATTACCATTCAGGAAAAAATCAATACCTGATGAAAGAGCGAAGAGGTAATGGGATCTATTTGATTGACGGAGCTGGGGTAATCCTTTCGCAACCGGAGCTTGTCGGCGAGGGGCCCAATCAGGTTTCCATGATCTGGGAAGGAAGGTTTTTTGGCGATGATCAATATATTTTCAAAGAGATGTCTGCGACTATGGACTTTCATGTGTATGATTTTGATTTCCAAAAAGTTGAAAAGATACCTGGAGCAGCAATAGGGTTGAATGCGATTTTTCTATCGTTTTATCGGCAGACTTTTACCGTTTGGGAGGAAAATGGAAACCCTTATCTGATCGGCGAAGAAGTCAATTCCTACAATCCTGCCGATGTGGATTCGGATAAAATTGGTGGAGACTTTTATAATCAAGTGAAATCAGGCTTTTTCTATGATCTTAACGCCGACTCGATCAGCTATTTGAATCTTTATCCCAATGCCTGGGAGCCAAAAGAATCCAAGCGATGGATCGGGCAGAGTTTTCCGTATTTGGCTTTTAATGCTCAGCTGCAACGGGCTGCAGTCTTGCCTCCTTTGGGAGATCAGCTGTTTTTATATGATTTGCAAGATGGTCAATTAATCAATGAACAGGTAGTCGAACTCAGCCATCCTGATCGGAATCAATCGATTCCAGATCCTTCCCGAGAATACTTGCTCTATCCTTCTTTTAATGATGTGAAAAACTTCGGGGAATACCAGTTGGCTATTTTTTATAGCGCTATACCTGAAGAAGTTTATTCAGAATTTCGGGCGAAGAACGAAAACTACACACAAGATCCGGAATGGGGAAAGGTGATAGCCCAATATCGAAAACCTCGATTCATTGTGATCAAAGATGGAAAGCAAATCGGAATATTAAACGAATTGCCCGTAGCTGGCAATGTGAATCTCGGCCTTGCCGATGGGACTCTCCTGATTAAAGCTGCTGCCGGAGAGGTGGAGCGGGACTATAATTTGTTTTATCGGTTGAGGCTGAAAGATTGATTTACTAAAACAAATCATACACCACCACTCCGATCGAAAAAGTAAGAAACTGTAAAGGTCCGCGGCGAAAATTGTATTCAAATTCTCCATCTCCTTGGTCCGGAAGGTAAGTCACGTCCCCTTTGGTCAGGAATCGAATGCCGTTGCTATCTTGATAGGTGGTCTTGAATTCTAGCTTAGTATTGCTATCCAAAAATCGCAAAGGGATTTGTACTCCCGCTCCCAATCGATAAGCAATCGTCCAATCGCGATAATCGGTATCCACCTCAATAGGTTCCTCATCAATAGCTGCACGAATACGATAACGCGTGTAAAGATAGTTTGACCCAAATTGCGTTTCGATAAAAGGAGTGTATTTGGTATTCACCAGAGGCAAATACCGCATGGTGACCATTCCAGTGATGATGTTGTTATTTCTGCGAAGTCGCAATTCATCATTGAATCCCGGATACAAATCAGTTCGCTTCTCCAACTTGCTTCCATATATCCCATAACCCAGATCAAAGCCAATTTGAATCGGAGCTGTCTGAAACTCATAAAGCATAAATGCGGAAAGTGTTGGAATGAAAACGGAGCCCGCTTCTTGCCTGAGTTGGCCAACAGAAGTGCTTCCGTTGAAATGTGCACCACCAAGGAAGAATTGAGCTTGTACTGAAAAAGCTAAAAAGAGAATAGGGAGAAATAAGAGTCTTCGCATCACTTGTTTTTCTTTTGATACGGGAAAATGCCTTGCGGAGGTTTTGAGGAAAGTTTGGATTTTGGAATTCTTTTGAATTTTAGAATTACGATTTACGGGATTTTGAAATCCTCCGTCTGTAAAATTCAATCGGAGAATGATTGGTTTGCTAAAACAAGAAGCCGTTTTTTATGGGATTACAAACCCCAAGATAGAGGTTCGAGATTACAAATCTCGAACAGCGGAGTTACGAGTTACGGGATTTTGAAATCCTTTGTCTGTAAAATTCAAATTGAGAATGATTGGTTTGCTAAAACAAGAAGCCGTTTTTGCGGGATTACAAATCCCAAGATAGAGGTTCGAGATTACAAATCTCGAACAGCGGAGGAATTTTCCAATCTCTCAATCTCTCATCAATACTCCACCAATTCCTTCAATTTCACCTTAAACCGATCGACCGGAAGAAACTGCTTTTCCAAGCTTGCCGCAAACGGAACAGGCGTATCCAAACTTCCTTCGCGCATCACAGGAGCATCCAAATCCTGAAAGCAATGCTCCGAAATCCATGCGCAGATCTCCGCGCCTATTCCACCTGTCAAACAATCCTCCTGAAGGAAAATGACTTTGCCAGTTTTCTTGACGGTAGCTTTTACTGCTTCTTGATCCCAAGGTAAAAGTGTCCGCAGGTCCAAAATGTCGGCAGAGATTCCCAATTCTTCCACTACTTTTAGCGCCCAATGCACACCCATGCCGTAGGTGACAATGGAAATCTGATCTCCGGTTTTGGCTAAAGCTGCTTTGCCGATTTCTACCGTGTAGTATTCATCTGGAATCTCCGCCGAGATGGATCGATACATTCCCTTATGCTCAAAGTAGAGGTAAGGATTGGGATCTTCCAAAGCTGCATTCAGCAAGCCTTTGGCATCGTAGGGATTGGATGGATAGACGATTTTCAGCCCTGGGGTGTGAAAAAACCAAGCTTCATTCGATTGAGAGTGAAAAGGTCCAGCAGACATTCCTGCGCCGGTGGGCATTCGCACGACTACGTCCGCATTTTGACCCCAGCGGTAATGGATTTTCGCAAGGTTATTGATGATTTGGTTAAAGCCTACCGTGACGAAATCTGCAAACTGCATCTCCACCATGGATTTATAGCCTTTGATAGATAGTCCCAATCCAGCTCCGATAATCGCGCTTTCGCAAAGGGGCGTATTTCGAACACGATCAGCACCGAACCTCGCTTTGAAGCCATCGGTGATTTTGAAAGCACCACCATATTCTCCAATATCCTGTCCCATCAAGATGAGGTTTGGATACTTTTCCAAGGATTGTCTTAATCCATCCGAGATGGCATCGATAAATCGTTTTTCGGATTTGGAGCCATCAATACTTGGAGTGATGACTTCCTGCGAAAATGGTGCATAGACATCGCTCAACTCCAATTCTAAATTCGGCTGGATGGCCTCTTCAGCAAATGCGATTTCCAATCCATCATTGATCGCTTTTTTGACTTTTTTATTGATGTGATCTTTGGTTTTTTCATCTAATACTCCAATCTCTTCTAAGTAAGCTTCATAATTATCGACCGGATCGAGTTTTGCCCAATCTTCCATCAATTGCTTGGGTATGTACTTCGTTCCAGAAGCTTCTTCATGCCCTCGCATTCGGAAAGTAATCGCCTCAACGAGAACTGGTCGAGGGTTTTGGCGAATATCTTCAGCTAAATCTTTGATCGCATTATATACTTCCAATACATTATTTCCATCGATCCTAAGTGTCTCCATACCGTATCCAGGCCCTTTTTCAGTAAAGTATTTGAAAGCAAATTGCTCCTCACTTGGCGTGGAAAGTCCGTAGCCATTGTGCTCCACCACGAAAATCACAGGAAGTTTCCAGACTGCCGCCACATTCAGTCCCTCATGGAAATCACCTTCGGAACTTGCGCCATCTCCTGAGAAAACCAGCGTGACTTTCTTTTCTTTGGAAAGTCTATCTGCCAAGGCAATCCCATCGGCGATAGCCAACTGTGGTCCGAGATGGGAAATCATCCCGACGATGTGATGATCATTGCTTCCAAAGTGAAATGAGCGATCCCGACCTTTGGTATAGCCGGAAGATTTCCCCTGAAACTGAGCAAAAAGCTTCTCCAGAGGCATGTTTCTGCCCGTGAAGATTCCCAGATTACGGTGCATTGGTAAGATGTATTCATCTGCGGCCAAAGCATTGACCGCACCAATTGAAATCGCCTCCTGTCCCCAACCGCTAAACCACTTGGAAATCCGACCCTGACGAAGCAAAATCAACATCTTTTCCTCGATTCGGCGAGGCATGATCAGCGATTCGTAAAGTTGGATAAGGATATCGTCAGAATAGTGCTTTCGGTCAAAAGTTACTATTTGGGCGTTTGTTGTGGTGGTTTCCATCAGGATTGAATTTCGAATCAAATGTAAGCGAAGTCCCGAAATCGACCAAGTGTTTTTTGATTGGTGAAAAAGTGTCCTTCAAGAAAATGAAGCGAAATCTTCCTTGGTTTTCAAATGACCTCGGTCTTCCGGCATCCGTCTTCCAGCCATCCGCTAAATAGGATTTGAAATCTAGTGGGTCAAGAAAAAAATCTTAGGAAATTCTTTTTTGTCTCCCCTGCAAAAGTGCCCCGAGGTTAGTCGGGGCAAAAAATAAATGCAAGGAGCTAAAAAGTTTTGGTGGACATTTGAAATGTAGGTAAAAGAAGAATCGAAAAGTAAGGCAGGTTGTTACCGATAGTTTGCTCATTTCCAGACATTTCACCAAATAACCTATCAAAATAAATTTTTTCGAAATTTTTCGACTATAATTTGGATGTAGTTTTTTTGTAGTTATATTTAATCAGATCTATTTGTTCAAGATTTAGAAACTAATTTCATTTACTAATTTAAAATTAAAAACTATGAAAAAGTTAATTTCTTCTTTGGGAGTCATTTTATTAGTGACCTTCCTCAACACTGGTTTAAATGCCGAATGCTGGGATTTTTCTTTTAATATCGTGGAGGTGAATCCAACCGCTTGTATGGGAGATGGTTCAAATTGTTTTCTTAGGATTTGTAACGATCAATGAACCTTAGGTGGCTGCCCAAGATAAAACGGGCAGCCATTTTTTTTAATAATACTCTACACTATAAGGTATAAAAAGCAAATTTAACTCAGACTACAACCCAAGTGGTGTAATTGGAGAAAGTGTTGAATTTGAATTCTGCTATTAAACTAACTGTGGTCATTTTTTTAAATATTATTAAAAATGCTAGAAAAATAATATTTGTCTTTTCCTAAAATACGATCATAATTCGTTTTTCCAAAATGTTTTAAGGGTACAGTATAGAACTATTCAATTAGATTTTGATATGAAAATATTTTATAGTTTATTTATTATTGTTTGTTTTATTGGGTGTGTAAATAGTCAAAAAGAAGAAGACGATGTTCGGAATAAAGATTCTTATCTGAGTAAAGTTGGAGAGGTAGTTGTTTCTTTAGATAATTTATCAACTTATGAATTCTACAATGCTGCTTTAATTCATGATGGATCCAAGGAGTTTTTATATAATTTGAACTATATAAATTATTCTATAGATGTTTATGATGCGTCAATTGGTAAAATAATAAAAAGAATCCCTATTCATAAAGGAGGTCCAACAGGTATCAACATGCTTCAAGGATTTACTGTTGTCAATAAAGATTCCATATTTATTTTTGAACGGTTTAAGCTTGATGGTAGTATTTTGATAGATGGTGAAGGCAATTTTAAAAATAAAATAAGGGCTCAAACAGTAGATACCGAATTACAAGGTTTACTGAATCATCTTTCAGATATTTCGAATAAATCTTACTTTATAAATAATAAATTATATTTTTCGAGATACTTACTTGGAAAAGATAGTAATGGTTTTATGAATTTTACTGGTGAGGGTCATTTTAATATTAATACTGGAAAAATTGAATTCGTAAAATCAATTCATCCTCCTGAAATTTATGGAAAAATCCCTTCATTACAATCTGAGGGTTCTTATTCACGAATCAAAATAGATGAGTATAACTGGTTAATGTCTTGGCATTACAGTGATTCTATTGAAAATTACATTCAAACTGACACCGCTATGACAATTACTCGTTATTATGCTAGTGTTAAAGACTATATTCAATATGAACCCTCAATCTCTTTAGCGAACGAGTACGATAACCGAAAATTGAAATTTGAGTCTCATTCATTTGGTGCCATTTATTATCATGACAAGAGTAGAACGTATCATAGAATAGTATATCTTCCCTTAGAGTTTAATCCTTCTGATCATATTAAAGAGAATCCCTTTTTATTAAAGAATTTCAGTATTTTGTCTTTTGATGAATATTTTAATATAATAGGAGTTTCACATTTTAAATCTAAGGTGTACGATCCGAGATTAATTATAGTTGGAGAAAAGGGTTTGTATATTCCAAGATCGAATCCCAAAAATAAATCATTAAATGAGGACGAATTGGTTTATGATATCTATTCGAATTAAAATTTCACTATGTATTTCGATGTTTATTACTACGATATCTTGTAATCTTAAAGAAAGTACAAATCTTTCAGGGCCTAGTTGGATTTTCGACCAATTAGCTGTAAGTGAGAATCATATTTTGGTGTTTAATCTGGATAAATGTCATAGTTGTTTATTTCAGTTCAGGGAGGAAATACTCCTAGCGTGTAAAAAGAATTTGAAATTAATTATTCTTACTTCCGACCAAAAAAAGGCTAAATTTTTTTTGAATGAAGATTGCCTAAATTATCAAATCTTGAAGGACATTCAAATTATTGATTCTTTGAAGATGGATTCTTCCACTAAAATCTTTTCTAGAAACAATAATTCATTTAATCAGCTTGATTTCTATTTCCCAGATGAACTATATGAATAATTACAAAATTCTAAATAAAATTTCTCTGTTGATCCTTTCAATCATTGCAACACTGTTTGGATGTAATGGTACTTCGGAATCCTCTAAATTCGAGTCACTAACCGTTGATAGTGTATATATAGCTCCTATAATAGACTTGAAAGACGCAAGCGTTCATTATAGAGAGAGTAAATTTATAATAAAAAAGGATAATGGGGCCAAAATTATTACCTATAATAATAATGAAATAGTTAATGAAGTTACAACTAGTGATATCGTGTATTTGGGAAGTGGATTTATGATACCTGGTGGTGGTATTACAGATGGTTGCGTTTTTAGAGGAAAATACATTTATTGTACTCAAAATTTTCCACCTCAATTAAAAAGAATTAATTTGAATCAACAAAATGAGAGTTTCATTTATCCAATTAATTTATCGGATGGTATTTCTTTACGGTTTATTGATGAACGAGATGATCAAACTATTTGGATTCAATTGGTAGACTCAAAGGAAAGTAAAAGGTTAACAATTGGTTATTTGAATCTTAACACGAGGAAATTAAATATTATCTTAGATAAATTTCAACCTTTTTCATCTGTTAAAGCTATAACAAGGATTTTTGAAAATAGATTTTGGATCTTACCTCAATTCCAAAATTTGATTTTGCAATATTCTTTTGATGGTGAACTATATAATAAATTTACTTTGCCACGGCTAAATGAGCGAGAATATACCGAAAGACCCAAGTATGCTTCCGAAAGTATTAACGATTTTATTTTCCTTTCCAATGAAGAAAAAAGTATTTACCTAAGCGACTATTATAAAGACTTTTTCTACGATGGAGACAGGATTTATATTTTACATTATGTATTTCAACGAACGAATTTTAAAAAATCTAATCCTAATTACTTACTGACTGTTTTAAATGAAACCCAAGAGATCTTATACAATGGGTTTACTAATTCTTATATACTTGGATTTGACCATCCAGGTGTATTTTTTAGTTATACTAAATCTGGGGAAACTGCTAAAATTATAAAATATCCTTTAGGTGATTTTCTTAATGTTGCAAAGTAAGGTTGTTTTGGATATTTTTTTGAGGTCTATTGTAATAGCTAGACTTTAAAGCCCATATTCATTGTGCTCCACCACGAAAATCACAGGAAGTTTCCAAACTGCTGCCACATTCAATCCCTCATGGAAATCACCTTCGGAACTTGCTCCATCTCCTGAGAAAACCAAGGTGACTTTCTCTTCCTTGGAAAGGGTGTCTGCCAAGGCAATCCCATCGGCGATAGCCAACTGTGGTCCGAGGTGTGAAATCATCCCGACGATGTGATGTTCATTGCTTCCAAAGTGAAATGAACGATCCCGACCTTTGGTAAAGCCGGAAGCTTTTCCCTGAAACTGCGCAAAAAGCTTTTCCAGAGGCATATTCCTACCCGTGAAGATTCCCAAGTTTCGATGCATCGGGAGAATGTATTCATCCGCTGCCAAAGCGTTTACCGCCCCAATCGAAATTGCCTCTTGTCCCCAACCGCTAAACCATTTGGAAATCCTGCCCTGACGAAGTAAAATCAACATTTTCTCTTCGATCCGACGAGGCATGATCAGCGATTCGTAAAGGGAAAGTAGCGTCTCGTCTGAGTAGTTTTTTCGATCGAAATTCAAGTGGGTAGTCTGGGTCAATTCTGCCATTTGTGTTGGATTTGGGCACTAAGTTAACCGAGGATTTAGGCTTTGCAAAGCCTAAAATCAGGCTTTTGCCAGGTTAGTAAGTAATCGAGGTAAAAAGCGGCTTTAGTCAATTTAAAGCTATAAAAAGCAAAACCCCGACTTTCGCCGGGGTAAAAAATAAATGCAAGGAGTTAAAAAGTTTTGCTGTAAGTCTCAAAAGTAGCCATCGTAAGCCCATCGCACGACTGTTTCTAATTATGCTTAGTTTATCAAAAATCTTCTCATTTAATAAAAAGGTAATACTGGTTCTGTAAATGGGAAAATTGACCAGCTCCATATGTTTTATAAGAAGTTTTGGGTACTTTCTCACATAATTTTAAGTTAATGAAGAATCTGCCAAGCTTATGAAAACTCTTACGATCTGCCTTACCGTTATTTTCTTTTTTGCTGGACTCAGCATAATTCCCACAGTAGCACAAGCTGAAGTGGAAATAAGAGGCGAGCAATTCTACATCAACGGCAAGACTACTTATGAGGGAAGAACTTGGCAGGGGAAAAAGATCGAAGGCCTCTTGATGAACTCCAGAA
>Ga0335398_10010774_pt1 | contig 10351 bp, 5 predicted proteins | sample BON03_FD_205742 | JGI IMG/M metagenome (GOLD analysis project Ga0335398, IMG submission 205742) | Freshwater microbial communities from Lake Bonney liftoff mats and glacier meltwater in Antarctica - BON-03 (spades assembly) (version 2) | ecosystem: Environmental > Aquatic > Freshwater > Ice >... | reverse complement strand
ATATATACATATATATATATATAAATATATACATATACATATACATATATACATATATATATATATATATATATATATATATATATATATATATATATATATATATATATATATATATATATATATATATATATATATATATATATATATACACACACACACATATACATACATACACCCACACACATATATGTGTGTGTGTATATATATATATACATATATATCGGGTTAACCCACCTGGAAGGAGAGCTCGGTGATCTTTCCAACGGTGGGCGTCCATCCGTCGGCGGCGTTCTTATCACTCTACGTTTATATGAGGTGTGTCTCTATTCCATATCAGCAAAGACAGTATATATAGATGTATAACATCGATAAGGTTGCGGCGGGCCCACCTGGAAGGAGAGCTCGGTGATCTTTCCAACTGTGGGCGTCCATCCGTCGGCGGCGTTCTCGGCGGTGATGCGCGTGGCGATCACGTGGCCAGAAACCTTGTCGAAGGGGTTGGTGTAGGGCATGTCGGGGGTGGAGAGGAATCGCGCAACCGACTCCTCCTCGGGCAGCTTGGAGAGGTCGATCCCCATCGCCACCATCAGCTGGAGAGATGGCAGGTTGGTCCCCGTGATGCCCTCCGTCACCGGGTGCTCCACCTGAGAAGCGGGAAGGGGGTTAGCCTTTACACGATCTTGTCATTTCCAATATTGTATAGTGTTTGGTCCCCGTGATGCCCTCCGTCACCGGGTGCTCCACCTGAGAAGCGGGAAAGAGCTTAGCCTTTACCGTCGAATCTAGATTTGGACCAAAGCGGGGTTTCGGAGAAACTGCGGGTGAACTCTTAAAGGATAAGTAAACCTAACCATCATCCCAAATCTGATAACCCCCCAGGGAGGAAAGGTTTCACAAAACAAAATCTGTGAAATCCCCTCGCTAGATTCGACGGGTTGGCCTTTACACGATATTGTCATTTCCAATATTGTGTTGTGTATGGTATTTAAAGGGAGGGTCGGGGGGGGGGGTCGTGTATTGCGCAAAAGCGCAATAGAATTGCAGTAGTGTGGACGCTAATGGGCGGGGTTAACAAAGGGATGTTTGGTTCTGGCACACATAAACCAAGTGAAATAATATCTTGTGTAGACCAAGAAGGGGGGGTGACTCGGCGGGCCTTAAAAGTACCCTGCAGCTTGGCCTTTACACGATATTGTTATGACCAATATTGAATGGTGCATAGCATACACACGAGAGTTCGAAGGGGGAGTCATAAACTGCCCAATAATCGTGTAATCGTATTGCGACAGGGTGGGCAATGCAGGCGGGCGGGGGAAATGAACGGATGGTTGATTCGTGCACGACAGCCTCACAGGAAAAAAATATCTTGTAAAGACCAAGGGGTGACTCAGCGGGCCTTAAAGGTACCCTGCAGCTATGAATCAGCCGCTCTAGGTAAATTCGCTTTGCTCAGGTACCTGTGCGAGTTTCGCCTAAGAGGAACGTCGTTTCGATTATAGGAAACTCGACACTCGAATCACTTGGGCGCACAGGGCACCTTTAATTAGGTGTGGCTACGCAGCAGTCGGTCAAGAAGGAGGGTCCTCCGCCTTCAAGTAGGAGGGTGCCCCACATGCAAACAAAGCAGAACCAGAGGAGCCTACGAGTTGAACAAGTATTCACGTATTCCTGGGACGCAGCCACACGAATATGGATAACGTATTTCGCCTGGTGAACCCTGTATTGGACAGGAACATGTTCATATTCAAGGTGACTGTATTCATAAAACGGGCTGAATATGAATAGATTCCCGTATTTTATTCTTCGCTCCGCATATTCAACTTGTAGGCAGAGGAGGCGGCGACTCAGCGGGCGTGTTATAATGTGTTCACGAAGGAGGGGTCGTAGGCCTACGTGTTGAATAGATATTCACGTATTCCTGTGGCACAATCACAAGACTTTGAATACCGTATTCCATATTACATGAATACGTACATATTCAAGGCGAATGTATTCTCAAAACTGGCTAAATATGAATAGAATATCTTCTTTTTTTCTTGTTTTGCGTATTCAACCTGTAGGGTCGTAGGTAACGAAGGGAGTGTGCGCCACTTGAAGACAAACCAGAAGCAGAGAAGGGAGAGCCTCAGCTTTTTGCTTTTACAAGATATTGTTTTGAACTTCAAAAAGTCTATCATCCTTTTATTGCCCCCCCCTTCCTCCAACGCCTACCCTATTGCAATACTATTGCACGACTTTTGCGCAATATACGCCCCCCAAACCGACCCCCCCTTTGTATGCCATACACCATATACTATTGGTGAAGGCAATATTGTGTAAAGGCCAAGCCTCAGCGGGTGTCGAGACTGTACGTAGAAGTGCGTTCTGTACAGAAGCCTACGTGGCCAATCCCGGATTCGGTATCCATTGCCACCCCCTGGATTCATGGCATCCGGGATTCATTTGGCGAGCACCACTGGTAAACTCCTTAGACTCCTTTATATTCACGTACAGAGATTCATAAAATGGGCCAAAAAGAATCTAGATTCGGTTTTTTTTTCTTCGCTGCGCGGATTGCCCATGTAGGTACAGAAGGTGTAAAAGTGCCCTGTGCGCCTAAATGATTCGACTGTCGAGTTTCATATGATCAAAACGACGAAACTCTGAGTCGAAACTCGCTGAGGTACCTGAGCAGGTCGAATTTACCTTTAGCGGTGCATTCGTAGCTGCAATCTTGAATGCTCGGGCTACTAGGGAGGGCCGCCCACCTGTAGCCTCGGGTTGAGCTCTAAGAAGTAGAACTCTTGAGTCTCCTTGATGAAGAGGTACTCGACCGTGCCCGCGTGCGTGTATCCCACCATGCGGGCGAGCGCGGCGGCGGCGCGCTCCATCTTGTCCATCGTCTCTGGCGCGACGGCGGTGGGCGGGCCCTCCTCTACGATCTTTTGGAAGCGGCGCTGCATCGAGCAGTCGCGACCAGAGAGCACCGCCACGTTGCCCAGCTTGTCCGCGAGCAGCTGGATCTCGATGTGGCGCGCGTCCTGTCATCAAAGGAAGGTGTGTTGTGAGTCAGGAGGGACCTTCGACCACTGGACCACAATCAGCGCTGAATTTAGTCTAGTGGGGAGCACGCTCTTCTAGCTAACAACAAAACAGGAGTCCTCACCGGAGAGACTGACTGGGTGCGATCACCCAAAACTGCCCGCCGCGAACGACTCGCGCTAAGAGCGTCCCCCATGCGATTCGAACTCGCTGATTTTCGTCTAGAGGGGAGCACGCCCTTCTAGCTAACAACAAGGTGGGTGAGATCTGAGCGGCCCAAGGGGGCCTTTACAAGATATTGCTTCGCCTCAAAGCTTTATTGTGGGAATCAATCATCCTTTTATCCCCTTCCCCACTTGCAAAGCCAACCCTCTTGCAATACTATTGCACGACCATTGCGCAATATACGCCCTCTTACCGACCCCCCCTTTTGTATGCCGTACACCATATAGTATTGGTGATGGCAATATCGTGTAAAGGCCAAGGCCCAAAGGGGCTGGCGGTAGAGATTCGGGAGATCCCAACGGCCTGGACGGACCCAGGGCGCCTGGGCACGAATCAGAGGGCCTCCACGTTAGAGTGTATACATTCGTTATGCTGGACTCATTTCAGTTCGAAAAGGCACCTGGGTAAACGGGCTCCTATATGGTAGTTGTGAGGGCGGGGCGACGTTCTCTTGGCGCGGCTGTAGAGGAGGGGTTGTGAGGATCGCGCACCGTGCAGAGCCGCATCAGAAAGACGGGCGACCCCTTCACCTCGTCCACCACGGCCTGGTACATTGGCTTGATCTGGCTCGCCCGCGTCGCCATCCGCACGCCCTTGCCGCCGCCGCCCTCGGACGCCTTGATCATGATGGGGTAGCCGACGCGCTCGGCAACCAGCACGGCATCCTCAGCCGAGTTGACGCACGCCTCGGCGAACTTGTCGTCGGGCACCTCCACCCGCCCGTCGGCGTCGATCTCGACGCGGACGCCGGTGCCCGACCACGCGACGCACGGCACGCCCGCCGACTCGGCGATGATAGTCGAGGCGATCTTGTCGCCCAGCAGGAACATGGCCCGGTCGGTCGGGCCAATGAAGGTGATGCCGTTGGCCTCGAGCGCCTGCGGCAGCGCCGGGTTCTCCGAGGCGTGGCCCCAGCCGGGCCAGACGGCGTCGACGCGGTTGTCGCGCGCCAGCCGCACGATCACCTCGACGTTGGCATAGTTGTTGTAGTTGGCGCCGCCCGGCACCTCGACAAACGAGTCGGCGTGGTGCAGGTGCATCGCGTTGGCCTTGATGTCCTCCGCCGTCGCCATGGACACGATGCGGATCAGAGAGCTGTCGCCGAACCGCATGAAGAGCCAGTTGCGGATTGACATGCAGAACTTGGCCGCAGCCATACCGTTGTTGGCGACGAGGAGCGAGCGGATGCACCGGGTCCCGCCCGAGTCGCGCACAAACTGCTCGTACTGCTCCACCGGCGTCATGGCCGTGGAGTGGGCGCCTGCGACCTCCTGTTGAAGGAGCTCTCGGATCCGAGCCCGCCTTGCGTTCGGCGTTAGAACTATTCTGGTCCACCCTTAGTTGAGATCTGAATACCGCGGGGAGCCTGCCGTACTACGTAAGAAAGCTAGGCGGGGGGGTGCGGAAGGCGCGTGATGTGCAACATCGAGTACGTCGACGAGGCTATTGTCTATGTGCTACTGCAGCACTGCAGCTCTCCACTCCTTTTTTTTGTTTGAGCTCGGGCTTAGTTAGAATGGTTATACGCCGGCGCTCATGCGGGGGGCGTCAGGACATGGCTCGTCGAGTTCTTGCCGTTGAGCGCGATCCCCTGTCCTTGCTGACCTCGCTCAATCCAACGACATCCCCTCCCGTGCCCTCGGATTCTTTGACCGCGACTCCCCCCGCCATACGAGTATATACTTTTCAAGATAATAGTCCTTCGGATCAGTTCCCTGTGCGTGTGTGCTCGTGTCCCCTTAACACACACAAACCCCGCAAACACCCACTGTATTATAAACCGTCTGTGAATAACTCGCTGTGAATCGCATCCGCCTTTTTTGCGTTAGCGACCGCAGCCGCCTCGCTGGGCTGGGGTTGAAACGAATCAAACCACACGTGATGCAACTCATCGCCCTCCTCGGCCGCGTGGGCGGCCCGTTCCTGCGCCGCCTGCTCCGGCGCCTCCTTCCGGAGTCGCCGCCGTGCGCCTACCTTGCGCCGAGCGGCGAAACCTTTCCGCTCGAGCCGCCACGCTGGTGCGCAGAGGCGGCCGGAGGCGGCAAGGCGCCGCTGATGCTGACACCGCTCCCGGGCATCGGCCGCCATCAGATCGACGCGTCGCTTCGCTCCATCTGGCGCTACGCGGCCGCCTTCCCACTCACGTGCCACGACCCTATCACGCTTGGTGAAGGCTGCACCCCGCTCCTCGCGCGCCACGTCGGCGGCGGCGCCACCGTCCACTTCAAATGCGAGTGGTTCAATCCGACCTGCTCCTTCAAGGACCGCGGCACGTCGGTGATGCTCTCGCTGCTGCGCCAGCAGGGCGTGAGCGAGGTGCTCGAGGATAGCTCTGGCAACGGCGGCGCGTCGGTGGCGGCCTACGCGGCTGCCGGCGGGATGAAGGCGACCATCATGGCTCCCGCCTCTACCTCACCCGCCAAGACGGTGCAGATGGCCGCGCACGGCGCCAGTGTTGGTGTGCGCCAGCTCACCAAACTCTCACCGCGAGCATCTCTCACGCAACCACGCCCTCCGGTGTCATCCCACGGTGTGAGCCACCCAAACACAAAACGCAATTTGTATGCAACCGCGCCCTCCTTTTCATCGCAGAGCTGGTGCCCGGCTCTCGCCAGGCGACCGCCGAGGCCGCGATGGCTGCGCACGGCCGGGGCGGCGGAGACTTGTTCTACGCCTCCCACAACTGGCACCCCTTCTTCCTCCAGGTGCTGTTTCGAAGCTATTTGTGTAGCCCCCCTGGGTGCGTCGTCGTCCCATTCCCCTCCTCTAGCCACGCCTGTGGTGACCCTATTCCCCGCCCCGCCCCGCCGCTCCGGCTTCGCGTAGATTTGCCGAGTTGGACTTCTCGGAGTAACTTGAGTTGGACTTCTGTGCCCCGACACTCACCCACCTGTGCCATCCCACTCATTCAGCGCATGTAGACGCTGGCTTATGAGCGGTGGGAGGACCTCCACTGCAGTTCCCCGCACCACGTGGTCCCCTACCGCTCCCTCCTCCACCGCTCCTCAGGGCACAAAGACGCTGGCGTACGAGCTGTGGGAGGACCTCGGCTTCCGCGCCCCGCAGCACGTGGCTCTACCACCCCCTCCTTTACCGCTCCTCAGGGCACAAAGACGCTGGCGTACGAGCTGTGGGAGGACCTCGGCTTCCGCGCGCCGCAGCACGTGATACTTCCGTGCGGCGCCGGTTCGACCGTCCTCGGCTGCGACCTCGGCTTCTCGGAGCTCTTGAGCGCCGGAGAGATTAGCCGGCTGCCGAGGCTCTGGGCCGCACAGCCATTGCGCTGCAGCCCGATCGCGAGCGCGGTGCTCGCCGTACAGGTGACGATACGTGTTGAAAACGCGGGAGCGAGGGAAACAATCATGTTTTGTTTTATTTTGATCTCTCATATCATACAACTCACACCCAAAGAGCTGAGCGCAGAGCCGAAAAAACAGTGCCAGCGCCGAAGCGCTAGCAGTGGCCAAAAGACCAAAAGAGGCATCGAGGGAGAAGACCCGGCCGCCGCCTCTATTCATATTTAGCCTGTTGTGTGAATACATTGCCCATGCATATGTACATATCCATGTGATATGCAGGGTTCAACAGGCGGAATACGGTATTCGTATCCTTGTGGCTGCTCTTCAGGAATACGTGAATGCGTATTCAACACGCAGGGTGACGATGGCGCAAACGACGCCTAGATACTGCCATTCGATCCATCGATTCATTCACGTCTGTACCTGCGCTGCAGCCCCACCGCAAGCGCTGTGCTCGCCGCGCAGCTTGGCCTTCACAAGATATTCTTTCACTTCAACGCATTTGTGCACGAGTCCATCATCCTTTGATTGCCCCCCCCACCTGCAATGCCCTACACTATTGCAATACCATTGCACGACTATTGCGCAATCTACGACCCCCGACCCCCCTTTTGTATCCCATACACCATACAATGTTGGTACTGGCCTTATCGTGTAAAAACGCGCAGCTGATGGTGCCACGAACGACGCCTTAAAGGTGCGCTGCAGCTACTAATGAACCGCTAACCGCTATGGGTAAATTCGCTTTGCTCAGGTACCTGAGCGAGTTTCGACTAAGAGTTTCGTCGTTTTGATTTTAGGAAACTCGAAGTCGAATCACTTAGGCGCACAGGGCACCTTTTTAATCGTGGTATTCGGTCCATAGATTTAGTCGCGTGCCACGTCCGCACCTGCAATGAGCAGGAGGCCCTAGTTTCACTAAAATTAAAAGAAATCGTCGACGCGGAGGGATGGTGTACAAAAGGCCGTTACATTGATTTCACTAAAATTAAAAAGAAATCGTCCACGCGGAGGGATGTTGTACAAAAGGCCGTTACATTGAAGGCGGCTAAACGGGTAAATAAATTAGGCCAAAACAACTAGAGGAAAAAACGTTACTAAACCGTTACTCTCAATTTTGCAATGAAATGTACACCATCGTCTCGCGTCGACAATTTCTCTATTAAAAAGGCAAACTAGGGCCTGCTCATGCAGCCCAATGAGCAGGCCCTAGTTTGCCTTTCTAATGATTATATTTCGACGCGAGCAGACGTTGACCATTTCATTGCAAAATGTCGAATAACCGTATTTTCTCTAATGGGTTTGGCCTAATTAATTTGGGTTAACCCTGCGAGCGCCGTAGTTGGCTGCAAGATACCTTGAAAAGAAAACTCGTTGATTTCGCGTAGAATTGGCGATTTTTTTATTTACCCGGCGCGTGCTCGCCTTTTTTCGGGTAAACCCAGCTCAAAATTGCAATCAACCCAATTTTTCAATCCGGGGCGCTTGTTTTGATCAATCGTCGGGTCAAACTCGGGTGGATCCGGGGAAATAGGAAAGGGGGGGGGTGCGGAAAAAATCAAAAAATCGGCGAGTTTTCTTTTCGAGATATCTTGAAGCCAACGACGGTGCTCGCTACGTGGGTAATGATCTCACACACCTCGCCTCAATAGTTGGATCAGTACTCCAATCGTTTGTCACTGCGCTACAGCCCAACCGTTCAAACCTACCGAAGGGGGTTCACAGAGTTTACCAACGAGGTCATTTCTGCGCTGGGCTACCTCCCCCTTTGGGGTAACAGTAAGTGTTACTTGAGAGTAAGCAGTTTACCCGGGGTAACAGTAAGTGTTACTCAAGAGTAAGCAGTTTACCCGGGGTTAGCCCGAACCCTCCCTTGAGCCCTATTATGGATCCGACGCTGGCGAATAACCACCTCGCCTGCTACCTCCCCCCTTGGTATTTATGAGATAACAGCCGTTGAGGTTCGGACCATTTGGCTCCGCAAAGTCGCCCATTCTCAAATATGTGTCCTAAGTACATAAGAATGAGGTAACGTTGGGGGGGGGGCATAGCAGGCGAGGTGGTTATTCGCCAGGATTCGACGGCGGGGTTAGCCCCCTGAACCTGCGCTGCGCTCGCCGCGCAAAGGATGCGAAGACTGTATCTCAAACAGCGACTGTCTGGGGTTCGACTCCCGGTAGGCCGCACGTGGGCTGCGCTCGCCACGCAAAGAATGCGAAGACTGTATCTCAAACAGCGACTGTCTGGGGTTCCGACTCCCGGTAGGCCGCACGTGGTCAACTATGCGGCAGTCGGGTGAGCGCCTTCTAGAAAGACGATGTTGTGTAGAGGAAAAGAGCCGTATTGTACCAGTTGTGCCACTTTCCCTTTAAGCGCCTAGAGGAAAAGTGGCACAATTGGTACAGTACGGCTCTTTTCCTCTACACTGGTTGCCCCGAGAACAGAGCGCTGGATACGGGCATCTTCCAAAGAAACTGGCTCGCGTGGCCGCACCGTCGCCGAGGGCTAGCCTCGGACGGCGTACGGTATGCGGACGCACGGAGCAGTGTCGGCCGCCGGTTTCGAAGCGTTACGAAACTAACTAAGGTTAGAATAGGGGCTATGGGGGAGTTTTCTTATTGCTGCAGCAGCGCTCAAAACACCCACGAGAATGGTTATAACGCCCAAGGCGTCAAGCTCACGTTTCCTCTACATCTCGTTCTCCAAACCCAATCTGTAGGAGCGCTTCAATGGGGGGAGCGGGTTGGAGCAGTGGCCGGTGGCCGTTGGCCTTTACAAGAGATTCGTTTGTTGGATCAGGGATTGTGCACTAATCAATACTATTCGTGGCACTAGACACCTCCGTTATTGCCCCCCTTTCTATATTGCAATCGATATTGGGCAATCTATGGTTTCCCCCCAAGCCCCCTGTTTTTCCATTCAACATACAATATTGGTATTGCTATTCCAATATCGTGTAAAGGCCAAAGTGGCCGGCAGAGAAGTGGCCGCTTGCCGGGTGCCGAATGTTGAGGCGAATGAGCAGGCCCTAGTTTCACTGTAACAAAACTCAACGGCTAACTTGGAGGGAGGGCGGACAAAGGCCGTTCTAATTGAAGGCGGCTAAATGGCGAACTAAATTCGGCCAAAACTATTAGAGAAATAAACGGTTATTAAACGGTTATTAAACGGTTATTCGCCATTTTGTTATGAAATCTCCGCCCTCTGCTCGCGTCGACCATTTCTCTATTAGAAAGGCAAACTAGGGCCTGCTCATAGGCATCGGTGTTGAACGCACACCTGTGTATATAGTGAGTTAGCTAGATAGATACATAGATAAGAGATGTAGAGATGTAGATCTTCATATCTAGATATAAATAGATACATAGACCCACCCAGCGCTCGAAAATGCGATCCGGCCGTCCCATGGCCGGCTCTTAAAAAGCGGGTTAACCCGTTATGAAGATCTACATCTCTCGGGTTAACCCGATATATATATGTATATATATATGTATATGTATATGTATATATATATATATATATATATACATACATATATATATACAAACATATATATATATATATATATATATATATATATAACCCTGGAAGATTCATCTCGGGCGTAACTGGAGATGGCCGCTGATGCCCTGTGCGACCCATTGCCAGAACAACGCCCTTACACCATGCACACACCAATGTAGTAGCATTATATATATGTACACATATGCATGTATATATATATATATGTGTATATATGTATATATATATATATATATATATATATATATATATATATATATATATATATATATATATATATA
>Ga0335398_10010771_pt1 | contig 10352 bp, 5 predicted proteins | sample BON03_FD_205742 | JGI IMG/M metagenome (GOLD analysis project Ga0335398, IMG submission 205742) | Freshwater microbial communities from Lake Bonney liftoff mats and glacier meltwater in Antarctica - BON-03 (spades assembly) (version 2) | ecosystem: Environmental > Aquatic > Freshwater > Ice >... | reverse complement strand
TATATATATATATATGTGTGTGTGTGTGTGTGTGTACACACACACATACGCACATACATATACATGTATATATATGTTCGTATGTGTATATGTATATATATATATATATACATGTATACATATACACATATACATTCACATGTACAAACATCTACAGATATACACATACATTTACATACATCCACATGTATTGAAATCTATTACCTCATCTGAAGACATGGCGACGTGCATAAAGGCCATGCCCATCCTCTCATGCGCATCAGCAGCAGACCCTTTGTTGACATGCTCAATCCAAGGCGCATGTCGTTGCTCCTCCTCCCCCTCCTCCTCCTCCTCCTCCTCGTCCTCCTCCTCCTCAAGCAAAGGCTCGTGCAGATTTGTTCGCCTGTGATTTGCACTAGAAGAACTCTGACGATGAAATGCGTCCAACATTTCAGTCCCAGATAACTCATCTTTGTCTGCTGCCCCCGAACCGTACACAAGGCCAGCAGCCGAGTCCGCCTCCCCCACACTTATGGTGTCGTCCTCCACCTCGTCACCCTCGTCCACAGGCGCAATGCGTGGCTTCAGATTGTCAAGAGCACCACCCCCTGGCAGCGCACGGTAGCCAGCGATAGGGCTATAAAGGTGCATAGCCTTTTTGGTGCGTGTCATCTCCTCCTCGACCGTCTTTGCACGCACCGACATTTTACCATAGCGCACCCTGCCGGCAGGCTCGGACACGAGCTCGAGTCTGCCAAGCAGCTCGGGAATGGAGCCCCGCGGCTGGTTTGCAGCTTGTTGCGCCGTGAGCTTTGGCAGCATCGTCAGCACTTGGCGGTCGCCATCGAGGAAGCGGCACATTTCAAGCATGCGTGTGTGCTGCGTTCTAAGTTGCTGCATCATTATTTTGTCCTCGCACTCTTCGGCCGTCTTTTCTGTCTTGTTCGTCCTCCCGCGTCTCGTGCCTGCAGTGCTTAAATCGATCTCGCGCGCCAGCAGCATGGATTCGAAGGCGGAAATTTCTATTTCTATGCTACGCACCAGGCGCATGCAGTCGTCGGTGTGCTGCTCAAGCATCGCGCTATCCATACGTGCCTGCACACCATTCTTATCTAGTCAGAAATAACCCCAACCCTCACGCAACCCTTCCTATGGGGTGGCTACGATTAGTAGGCTCCTTAAAATCATAGGACTCTTTTGCAGAATATCGTCTCTTGTATAGGGCTCTTTTGCAAAAGAGACCTATCATTTTAAGGAGCCTACTAATCGTAGCCACCCCATATCTGCAGCCGTGCCATTTGCGAAGTGGTGCCATGTCAAACTTGTCACCTGCAAAAAGTGGAGATCACACAGGAGCTGCACACAGTCGCTCCAACACTTGGCATGCTCCAAATGAAACGGCAGCCAACGCATCGTGACAAGGTGCTCTCCCAGCAGATGAGCCATGTGTGGAGTGAAGACAAGACCAGCGTCGTGGCTCCACGTGCCACCTGCCGACAGAACTAGATGGTCCGCAATGTGGTGGTGGATTTCCGAGACAGTCTCAACATCGGAGAGAAGCCGCTGCTGTAACACGTCATTGACAGTTCTGTCAGCGAAACGCAAGGCCGCGGGATGCATCTCGATCGAGTTCTGCAGTAGAGGTCGTAGCACCGCCTTAATGCGCAAGAATTCGACTAGAGTCACCGCTCCATCGTCCTGCATCGAGATGTCAAAGGATTGATCCGCAACGTTTGCAGAAAGAGCACTTGCCACCCGCACAAACATGGCGTTGCTCATCGAGCTAGCACACCGGGATAGCCCAACGGATCCAGGCGCTTCGCTATACGAACTGCACGTTGATACACGCATGGAGTCAGTGAATACTTGCAAAGCACCATGGAAAGAAGGCCAGCAGCATGCGAGGGTTCAAATCAAATATCCCAGCATTATGTGTTTCAAGGGCTGGATGTGTGTCTTCGATCTTGGTCGTCGTAGTCAGTGACACTTTCAAATAACTCACCTCAAAAGGCGTGTGAAAACTGCAGTGTCTTGCGAATGGTCACACATGTCAGTGTGCTCCTCGGCCTCTTCGTGATGCCCATGACCGTGACCGTGCCCGTTCGAATCAGTACCAAATGCACCTCCTGATATCAAAACCGATACATCTGATACATGTGCGCTGGTGTTCCCATCCCCCTCGCGGGCATAAAGGAGCGCTGTCGCAGTGTGCGCATGCCAGATACTTTTCTGTGAACTGGCAAGCGCACCAGCAGTGCAGGCAACAGAAGAGCTGATCGGCAGCCCACTATTTTCCCGAAGCCTTGCACTTTGATAGTGCCGTCTGCGGTGATGTGCGGCGGCCACGTTCTCTGCGATGTGAGGTGCCTCCCAAGCCGGTGGCGCATGCGCATCTAGCTCCTCTGCAGCATACACACATCCGAAGTGTGATGCAGACACCTGGATGAGCATCGCCGACGACGACCCCGCAGTTGCGTCGGCATAATCAGCAGATTGCTCCAGAATGTCATGGCCCACAGGTGTCAAGGTGGCTGAACTGTCAGCGCGCGGAGGGGACTCGCGTGGTGAAAGCTGCGGGCTCGGGTTCGTTGAAACAAACGCATCGTCATCGCCGACATCCACCGGATAGCCGTAGCCGAGGAGCGTAAGCAGATCAAGCTGGTCGAGCCCCGCGGGGCTCGACACCATTAACGACATCATGTCACGGACCAAGTCGGAGGAAAAGACCTGCTCCATGGCTACAATCAACGAGTCGAGCAGGACTGGCAAATCAGCCCAGGCTTGACTCCATTGCGAGCGAATGAGATCGCAAATGGTGGAATGAAGTGCGCTGCCCGGCAACAGCACCTTTGACACCCTCTCGCTTCCCCGACCCAGGCTGCTCGGCGTGCGACCCCCCCCTCGACTCCCGAGGCGCCAAGAAGAGCTCGAGAACGAAGGAGTTCTCGATATTGCTCGACTCGCACTCGAGGGTAAGGTGTGTTGCGCGTAACTCTCTTCTGGCGAGAACTGAGTGAAGCCGTAAAGTTCAACCATGCCCTTAATCACACGACACGCCGTGACCATCCAGAGGGGGGGGCGCAGGCCAAGCTGTGAGGCATTTACAAGGTCGCGGATGGGGAGGTCATCAAGTTCAAAGCCCGGGAGGAGTTGTGACAGCTGTCTTTCGGCAAGCTGAAGCGTCTCCTTTTCTTCGAGCGCTGACAGCCTGATTTCTGCACAGTCGTCGACGCGTGACAAGACACGAGTGTGGCATGTGGTATTTTCCTCAAGTGTCAGCACAATCTGCAGCCCCAGAACCTCGCCTTGAGGGATCCAAGCGTGTACATTGGTCAAATCGACGTTTTCCATCTGGTCGTAGCCATCAATGACTAGCAATATGTTTGCTCCGTACAAACTTGTGGCTTTGACAAGGAGCTCGCGCAAGTGCGAGTCGACCAGATTGGCGTCCTCGGGCACTGGCGCATGGATTTTCAGATGTTGGCAAATCTCGCCGCAGAAGCGGCGCAGCGCCGACTTGATCGAGTACTCTGCATTCCCCGCACCAGCATGGTGTGCCAACACCATCCACCCGGCATTGGCCACATCTGAGAAACGCCGCACGAGACGCGAAACCAGCGCACTCTTGCCCGATCCTCGCTCGCCCAGCAGCACAATTGTCTGCACGCCTTGGCGCACTTTGGAGAGGAGCTGCTTGGCCGAGCGGCCGCCGCTGCCAACAAGCGCTTGCGAGCGCTGTCTCCACAGCTTTTGGTGGCACTGCCAGCTCACCATCTCGTTGAAGGTAGGATGCGTGACAGAAGAGGAATGTTTGCGTGCTTCCCTATCCATCATGCGCCGCATCTTTTCCGCGCCCATCCCCGGACGCACGCGCGTTCCCTGCGGCGACTGCGCCGAGATGTGACGTGCTGCACTTGCGCGTTCTTTATGAATAATGTCCTGCATGGGCTCTTGCTGGCCCCACTCGGTGCAGATCTGATCGAGCACCTTTTCCAGGTCCTTGCGCACTGCCGCCGCAAAGTGCGCAAGACTCTCTGGCGACACCCTGTCGGGGGGAGCATCCCTCGTGGATACAAACGCTGTAGCCACCTCGACTGCCTGCTTCACTTTCTTCCAGGAAACCTGTCCTGTTAATTCACGTTTTCCAACAGCCGCGGCAGCTGTGGCAGCCGCCGCCGCCGCAGAAATTTCATTCCACTCGTCCACCTCTCCCTCCTGCTCGGCCTCATCTGTATTTGTGCGTGCCTGTGCGGCCACATAGGTCGCCTCATAATGACGAACATACACTTGATCTGACCTCCGTAGGCGACGGCGCTCGCGTTTGAACATGGCGTCCGGGGTCTCCTGCAACACCCCATCTTCGTCGTTTACATCATCCGCCGCCCAGGAGATTCTTTGCGTTGTGGGTGTATTGAATACGGTTGCTGGGCTACCACTTTTGGTGCTATCTGCCTGCTCATCCGCACCCACTTGCTGCTCTTGGAGTGTGTCGTCTTGCGCGCTCTCTTGCAGCACATGACCCACAGCCGTGTGCTGCCAGGTCTCCAAGTCCGACCGTGCTGAAGAGGCTGCAGGTGGAGTTTCGTGCACCTTGCCGCTGCCTTGCAGGTCGACAGGCGAGGCTGATCTCGAGTCTGTCTGCAAATGTGCCTGCACCCCATAGTTGACAATCGAGTCCGCCTGTGGCATACCCGGCGTGGTCGACAGGCCCTGTAAGGTTGACACACCCTTTAAGGTCGACACACCCTCTAATATCGACACACCCTCTGATGACAGACCATCTACCACACCCTCTACTGACAGACCCTCTGATGACAGACCCTCCAATGACCTGTGAGTACCAGGTGCGCGAGATGAGGGCGGAAATGTGTCAAAGACGCCTCCCACGACGTCATCCAGAAGGTTGCCAACTTGTCCACCGAGCTGCAGCAGCTCGACTCTTCCTTGCTCAGTGCTCACACTACTTGGCGTTGCCACACCTCGCTGAAATGCGGAGTTTGGACGACTCGCTCCACTTGCACCGGAGCGTGCCGATGGAAACGAGCCAACCACCACAGACACGACGTGGTCAAGCATACTGCCCACATTGCCGTCGATGTTGAGCAAATCCTCACGTGCGTCCTGTGTAGCCACACTGCTGCCGACACTCCTATTAGAGCAGGCGCCCACGAGAGCATTCAGCACATCACCAACCATATACTCTGCATCCCCACCCAGCTGCGCTAGCTCCTGTCGACCCTGTAACGTGCCCAGGCTACCCACGCTACTCCCAGCACTTCGCTCAGTGCAGGCAGGGGTAGAAGACCCTGATTGAGGATCAACAGCCCGATCCAAGACACAATCAACCAAATCGCCCGTGTCGTGTTGCAGCAGCAGGAGCTCATCGCGAGCCTGCACCGTGCCAACAGAGCTTGTAGTGCCTGGCGCCGACATGCCACTGCGTGCCGAATCCTGCGCCCTTGTATTGTGCCCAGTGTTTTGGAGCACCCCCCTTCTCCCTCCAGACGACACGGGACGAATAGCACTGTGAAGGCGAAGTGGGTGACTAACACTTGGTGGCCTCGACGATGACCCTGGGCGCGACAAGGAAGCGCCTGAACGCGCTGAGGTGGAAAGGGAATCCTGCAAGTCGCAAACGGCATCTGTGAAGGCATCTGAGACCAAGTGCTGCGCATGATCGCCAATGTTGCACAGCTCTTCTCGCGCCTGCACCGACCCTACACTGCTCCCACCTGCGCTGCTAGTTCGGCTGTTCAGGACCACAGAGGGTTGGGACCCGGGGGTCGAAGGACGTGAATCCTCACCTGACTTTGAGACACCTGACTTTGAGACACCTGACTTTGAAACCGCACTTCCTCGCCCCGCGGAAACTGCCTGCTCCAGATCACCATGGTTCTGTGTATCTAGAGTGGCCTCCCCTTGCAGCACACGTCCTGCCTGATGCGCTGACTCGTGCTCTTCCGCCTCTTGCTCTTGTTGTCCCTCGGCACTCCCAAAGTTGCGGCCAACTAGCATGAAGCTAGTGCGCGAGACCCGAGGAGTACCTCCAAAGTGCGTCCCACCGATTACTTCTGAGGACGCACCTCCATCGAGCGCAGCATTGAGCGTATCCTTGGGGTCGCCTGTAGTTTCTGCTTCGACCTCATCGCCCACCAGTTCCGTTACGACGTCGAGTCCGCTGCTGGTGCGTGCTGAGGGCGTCGCACCTGCAATCGCCATCGTGGGTCGCTCTGCGGATGCTGCAGCGCCTGCGGGATCTGAGCCCGCGGTAGTGATAGTATGTTGTATACCTCCTCCAAATGTACCTGTAGCCTCGCCATCGGTACCACGCACGTGCCCAGCCATGGTGTGCGGGCGCATGGCGGTGAGCTTGCTTGTGGCGCTCTGCGTCCGTTCCAGATTTTCCATTGCAGCAACGGTATTGGGTCGTAAGGGGAGGCTGTGCCCGTCCAAGACTTCAACTTCGTCACTGCTGCTGTGGATATCCTCCTCATCCGATTCTTGGCGCCCAGGAGCTGAGCGGTAGTAGACAATGGCACATGCAGCTTTCGACATCGCCACGTCCATTTCGAGCTGCTGCAGAGATGCAAGTTTGCGCCAATACATCTGAAAGCTCTCGGGTACCTGTTGGCGCGAATCGGGCACCCACCCATGTTTCGCCCCGCGTAGCGCCAGCACGACAGAAGGCTCGCCTTCTTCAACACCCCACGCTGCTGTCTTTATGACGTCAGCCGCTTCTTCAGGGCAAACAGGCTCTTTACTATAGCTCAGGCGCGGGTCAACCGTTAAGAGGTGAATCATACGCTGTGCATATTTGGTCCGAAGCTGAGGCAACACGTCGCGATACAGCACTTTGCGCTCATCTTCCACGTCCCCCCTTCCACGGTCTTCCTCCAAGGAGGAGCAGACGTAAAGCACCACAGTGCGCCAAAGCGGTATTTTCTGCGGTTCAGGCTTATTTTTTGCTTTTGCGGGATCCTCTAACTTCTCGGCGGGAGTAATGCTCATAATGCGGCTCGTGTGCTTGCCCTGGTACACCTTGCTGTCTATGTCCTTGATCTGCGCTATCAGCTGCAAGACCACCCCGTCGGCGGTGATGCCGTCTCCTAGGGCAGCCAAATCACGCTCCAGAGCCATGTCAACAATGATGCTCCCACTCCGCAATGCGGAGACGTGCAACAGCTCCCTTGGCACGGCACATGCTTCGGCAATGTCACCCAGGACCTCGTCCTCGAATTGGACGCGGTTCTCATCGTCGATGTAATCAAAATCCATGTCCAGCCTCACAGAAAAAATGAGCGGCGGTTTTCCCTCGGCCTCATCCTCTGAGCCCTCGGGTTCCTGCCACGCGAGGTCCCGCTCGACAAGTTTTGCGACCTTGGAAACATCATACCCCGAATTCAGATTTATCTTTGTCCGCCGCATCGTGCCGCGAGCGGGGTCTCTCAGCTTGATCCGTTTGCCCATCAGAAACGCCGGCATATCCTCCTCCTCCTCCGAGGACGTCTCGCTCTCCTCGCTGGAGGCATGTGATCCGTCCATCTGCCGTTCCAAATGCTCTGCCAGAGCCAGCTCCTGGCGATTGTTCTGTTCTGCGAGCTTCTTTGCCAGTGACGCACGCCGTTCTTGCTCCACCCGCCGCTCGCGTGCCTTGTGATCGCGCTCTCGCTGCGCGTCGAGCGCCTCCTTCTCCTTGCGCTCGAGCTCGGCCTCGTCGACCTCGTCGATTCCCGCGATCGGGCTCCCCACAAACTCCTCGGGTGCCAGCGCGTTCATCGAAAGAGACGACCCCGCTACATCCGTGGGGTCGGATACGGGCGTGCCCTTGCCGCACGAGCATCCGCAACCCATCGTGGGTGCAGACTGAAAGTGAGAAAGGACACCTCCGTCCTTTACGTATTCAAGTCCGTTGAATCTCCAAAAGGTACCATCCCAAGAGTTTTATTTTTTCCCCTGACGCTTTTGGGGGCGCAATGCTTTCCACCCCCGACGCTTTCCAACGCTTGTCACCCCGCAGCCTCGACCGTGGCTTCTTAACCGTTTGATGTGTCATTTTCGTTTCAAAGAACGAGTTCTATGGATTTTTTTTGCAGGATTCATCTGGTTCGTGGCGACAGCGAGTTCTCGGATCAGCAGAGGAGCAAGGAGGGGGTTTTGAGAAGTGTTTGCGGGATGAGTGGGATTCTCGCAGTTCCCATCCACGGGGCGGAGGATGAGGTGCTGGAACTGCCCAAGGACCAGCTGCCCGATGACCCCAACGAAATCATGCAGATTCTCGCAAACGAGTTGGCGCCCCTCAAGCTCTGGCTTGAGCTTGCCGTATCCTACTATCAGCAGCAGCGCATCGACCAGTTCACTGTCGTCATGGAGACCTCCACTGGAGAAGAAGGTGTGCACCCCCCACATGCCCCCGCTTCTTGTCTACCGCGCTCTGCCCCCGCGCTCCCCCGTGTACAGACAGCTCCATGCACACAAAACTCTCTCACGAGTTCTATTATGACATGATCACGGGCTCCCCGTGCCTCCCCGTCCAGGTCCATTCTATCAGGACTACTACAAGGACGACAAGGAGGGGCGTATTGCGCTTCTCAACTGTCTAGCGGCATACAATACGACCATCGCCGCGCGCAGCAAGAGCAAGCCGGTATGTGTTCGTGTTATTTGTGTGGGATATATTCGCGGCCCATGGCCTCTGCTGATGAATGAGTGCGTGCTGCTGCCTGTTTCCTGTTATCGACAGGTCAAAGAATCATCTCTCGCGCGCGCAATCGAGCTCTACCAGCAGGTCCTTTCCCATTCTCCCTATGCAACCTCGCGGTCCCAAGCTGCGGGCAAACATACAGAAGTATGTGGGCAAACATACTGTAACATGAAACCCCCTGCCATGCACGCTGAGCTCCTGTGCTTATCTATCGTAACCATATCGTTACGGAGACAATGGTGTCCAACTGCTGCCACTGTGTCACATCAGAAAGCATGTATGTGATACGTTGTTGTGACAGGCTGACAAAATCGACCCAAACATTGCACTGACCTACTGCGGCAAAGGCCTTGTGCACATGGCGAAGATGTCGCTTTCTAAGGCTAAGATGTCGATGTCGAGGACGACAGACCAGTGGAATGAGCATCTTTCGCAGGCAGGCAACAACTTTGACAGAGCGTGCCAGTGTGATAGCACGTGCATCCCGGCCATCCTGGGCAAAGCTGCAGTGCAATTCAATAGACGGCAGTTTGGTGATGCTCTGAAGAGCTACAAAAAAGTGCTGCAACTCAACCCTGCCTGCCCACCTGAGGTTAGAATAGGCCTGGCACACTGCTACGCAAAGCTGAAACATGTGGACAGGGCTATCCTGGCCTTTAAGCGCGTGCTAGAACTTGCGCCTGAAAACGTTGAGGCGCTATCAGGCTTGGCCATCCTCGAGATGAACTCTGTGCCCGATGAGAATCTTTCGCCGCAGGATAAGGACAAATACATGGAGAAACAGGTCGAGAGTGCCATGAAACTGTTTGAACGTGCTTTCAACAGTACTGGCAATCTGGGCGATTCGAATGGTGTGGTTCTCAATCATTTGGCAAATCACTTTGTGATTGCCAACGATCTCGACAAGGCCTTCAAGCTCGCTACCAAGGCCTTCAACAGCACTGAGGTGAAGAAGATTCGTGCTGAAAGCTGCTACCACATTGCGCGTACTTACCACATTAAGAATGAGTTCGAGCAGGCGCACAAGTATTATGAATACGCCGTGCAATTCTGGCCAGATTACTTGCTGCCACAGTACGGGCTGGGTCAGACGAATGTGCACCTGAACAAGTTGTCTGAGGCCATGGCTTGCCTCGACATGGTGCTCAAGGCGCACCCCAACAGTTATGAGGTGCGCAAGCTTATGGGCTGTGTGGCACACCGCAATGGGCTTGTGGACAAAGCTTTGCAGCACCTCATCTTCATCACCGAAAACTATCCAGAAGAACGCATAGACGAGGAGGTGTGGGTGGAACTTGGCACGCTGCACGAGCAGCGCGATGCCCCCCGCGCGCTGCAGTACTATTCGAAAGCTCGCGACGCTCTCAAGCGCCGCAAGGCCAGGGTGCCGGCAGAGCTTCTCAACAATATTGCAGCGCTATATCACAAGAAAGGTCTGCTCGCGCAGGCAAAGATCTTTTATGTCAAGGCGCTCAAACAATTTAATGTCAAGCCCCCTAGGTACTGCTGTTCCTCTCTGCAGTATGCACGTCTATTTGGAATCTTTGTTTGGTGCTGTTGTGGTTTTTGCGCAACAATGTGCATATATGTATATATATGTGTGTGTATTTACATATATCCATATATACATACATATATATATATGTATATACATATATATATATATATA
>Ga0335398_10010769_pt1 | contig 10354 bp, 9 predicted proteins | sample BON03_FD_205742 | JGI IMG/M metagenome (GOLD analysis project Ga0335398, IMG submission 205742) | Freshwater microbial communities from Lake Bonney liftoff mats and glacier meltwater in Antarctica - BON-03 (spades assembly) (version 2) | ecosystem: Environmental > Aquatic > Freshwater > Ice >... | reverse complement strand
TATATATATATATATACATATATATATATATATATACATATATATTGAAATATGTTCATGTTTATGTATATTGATATATATATTTATACATATGTATACACATATATATCGACTTGAGATGTGTACTACAAATCCAAGTGCTTCTGGCACTAGTCGGCGAGATGACGCTCTTTGAAATTCTTTTATATTATTGAACTTGAATTAGTGTCCCCCAGGTGCCAATCTTGTTCGGACAAACACCCCGTATGGATAAGCGTGTCAGACAAGAGCCTGCACCATTTGACACACGTCTGAGTTTGTCTATTGTACAACTGCTAGAAGTCGACTACTACTACCTCTACCAGCCCACGAAGACTGTCTACAAGGACCTAGAACAGCTAGAACTCTGCAACTTACGCAGGTGTCTTTCGGGTGTGTCTGTGGTGTGATTCGTGCAGTGGCACAGAACTTGACGGCGGCTCCTCGTCCTTTTTCTCCCGCGCCTCGCGACACACGTCTGCGGGCGGTGTGGGCGTGATGGGAATGGGAAGGACATGCAGACGCAGCTCGAGTGCGAGGAGCCTCTCCTCTCGCGTCAAGTCCAGCAAATGTTGAGTGGCACTCTTGTTTGACTTGCCCCCCCACATTGGCGGGCTTTCTGACGATTCACGGCTACTGCGCTCGCCGGAACTCGAAGGTACAGCGGCACTCTCGTCAACAGACTGATTGTCACCTCCTCTACAATCTCCACTCATTTGGATGCTGCGGTGGAGGTGGCTGCTGACAAGTGGGCTGGAGCAGTGCTTGCTCGAGCTGCTGTAGCGCTTGGCATTCCGCGGAGGGGGTGGAGGTGGTGGATTCGGCGACGCCTCACGTGTGCGTCGATTCGTGGGTCTTGCGCTCCGATTCGTGGATCCTGCGCCCGCCGTGACTCGGAGCTCCTGTGCAGGGGTCCGTGCATTCAGCGACGCCTCATATGTGCCAAAACTGTTTTCCGCGGACGAGAAGGTGGTGCTGCGCGCCTTGTGGGCTGACGATCGCGACCTGGGATTGTCGTCGCGTGACACCTCGCGTGTGCGTAGGTGGTGTGATTCTGGTTTGACTTGTCCCAAGGTGTTGATTGGTTCGTCATGGCATGCCTGGATTAGCTGTGTGGATCATCCATTACACATAACTTAGCGGCAAACATGACGTAGCAACCACACACACATAAAAGACAAACAAACACACACATACACACTCTCTCTATCTCTCACATACACACACGCGGGAAAGATGCCAGGTCTCAAGACCACGACTCGTTGGGTCAAAAAGATAGGTGCGCGGGCACACGGAATAGAGCAATAGAGCAACTAAGATTGACAAAGGCAGGCACTTGGCACCAAGGGGGGGGGTGTACCTTGTCGAGTGCAGGCGAGCGGCTGTGACGGGCCGCAGTCAATGCTGCATTCTCGCTGCGCATTTGTCTTGTGTCTGCCGTGCGTCGTGTATCAGCCTTTGTCTTCCAGCAAATAGGAGCTTGCTTGGAGAAAGAAGGTGGGTACCAAGTGCTTTGACCCTCACAGCCTTGACCCTCACAGCCTTGCTGGCCGTCACTCCGCATCTGGGCAGCCTGCTCAAAGGATTGTCTTGTCCCCACACGCTCGGCACCGCGCATGTGCATTTGCAAGCGAACCTCTTCCTCTAACTGCATCAACTTGGATCGCGACTGTGTGGGTGTCGCTGAAGATGCTTCACCGTGAGATGCTTTAGCGTGAGATGCTTTAGCGTGAGATGCTTTAGCGTAGGATCCTTCTGGTCTACGAAGCGTGCGGTGAAGCGAATCGTTGAGCGTGTCGTTGAGCGTGTCGTGAAACGCGACAGATGAATGTCTGTCTCTCTCTGCCGATCTCGAAGGGCGTTCCAAAGCACGGAGCTGAGGCTCTGGGCTCCACTCAGGTTCACCTAAGCGCTGGCGCATGAGAGCTGCTGCCTCCGACGCTGGCAGTTTACGCACGGTTTCGAAGACCATTGCACGTGCACCCTCGGGCGCAGGAGACACGTGCGTGGGAGACTTGGCGGGAGACTTGACAGGAGACCTGGACCTTGCTTGGCCACGATCCTCACACTCGAGGGAGATATCGAGCATTGCCCTATTCATCTTGTTCCACAATGCTTGCACCTCCATGTCTTGGGTGTCTCGTGGCAAAAGCTTGTGTTGGGTGTCGTGTGGCAGGAGGTTCTTGCCCCACAGTCTAGACCGAGATGGTGGCGACAGAGAATGCTCGCAATGGTCTTTGCCGCACGACGTTGCAGCGTGCTCGAGCAGCTGCAAAGGCTCCGCAGCGAAGATGACCTGAGCGTCAATAGATGGTGTCTTGACATATGGCGCACTGACACTCGATGCCGCGACACTCGATGCTTTGACACTCGATGTTTTGTCGTCATTGGCCCTACTGTGTATCATGTGTGTAGTATTCAGCCGTGTAATGGGCGAACCCGAAGACGTTGGCTTCAGCGCCTCGACATTAAACGAGGCATCCAAGAACGCTTTGCTCTCACCCATCGCTGCATCACCCTCGACTTGTGAGAGGATGTGCGCGATGCAATTGTAGCGGCCGCCAAAGGCATCCTCAGTATTGAGTTGCTGCAACAAATGCCAGGCCTCGCTGCAGTAGACATGGGCTTGCGAATGATGATGATTCTCTTTGAGACGCCGAGCTAATTTTGCAAAGGCCTCTGCCTCAATGAACTTACTCTCCGTCCATGGACCACCTTCCCTCGCAGGTGACTCTGCTGCCCGCTGTCGGTGTTGGCTCGACGAAACACTTGCATCTATATCCATCGAAATGTGTGCATCTAAGCCCCTTGCCTTCTCCATCGTGCCTGGAGAGCAGGTGATGACAGAGCGCACGGGCCAAGTGCTGTATGCATCGTCTACAGATGCGCCAGCATTCTGTGAATGATCTGCATCAGCACGTTGCACACGGATTGATGAGCGCAGCGAGTGGTCCATGACGCGCATCGGGCGCGCCTCGCGTGTGAGCACCACCTTTGGCTCTTTTGCTCTGCCGGAACTGGTACCACCCTCATGTGAGGGTGGAGACTGAGGCGGATGCGGAGCGTCTTGCGACTCCCGCGCATCTTTCAATATCGGGGATGCTGGTCGCAAAGAGGCCTTGGCACGGTGAGGCGTGATCTTGACTCTACTGCTAGTAGGCGTCATGTTGACGTGATGTTGGCGGTGAGGCGTCGTGTTGACTGTACTGCTAGTAGGCGTGATGTTCACTGTACCAGCAGTCAGGCCTGGCACTTCAGTGTAGCCACCAGGCAACGAATTGGGCTTGATGGGAGCGTGCACCTCGCTTTTCACTTCGAGGCGTTGCATGTTGGTCAAGACCCTTGAAAACCGGATGAGCATCGCCGAATACCACCGTGTTACCATTGTTCGTCGCACCTTGGCCTGCAGCCCCAGCACATGCTCCGACAATCCTGCCGCCATCTCTCGTACCGAAGTGCGGGAAAAAGGAGGACGCAAAGAAATCTCATTCCCAACTGAAGCTGCACCCACCAAGGTATGTGCGTCATTTCTCTGAGTCTGTGACCCAGTTGGTACACTGGGTGGGGCTACCGCTACTGGCTTGCGTGCAGCTACTGGCTTGCGTGTTGCTGCATCTTGCCGTGCTGCTACATTGCGTGGTGCTGCCTGTTCTAACGGAAGGGGGGACATGGCACCGTCAACGTGTACTGGTTCCTGCGCAAAGTAAATTGCAACTCGCAGAGCAGACACAAAACCATGCTCGTCAGACTGAAGCCGGCCGTGCTCGTCTAAAAGATTGAACCACTGATCCACTGCTGCACCGGGCGATACTCGTAGCGCAATAAGGCCAATCCTTTGTTTCGTGCTGCTCGAGTCCTCATGAAGTGTGAGAAGCAAGTCCACGGTTTCGTGCGTGAGGGTTACCATCAAGGGTCTCGGCCCAGCGTCGTGTGTGCCGTCTCCATTGCCTCTCTCATGCGGGAGAGTGTAGAGCCTCTCAAAATTAAAACTGTCATGGAATTCAAAATTGTGCGCCTGGCTGGCAGCTGGTGTAGTGTGCTGTGGAGAACGCAAGTGCATTCTGAGACTCATGTCACTCACACTTGTTTCTCTCACGGGCGTGTCGGCCTGCGACAGCACATGCACCTTGCTCCACTTCAAGCTTTCATGAAGAGACGCCCAGCATACCACACGCCGTGCTCTCAAAGTGTATGGCAAACTGTTGTATGGCAAACTGTTGTATGGCAAACTGCGGGACTGGACGATATCCACTCTCAATGACGCTTCTCTCAATGACGCTTCTCTCGATGACACTTCTCTCAATGATGCTTCTCTCAATGACGCTTGTGCGTTTCCGACAGTGCTGCTAGTGCTGGGAGGCAATGGAGCAAAGGCTGATGGGGCGCCATTTTGTGGGCATGCCTGCATCATCCGCATGCCCTCGGCATCTGCGGGTCTATCGAGAAACAAGGACAATGCAGCTGCGTCTTTGGGTGGCGACATGGATTTCCCCCACATTTCGAGTGTGCGATTTGCACTTGAGGTGGAGGTGGGAGAGCCTTCGGCCCTGTCCCACTGGTGATCGCTCATTATGTTTGGTACCTCCACGGGCGAATATCTGTAGAAAAGCGTGTCTGGCGAATGGAACCTGTAATTTCTCACAGCACGGGCAGGACAGAGAGGAGTCGAGAGAGAAGTGGAAAAATTCAGTCAATTTTTTTGAGAGAGTCGTGGAGCATAGCTCACATCCATTCACGAATTACGCCCCTCTCCTGCACTTGCTGATGCCAAGAGCTGGGTTGAAAGTCATACCTCGATGTAGGCGGGGAAGGACTTGTCGACGACGCAGGGCGTGTTAATGCCCTCGTTGATCGCGCCAAGCTTGGCGTGACCATGTCCGTGTGCGCTATCACATCGAGACCTCCTCCGCCATATCTGCTTACCCCCGCACTAGTGCTCGGGGTGTGGGGAGCCCGCAATGCCGGATGCATGATGTCTTTGCAAGTCACGGGACTAAATCTGAATGGTGATCCCGCGCCTTTGCTGGCAGAGGCATCGGGGGAGAGGGAAACAGATATCGCGCGCGCTCGATGCCCGCCACGATCCCTTTCCTCATCAAGCCCCATAGCCCTCCAGGCAAAAACGTTCTCCACAGGACTCTGGGAGCCCCTCCCAGGCCGCCCGAATCCTGCAACAGAAGAACAAAGACAAGAAGTGATGTAGAAGAATAAAGACGCGATTCATCTCTGGGCCTGGCCATCGTGTACAAACTACAATTTTTGCTGGTGCAGCAAAGCACTTCAGCCGACAGCAAGAAGCGTGCACGCACCTTGCACTGGCGAGGTCGGGCGGCTCACGGGGACGCCAGACGAAAACTGCGTCGGTGACCGAACCGGAGGCGAAAGCGCGACGGGCGAGGACGAGGCACTACCTCTGTGCGAAAATTTGCCTGCCAACGGCCACCCGCACCCACCCTCCACGAAGGAAGTCGTGCACATTAACACCCTGACAGTATTCGCCCACGTTCTCGCGCTTTGCCCACGATGCACACAAAAAAGCAAAAGCAGCACCAACAAAAGCAACAACAGCGTCCACAGACCAAAGGACCTTTGTCGCGAATGTCCATGCCGTCCAGAACTGAAAAGAGTGAGCGCCGCGTCGAGTGCTTGGCCTGAGGGTGCGCACGCGTGAGTGCGAGGCGAGTGCAAACGCAGTGCAAGACAGAAGGGCGAAGAGATTGCCGAGGTGGTGCAAAAAATTTCCACACAATCCAGACATGCACTTTCAGCCACAGTGAACAGAGCAAAGGGCAAGGCAGGGACCTGGTGGTCCCCCGTCATCTCTATCACGCTGTGTGTCTCGCTGCTGGCTGACCGCCATGTGTCGAGTGGAGACATTCCGCACTCCTCCGTATACATGCATGTGGAGGAGTCGCTGATGTCAGGAAATGAAATCTCCATTCGATCGCTGGGTATTCCGCCATCTCCGTACATGCGCATTGTCTCGGTTGGGCGATGCGCCCTAAGCTGTATGCTTCGGACCTCACCCTTTTCCCATCCTCCGAGAGCTCCTGCCAAGCTTTCCAGAGCCAGGAAGTTTTCTCTAGTACGAGGCGTGCACAATCACGCAGTAGTTAGCTGGCGAAATGCAGTCGTACGTAACAACCTGAATGTATGATGCAAGAAAGGTGAGTGTAATAAATCTTAATCATATACTGCCCCACGCTTGGTGCGGTGATGTGTGCATGCAGGTCATGCATGCATATCTGTATGTCTGTATGGATGAATAAATGTGTATCTGTCTGTCTGTCTGTACTCATATTTGTACAGGCGTGTATGTATGTATGTGTATGTGTTTGTATGTCTGTGTGGATGCATATAAAGCACGTATGTATGTATGTTTGTTTGTGTGTGTATACATGCACATTTATTTATACATGTATGTATGTATACATGCAAGTACACATGAATTTATTCATGTGTTTGCACTCCCTATGCCTGCCTCGGATCACACCTCAATTCAAAACATGGCTGGAAAAGTCCCAACTGCTCTGTGACAGTTTGAATCGCGATGATGCCCCTGTGATGTGTATGTAGCTCATGATCACTCCCACAGTGATTCCCAGTATTAGTTTAACAAACAGAGCAACACACACACACGTCGAAGATGTCAAGGCAGCCGCGCGTCTTGTCCCGAAGGAGTACAAACGCCTGTGCGCTTGTGAGTCAATGTGCCCGCCCGATGCTTTGCCAGCACGCCTTCGACTCGGCGAGCATTTGTCTCATCAGTTGTGCATGTCTCACTCACATTCTTTCCATCAGGTCCTCGCGGCGCTGTTCCTTGCCGATAACTTTGCTGTAGACGCGAGGCAGGGCAGCGAGGCAGCTATGGAGGGCAAGCCGCGATCACCAGCAGAAACAGCTGAGCGGTGGGGCATCAGCGTCGCAACGATGGCGCGGGTCGAAGCACTGGGCCAGCAGGTTGACACAACGTATCAAGGGTGGGTGAGATCGCGTGATCGCGCAGGTAATCTCCATCCTTATCGAGTCTACCGCCGACATTGTATCGCCATCCGCTCGTCCGCTCGAGTTCACAGACTGTGAAATCTTTGGAAGGTCAATTCGGTAGCGTGTGAGCAATGAATGGCAGGAAGGGGGCAGTGGTAAGGGGGCATATACACGATTGATGACAGTCTTGTGGAGACTCCATGTGGAAATATTGAAATCTGACGACTGATGGATGGTGGCCACATGGCAGCGTTGGAAAAAAGCATCAAGCTGCAGGCTGCAATTGTGGAACTAGCCCCAAAGAGCTGGGAGATGCAGGCGTCACTTGCAAACCTGTACTATTATGGCGGTGATGATGCAACAGCTGAGATCCATGCCCGACAGGCAGTACTGCTAAATGCTGGTGTGGCCACGACGCAGAAGCTGCTTGGTCGAATTTTGGTGCAGATTGGTCGCTCTCAAGAGGGGCTGCCCCACCTGCAAGAAGCACTAGGTAGGAGCAATGCATAAATGTATGCATAGGGCGTGCGACGGTGAAGCGCGCCGCGCCCAAGCGGCCGCGCGTCAGGGTAGGTCCAAACGCATGAGGGGAAAAATATGGTGGGGTTTATTAGGGGACTCCCCCTTATCAACCCCCCCAATGAACTCTCTCTTACGCTTTTGCTCCGACCTACACTTCTGCGCCAACCTACACTTTTGCCCCGCCTTATACTTTTGCCCCACCCTACACTTTTGCTCCGTTTCACACTTTTGTTCTGCACTACACTTTGACCCCACCCTACACATTTAACATGGAGGGTCCCAGGCGCGCGGCGGCAGTGGGGTCCGATGCTGCTGCGCGCCACCCGAAGTTCCGGACTTCGGGAATTCGGGTGGCGCGCGGCAGCGTCGGGACCCTCCGCCGCCGTGCGCCTGGGACCCCCCATTTTCCCCTCATGCGTTTGGACCTGCCCTGATGGCGCGCGGCCGCCTCGGCGCGCTTTTCCGCCGCGCGCCCCTCTTCCCCTTTCGGGGCCCTCAATTTTCCCCCCGCCTCGTTTGGACCTACCGTGATGACACGCGGCCACTCGCCGCCGCGCGCCCCATTGAGTCTTTTCACATTGGGGGTTGGGGTTCGACAGCACTAGCACCACACGACGGAGAATGCTGGCATAAGGTGGGCACAGTCTTGTTTGAACAAGGCCTGATGCAAGGAGCAGTCACATGCTTCCGCGCTGCGGGTGCGCTGCGCAATGATTCGCTATCGTGGCTCAGCGCCGCACACACCTTGCACAAGCTCCAAAAGGTGCGCATATCCATCCTGTTTGCTCCGCTCTGACTCAAGCGCACCCCCACAGCACACACATGATGCAGGAGTGCCCAGTTTGGGATTTTTATTTGTATTTTCTTCTGTGAGTCCTCGCAACCGGCAGATTCCAAACTGCAAGGGGGTTTCTTTAGGTAGGGCTGGAATGTTTTGGAGATTCGCGCGCTAGCAAACGGGCCGACCAGCACGGTGCATCTCGACATGCTTGCATGCATGCGATATCGAGCAGAAGAGGAGATAGAACAGGAATGCAACGTGGCTATTCCAGGTGCTGAGGAAAACAAAAGATCTCGTGTCCTTACTGTTTGGTGGGTAGAGGTACAAATGGTCAGTGCACTTGTGGTAGTGGCAGTGTGATAGCATGAGCAGTCCTGGCACCATGGGCCATGCGCAGAGTCTCAGTCTACTTGATGCGTGTAAGCTAAGCGCAGACGAGAGCACCCTCTAGCAACCTCTGTATCTCTGTGCATGTGCGAGAAGGGGTGCCCGACGCGCTCCGTGCAATGACTCATTCGTATGTTTACCACGACTCAGACATGACTCATTCATGTGTGTGCACCATGACCCCTGCAATAAGCGTGCCTCCCTCGCGTGACACATGACTCATGCACACGTGTGACGTGAAAGACTTGATGTGAAAGACAAGTCGTCTCAAATACCCACAGCGCGGAGAGGCATACAAGTTGTACCACGCCTCAATACGAGCTGACGCAGCCAACCACGACGCTTGGCAAGACTTTGCCTTTGCTCTTTCCGACGGCCAGTGGCACAAATGGGCTGAGTGGGCCTCGCGTCAGGCGCTTGCTCTCAGGCTGAATGGAGACAACTACTTCACCGTAGGCAACCACCTGCTCAGCCAAAAGCGGTACGCCGACGCGCGGCAGCTCTACTTGCAGGGCGCTGCGCTCTCGCCCAACAATCCGGGCTTGATGCACAATCTGGGGTTCGTGTGCCACTTATCGCACGATGACGTGGGCGCCGTCGACGCCTCGCTGCGCACCTGCCAGGTACAGCACGCTGTTGCCATACCTCTCTTGAATCATTCTGCTGCATAATCCCTTCGCGCGTTTGGCTACACCAAACATCAGCAGCGCCGACTTCTGAGAATGTGTAACTGCTGCACACCTGACAGATCTACCTCGCCGCCACGACCCCGCCCTCCGCGAGGCAGGCGCCCCTTGAGCTCACACCCGAGGAAGAGGGTAGGTCTCCCATGTATATTGCGGGGCTTGGGCATGCGCTGCGCCGTGCTGGGCAGCTTGATCTGTGTGTTGCCGTCATGGCTTCCCTGCGGCAACCGCCGCAGCCTCCTGACTTGCGGTCGAATCTTGCTGCTTCTTCTCGGTGGGATGCTGGTGGTGGAGGAGGAGGCAAGGGGAATGGTAACGCTCCGGTCCTGGCAAATGGCAAAATGATTATTAATGACAACATTCGCATTGATCCTGCTGTGCTGTTGTCGGCCCTCGCCCGCGTCCAGGTCGCTGGAGAGAGAGAGCGCGCGCGCGCATACACGCGCTCATGCTCGTGCGTGTGCACACATGCACGAGCGTGCGCACATACTTATGCACACACGCACAAATGCACATATTCACACCTTCATATACTCACATACACTCACACTCTCTCACACACGCACGCACACGAACGCACTCGCGCCCACACATATGTAACATGTATACATATGTGCACATACATCTGTATATACACACATATGTAACATGTATACATATGTGCACATAGATCTGTATATATGAATACATATATCAGTAGCGAGAAAAAGAGTTCTCGCTACTGATGCCTTTTCGTTACTCGCTTTCTCGCGCTCCAAATACGTGTGAGTTCTCCCGTATGCAAACATAGGCGCGCGAGTTTGTGTGTGTGTGCGTGCGCTTGTGCGAGCGTGTATGCACGCGTGTGTGTATGTGTGTGTGTACGTGCGTGCGTGCGTGCGTGCGTGTGTTTGTGTGTGTGTGCGTGTGCGTGTGCGTGTGTGTGTGTGTGTGTGTGTGTGTGTGTGTGTGTGTGTGTGTGAGTGTGTGTGTG
>Ga0335398_10010766_pt1 | contig 10356 bp, 10 predicted proteins | sample BON03_FD_205742 | JGI IMG/M metagenome (GOLD analysis project Ga0335398, IMG submission 205742) | Freshwater microbial communities from Lake Bonney liftoff mats and glacier meltwater in Antarctica - BON-03 (spades assembly) (version 2) | ecosystem: Environmental > Aquatic > Freshwater > Ice >... | reverse complement strand
GAAATAGATTAATTAATTAATTCACCAAGGAGCTAAGTCAGAATTGTTTTGATTTTTTTGTAGAAGTTATGAAGCGCGGTGTGCACTTGTATAGAATGGATTAACTGGGTCCTAGTAAAAAGTGGCGTGAACAACAATCATTTTCAATTTTCAATTGGGATGACGGAAGAGTTGATTGGTAGCAGAGTAAGTTGAAGTGTCTTTTAATTTCCACGTATGACATCGCACTTCACTAGTATTCAGGTAGTTATGAAAATGGAAGAATGGATTCAAAAGGTGACTCTGAATATACATTTCCAAATGGTACCAAGTACATCGGAGGGTTCAAGAATGGCTGCTTCCATGGGGTCGGCGTCTTGGTGTTTAAAGACCAAGGGAGTTACAACGGAGAGTGGAGACACGGAGAGTTGATAGAGGGGAGCTACACCTTTGAAGATGGTCTCGAGTACATTGATGACGAGAAGTGGGCGTTTTGCACTGAGAAAGACAGACGGTATCACAACGAAAGATTAGGACGTCCTTCTGGGAGCAGTTTGATACGACCAGTTTCTAGAGATAGTAATAAGCTGCCGGTAGGAACCTACGATGCCATGGATGGATACTACGATCCATCAACGATGAAAATTCACCACTACGAAACTTCAAAAATTGTCAGAACTCCAAATTCAGACCAGATTGAATTAATAGTTAGAAGAGGTTACTGCGGTTAAAAATATCATATAAGTTTGTATTATTTGTGATTCTTAGCTTGACAGGCTTGGTCCATCATGGCAAGAAGGTCATCATCGTCAGAATCTGGTTCCTTTCCAGCCCCAGATTCTACATTGTCAAACCCCAAGTCATCCATTTGCTCATTCATCGTTTTTCGATGTGATTTTGCATCAACTGTTACAACCCTAGTAGGTGGCTTGGAAGCCCCGTGCATCGCCACATTGTCATCAGAATCCGAGTCAAATCCACTAGTAGCAAACAGGTTTAGTTTGAATCCACCATATGATGAGGAAGTTCCGCCAATAAGATCGGCCAACTGTTGTAGATCCTCAGATGCTGTTGTTTTGCTCTCCTCCGGTTGCTTTTCCTCCTCTGTCTTTTCCTCGTTGTGTATTTCTTCAGATCGAACCAATGCATAGAGGTTGATTCCAATGCTGCTCTTGATAATATCATACTGTCGTTGATCGTATTCTTCAGGGGATGCACCGTGAAGTGTGTAATCTGCCTTGTGTTCGCTGGACACGTTTGCCTCAGCATCATAGGTACGAATCCCACCTGGAACAGGGGTCTCGGATGGACATGGACCGTCCAAGTTCAGGAATATTTTGCCATTGGATCTATCTTGCAAATTCTCTTGTAAGAGTAAAGATACTTTCACGTTTCTTCCCTGTAGAAAATCGCTTAAGGTCTGTTTCAGAGACCAAAGTTGTCCTATGGATAAACTGGGATACATCATGTCAATCTTGAGACTACAGTCGTCTATGTAAGATTTAATCTTGGGGTCCGTTACATAAGATCTTAAAACTTTGATATGGGTTGTAGTGACATCAATGATATCTCTTGGGGAACGGCAACTAAGAAACTGGTACTTGAAAACCATAGTCATCAAATCAAAGAGTTTTCCCATACTTGTCTCATTCAGTTTCATAATCGAGGAATGGGCAATCTTGCTGAAGAGCATTTTGGTCTCATTAAAGGAGTACAAGCCCCGAGGCTTAAAAGCAAAACTCAGAAAGGTCGGTTCAAAAAGCTGGCCAATAACATCGTTCAAAACCTTTTCACCTTTAACCGGGTCAACCTTTTGGGCGAGTAATCGTTGCCTCAGGACGTAAATCATTTCTCCACCGAGATTCAACAGCAGAATAGGAAGCGCAACATGTGATGCCATCAAAAACGTCCCACTTCAAATACGCGGGGACCGCACCGAGATCTTTCAAATCGGTGATCATATGAGCCGCGAAGAGCTGGTACAGGCAACAACAAGTCCTTTTATACAAAGTCGATTTGCTGACATGGGAAGGCTTCCAAGCGTATCGAGCTTGCAAGCGGTGTCACCGGAAGTTCATTGGCAGTTCATCAGAACCGAGCTGGCCAATGAACGCACTTTCTTAGCTTGGGTTCGAACAACTCTGTCCATGTTTTCTATCGGATTCGCCATGCTGAAGGTAGAGCAGATCAATAAACCAGACGATCTTCCCTGGTATGACTTGCTGGTTGGACTTTTGTTTTGTTCAACTGCATTTTTATGTGCCGTAGTCGGAGTGCAAAGGTACTTTGCGGTGAAAGATGGACTTTCTGCAACTATTGGGATAGTCAAGGACTTTGATAGGATAGATATCAGATATATAGCTGTGATACTTATAGCAATCATGGTTGCCGCCCTTGCGAGGGTACTAGCGTGCATTATTTTATAGGATTTTCGATTAAATCAGGAAGCCAACGAGAATTAATTAAATGAAGTTTGGAAACAAACAAGCATCATGTATTATTTATTTAAACAAAAAGAACTCACAAACGTGTGTGCAATTATTACTTTCTTCTTGCGCGAAAAACTCGAAAGAAAAAGCCAGATTCGAAATAATGAAAAGCGGGGGGCTTCGAGGCAACACGAATGGTGTTCAAATAATAATTCTTGGATGTCGAAACGGATCATATTGTTCTACAAGTATGTGACATTGGATGATGTATCTAAACGATTAGAGGAGCAAAGATGTATATGCACGGAACTTCAACTAACAGGCCGCATGAGGATTGCTACAGAAGGTCTCAATGGCTCAGTCTGTGGTACGGATGAACAATTATCAAGTTACCGTGATTTCATGGAGAGTCATGGCTCGTTTGGAGGTATACAGTACAAATACAGTGACGCTCCTATGGATAGCGATCCGTTTGCCGATGATTTTCAAATCAAAATATGCTCAGAAATCACCAGTACTGGCAAGATGCGGAACTCAATGCCCACTTCCTTAGGCGGTCAAGGAGGAATACACTTGAAGCCTAGAGAGTTCCATCAGATTGTGAAGCAAGCGAGGGACGATCCAAGTATTGTTGTTATTGACACTCGTAATCATTATGAAACGGTTGTAGGAACTTTCGAAAACGCAATAGACCCAAAAATCAGGAACTTTGCACAGTTCCCTGGTTGGATCGACGCCAACTTGGATTTGATTCGAGGAAAGAAAGTGGCAATGTTTTGCACCGGAGGCATTCGATGCGAGAAGGCCAGTGCCTTTGTAAATAGCCTCAATGTGGCATCTGAAGTATATCAATTGGATGGTGGGATACACAGTTACTTGGAAGAGTTTAGCCCAGATCCGAAAGGCATCAAGACAGAATGCACACTAAAAAACCGCGGCATTGATGAAGATAAAAGCGAATGTTTGTACCAAGGTATAAATTTCCAATTCAACCGCGTTCGTTCTGATGTTTTAGCTGGTCAAGGTACGTCGGTTGATGGGTATCGCCAGGCCAAGTGTATCTACTGCTTCAAGCATTGGTCCCATATATCAGATAAAGCCCAGTGTGATATATGCAAGGATTTTGTTTTAGTTTGTGATGAATGCATGGAGAACCTCAAGCCGACCGTGCACACTCACTTTAGCAACCGTGTTCCTCAAGAACCCGATGGGAAGAAACCGGTGTTATGCTATGAACATCAACTCCTTTCAGATGACTGGCAGATTCACATGGATCGTATAGCTCTTCGTCCAGAGATGTTGAAGATTCAGATAGAAACATTGCAAGCGTTGTTGCCTCATGCGCAACATAATGGGCGTCGAACACGTAACCTCACATTGCAGTTGGAAAGATTAGAACAGTTGTTTCTGCCTCTCAAGGATTCGGTAAACTGTACACAAAAACCCAAATCAATTCCATTTGTTCCTGCATTTGCTTGGTAATATTTATTTTGAATTGATTTTAGTTATTACAGTTGAAAGAATTCCTTGATTCTACCTTTGTTCTCTATGATAGTGTATTCAGTTTGTGCTGCAAGTAAGTTTACCTGTGGCCTAGTATACATGGTGATATCTTTTCCATTTTGAAAAGCGGTTTTGAAGTGAGGAAAATTTGCGAATGGTCCATCATCCCCCAGTTGTATCGCTTCTTGAGTTTCTTGTGGCAACTTTTTTTCAAATTCGGAGCATTTTGTCAGGAGCACCCACATAACTTCAACCGATCTATTCGCTGAAATGCCCCAGAATGAATTATTAATAGTAGTGTATTTTCCTCTCACAACTGCAGGCTTGCCTTCATCCATTAACATTTGAACTTGGCAAAAGAGATCCTCCATCTGCTCCATTAGAAACACATGATTGTGTCCATACCATGTCTTCGGTTTGTCTAAATTGGTTTGACTCTTCGCAAATCCAAAAAAAGAAGCGACTTTATCGGTTGGAGATATTCCTAAATCAGTCGCACTTTTCGCATTTTCCCATACTCGAGGGTTACAGTAATTGATCTGAGAACTACTGGGAAGTTGAGTACTCGGGTTGTCTAATACCAGCACCAATGAAGCATTCCGAGCGAGAAGAGCCAGGAGACCAGTGCCTTCCAGATTCCCTCCATCGCCTGCCACGGTTTCAATATTGTCATGATTGAGTCCTCCGATTGGCGAGTAATTCACCGATGGAGTTAAATGACGCAGGTTGGAAATCCTACTGAACATTTTAGTAAATGCAGCGGACGATATTCCAACTGCATGCGCTAGTGAGAATGCAGATTCGTTATCGTCGACTTGAACATTGTTGAATACCTGCCTTTCAACTTGTTTGCCGAATGCGAAGGACTCAATGAAGCCTCCACCAACTCGGACTATTTTGGTGTTTGAGGATGAATGATAGATTACTTTTCCAACCAGATTCGGAGCAAAAGGAGACCCAACGTATGAGGGAGTCATTTGAAATGAAGCGACGTTGTTGTAGTTCGGTTGATAGCCTACTGCTGCCTCGAGTATGCCGCCCATTATAAATTCTGCCGTCTTACGTTGCACCAAGAAATCTTCCCGTGATAATCCTGGGTTTCTTTTAAGAATCTTTTCTACATCAGCAAGATTTCCAGCCATGAACAGAGACATATTTCCAATGTGAAACGGATCTAGGAAGTTTCGTGCAATCGCACTTTGCCATATCAAGTTAGTGGGTGTACCGTTTCGCTTCATACTTGTCAAAACAGGATTCAGGTTATTCGTGACCGGCTCGCTCAAGGGATTTGATTGCTCATTGAGGTGCTTCAATGTGAGTAAATGCGGATAGGTGATACGCCCTAACAGCTCTTCATCGGTGTAGGAGTTTTGAAACATGAAAATAGAAGTGAACCATGTACCCCCACTAACAGTAGAGATAGCGTCAACCCGGTCTGCAATGTTTCCGATGTTTTGAAGAGCTCGAAATTGACCCGTAGCTGCTGAAAAGGATCGCGACCCTCCTCCTGATACAGAGATACCATTTGTGATTGGCGAGCCAGGAAAGTTGTTACTTAAGCGATTGACGGGATGCACAACAGCATTAAGAATAGCTGCAGCAGAGATTAGTTCGAAAGATAATAATAAGAGGAAGCGCATTTTGAAAGTTCGATTTGGTTTTTGATTTGGTTTTTGATAATATTTGATTCCGAAGGAGAAATTTCAATTTTCACTGAAATTTTCAAAATCAGCGCAGAATGGCCACTTTAGGCTTTTTACTAAGTTTTTAGTATTTGCAATCCGGAATGTTTTCATTATTCTGAATTTTAATGTTTTGACACCAGTTTCATGGAAATAAGAAATGCTGAATTTTAGCAGGATAACAATTCGGAAGATGTGGAAAAAATTGCATCAACTAAATAGACACCTATTCTAGTAGAGGACACCATGAAAATGTTTCTTAACGGAGTTGAGCTTCGAACTCCGCAACTCGCAGCCTTTTGCGAGATATTTGCGAGATATTTGCATCTGGGAGTATTTTTGCATTTGCAAACCTTCCAACATTTTTGTTCATATTTTTTTCGCGTAGGCAATGCCTCAGATACAGCTATAGAATATTTTTTTAACGAGTATGAAAACAAAGCCTTGAAAACTTGTAAACGTCTTCCAAGTCTTTTCATAATTTAATTCTAAGCAGGCTTCATGTTTGTATCAAAGAACTGTGTGTTGGAAATTTGTGCCCAAATAACACACATATCTTACGTTTTTCTGCGTTCTTGTTTTTTTTATTGTGACAACAAAAACCTAAAAACACAAATTTGTGGCGATGATGATGTCCTTCAGTAGAGCCAAGATTGGTTCCTCTCTAAGAGCGATGAGTACCCAGGCAGGAACTCGATTCGAAATCCCAGTTGAATTCAAAGGACATGGTACGTATTGAAACAATGAATCGCTATGGGAGTACTAACAACGTGGTGCAGTTATTGATCCTCCTAAACAGGAAGCATATGCAACTAAAGAAGAACTCCTGACGTATCATCGCGAAATGTACACGATTAGGCGCATGGAGATTAGCAGTGATCAAGAGTATAAAGCTAGGAACATTCGTGGTTTCTGTCATTTGTACGATGGACAAGAAGCGGTGGCCATGGGTGTTGAAGCGGCTCTGAACCACGATGATGACTGGATCACGACGTATCGATGCCACGGTGCTGCTCTAATGCGAGGTGCTACTGTGCAGCAGATATTCGAGGAGCAATTTGGGTACCGTGGAGGCATTGCTGGTGGTAAGGGTGGATCGATGCACATGTACAACAAGTCAAGTAACTTCTACGGCGGAGCAGCTATCGTTGGAGCGCAGGTTCCTATTGGTGCTGGTCTAGGTTTCTACCACAAGTACAAGCGGACCGGTGAAAATCCCATCAACTGCTCGATTGTGATGTACGGAGATGGTAGTGCCAACCAGGGGCAATGTTGGGAGGCTGCAAACATGGCTGCGCTGTGGCACGTGCCTGTGATATTCGCTTGTGAGAATAATGAATTTGGAATGGGAACTTCAGTTAACCGTCATTCAACCATCACTGAGTACTACAAGCAAGGCAACCAGATACCAGGTATTTACGTCGACGGTCAGGATGTATTAGCGGTTCGTGAAGGTACCAGATTTGCAAAGGAACACTGCACAAGTGGTAAAGGCCCAATTTACATCGAGTACAAAACATACAGATATCATGGACATTCTATGTCAGACCCTGGCATCACGTATCGAAGCAGAGAGGACGTGACAAAAGTTCGTCAAAGTCGCGATCCTATTGAGCAGCTGAAGGCAAGAATTTTGGATGCTGGATTTGCTTCGGAAGATGAACTTAAAACCGTTGAAAAGGCGATTAGAGTAGAGATTCAAGATGCATTGACTGCCGCAAAGGCCTCCTCCATGCCAGACGCTTCAGAACTGTTCACAGATATTTACACCACCGGACGACCTCATCAGGAACCAAGAAATTCACGAGTTGAGACAGAATACCCAACAGAAATTAGAATGCCAGATTTAGCGAATACCAAATACTTTTAAATAATTAGCAAGATGTTTTTTTACGGCAAAAATGTTCATGAATCACGGCGCGGACTACGACTACATTTATGGATTGACCAACGCATTTGAATTTTTCATTTCTAGATAAATTATCAGGAAATATGAATGTCTTCGGAAATCCAAACAGATTCAATAACTCTTGGCCAGAAAAGAAGCGTAGTTTTTGTTGCAATATATTTTCAGTGTCGGTATTCACTCCAAACTCTTCGCTAACATCTAAGAAGGAGCCAGAAGATTTATTAAACCGTCGTCCATAGGACGAGGTAAAGCAAACAGTGCATCTATCTTTCGAGCCCACGTATGATAAATGCCGAGCCCAAGGAGCCGAAAGAATTTTCTCAGTAAGGTACAATGACTCGTCTACGTCAACTTCTAAGTAACTATCTACCGTGTGCATTTGGGTCGGACCATAGCATTCATCAACTCCTAATTCGTGCCATTTATCAATAGGATGATCAATCTCAACATATTTGCAATCTAATCCGTTTTTTGATGACATACCTTCGCAATCGCAAGGACGAACGTGGTTGAATATCAAATCCTTATCCTGAGAATACAAGCTGGAGTCCTCTGGATGTCGAGCTGCAACGAGAAAATATCGAAGCCGGTGATTCGGGATTTGAAAGTGCATAGGATTCAAAAGGTATTGCCTCCATACATACCCGCATTCTTTCAGAGTCTCTATTGAAAACGATTAGCATATTAATACTATGTAGCCACCGTATACGTACCTAACCACGTGCGATGGGTATTGCTGCCAATGAATCCTCTCACGTTCTCAAAGAAAATCCATTTAGGTTTCACCTCCAGTGATTTCAATAGAGACATCAGTCGAACTACAATGTTAAAAATGTGAGAATCATGCATAAATGACATAAGAATCAGACATACTTAGAGCAATGTTTCTAAAATCTTCCATATCTAGTTGACGGGCATCTACAGTGGTTGTAAATGGTTGACATGGTGGGCTCATTGTCCAAATTTTAGCGCCTAGTAATCGATCCTCCTTCACTAACTCGATGTTTCCTCGATTAACCTTTTCATTGAAGTTGTGGAGGTATACTTGACCCACAACACCATCCACATCAAATGGAACAAATGTGAGTTCATTATACTCTCCAAGCAATGCCTCTTGCAATGCCACTCGAAATCCTCCTATGCCGCAAAACAACTCAAGCACCTTTTCCACCATTTATTGAACAGGCACACGGGGGGGCTTTTTTCTAAATTATATGTCTAATTATTAATTTGAACTTCGAAACTTGTCCCACTGAATCTTTTCGGGTTTCGATAGCAACCCTATTTTTAAATCACTGCTACAAGAATTGAATTCAAACAGACTGAGTTACTCGGAAATGTGTTAATAGAGCAGCTCAAATAGTTTCATATACTTCAAAGTTCGAAGGGTGTCAAATTTCAAAGATTCATTTGATTTTAATATTAAATGGCCATATAAAGATATCACACATTTGTTTAATTAATATCTTTGTCAGGATGACCAACATACACGCATAAATAAAATCCTTGAAGATATAAATTCTGCTGAAGTATTTTAAAAGTTGACAGGAACTAAAACTCCTAAAGGCTTCATTCAGTGAGTCCTTCTCCGTATGAGCCAGAAGTGGCATTAGCGGATGCTTTGTTTTTCAGATACTCTACTAAAAAAGGCATGCCGAAACTTCCAAGCAGTGGTAAAACAATTGGGATGACTGTTACCAAAACAATATACCCGGCAGAGCTGCTATCATCTCGGAAATAGACGTAACCTAACCAACCAGAGATAGCCATTAACATGAAAATGGCTACCCAGATAGCGGTGAGAACTTGGTTGAATTGAACGAATTCAGAAGTTTTGGCCACTTCAGGAGATACTTTGGCTTTTGCGAATTGAATCGTGAAAGGATAGCAAACAACCATCGACAAGATAGCGACAGCAAAAAGTGTAGTCGTATTAATCGGGGATATTAAATGGCATTCAAAACTGACAACTGCATTGGTGATTCCTTGGGCAAGAAAGGAAACGGTCATTCCCGCCTCAAGTATCAGAACGGGATCGCGCGTGTTCGGGTCGAAGGTGCTGTAATAGTAGTTGAAAACCATCACAAACACACCTACCCCAAAGGCGCTCCATATAGCCGCGGTTTGCTCATGACAACCAATCGTCATGATCAAAATGAACGGAAGGAATCCGAGCAACCTCCCAAGTCGATGCTGAAAGTTCTCAACATAGGCCTTCCTTCCTTCCACAGTGCTCCAGTCAAAGTATCTGAATGGAATGATGGAATCTATTATTGAGATGCCATCACTTCTAATAATACCCATTCTGTGTTCAGAACGAAGATCGTTATTCTTTGATGACACTCCTAAGTTATCTCTATGATATTGGAAAAGATTATTGTTGTGTTATTTAACTTAAAATACTGTCAAGTCGAGGGATACAATTAAATTATGGCATACATCAGGAGAAATATAATGCGAATTCAGTGATTCCATATAATGTTCTTGCTTCTGATTACCTCACGGATTGCCATCAGGCTCTTTTCTTTCAACACGATACTCTTGTTTATTAAGAAATTAGCATTTGATGGCTTTTATCCACTACTAGTAGTGCTTTAAAAAAATTGATTTTTGTTGTTTTTAAAAAAGAAATTAGCATTTGATGCTTTTATCCACTACTAGTAGTTTTAAAAAAATGATTCCTTTCATTATTGGCATGGTGCTGGATGGGGTACGAATACGAGGATAATATTGCAGACATTTTTGGTAGGTATGCGAGATCATTTTGGTGATACAGAGAGAGGAACATCAATGTATAAAGTATTTTTAAATACTTTAGTAGCTACTTCATGGAACGCGTTTGCAGGCGACATAG
>Ga0335398_10010765_pt1 | contig 10357 bp, 8 predicted proteins | sample BON03_FD_205742 | JGI IMG/M metagenome (GOLD analysis project Ga0335398, IMG submission 205742) | Freshwater microbial communities from Lake Bonney liftoff mats and glacier meltwater in Antarctica - BON-03 (spades assembly) (version 2) | ecosystem: Environmental > Aquatic > Freshwater > Ice >... | reverse complement strand
ACCTCTCCGAGCAAGCACATTCTCAGAGACTGAGCACCGGCCCCGAACATACTATCTATCGGATGTGCCACATCCCCGAGCAAAACACATTCTCAGAGACAGCATATCGGCCCAGAAACTACTTTCTGCCGGACGTGCCAGCTCGCCGAGCAAACACATTCTCAGAGACAGCGCATCGGCCCAGCAACTACTTTCTGCCGGACGTGCCACCTCTCCGAGCAAACACAGTCTCAGATACTGAGCATCGGCCCCGAATATACGTTCTGCCGGACGTGCCACATCCCCGAGCAAACACATTCGCAGAGACAGCGCATCGGCCCCGAATATACGTTCTGCCGGACGTGCCACCTCTCCGAGCAAGCACATTCTCAGAGACTGAGCACCGGCCCCGAACATACTATCTATCGGATGTGCCACATCCCCGAGCAAAACACATTCTCAGAGACAGCATATCGGCCCAGAAACTACTTTCTTCCGGACGTGCCAGCTCGCCGAGCAAACACATTCTCAGAGACAGCGCATCGGCCCAGCAACTACTTTCTGCCGGACGTGCCACCTCTCCGAGCGAACACGTTCTCAGAGACGGAGCATCGGCCCAGAAACTACGTTCTGCCGGACGTACACACCGCACTCCCTCGCACACCACTGCCTCGCACGCCACTTCCTCGCACGCCACTTCCTCGCACACCGCTCCCTCGCACACCACTCCCTCGCACGCCACTCCGCGCCCGCCATCACTCTCACGCCGGCTCAACCTGATTGGTGCGGTTGCCCCCTGCGCGTAGACCGGGCGCGTTTCGCAGCCCCCCTTGTCGAGCAGGCGACCGCCTCGATCTGGTCGAGGAACGAGGCGAGACAGTGGAGGGCGTCGGGGGACTCGGCCTCACCATGCATCCAGCGCAGCACGGCCGGGTCAATGTCGCCGCTGCGGGCGCGGTGCAGCAGCGCGCTCGTGACGGCTTCGTCGTCCCACGGGCACGGGGTTCCGTGGACGGCGGAGCGGAGCCATTGGAGCACCTCGTCGTGCCCGCCCCGGGCGGCGGTTTGGCACAGGTCCGATTCGCGCGGGTCCCCGGGGGTCAAGGCCGCACTGTCCCACGGGCAGGGCGGCGCGCGCTCCGGGTCGCGGAGCCACTTGAGGAGGGGTAGGTTGCCCAACCCGGCGGCAGCCGCGCAGGTGCGCTCGTCCCACGGGGAGCCGGTCTGGTGCAGCCACTGCAGCACGGCGATGGCGCACTCGGCCGGCGCGTGAGCAGCGGCGGCGCAGGTGTCCGCGTCGAGCTCAACGCCTTGTTTGTGGATCCACTGCAGGGTCTCGAGGTGCCCGCCGCGCGCGGCCGCGTTTCCTTTGCCGTTGAAAAGGATACAGGAACACGAGTAGAGCAGCTGCAGGGCCTCGAGGTGTCCGCCATGTGCGGCTCCGGCCACGGCGCGTTTCACCACGGACCCTCTCGACGGGCCCGTGGGGGACCCGAAGAGCAGCCAACGGAGCGGGTCGAGGCAGGTGGCCATCGCCGAGGCCGGGAGGCAGTCGCCGCCGTCGAAGGCGCAGCCATGGCGCACGGCCAGGCGCAGGCGATCCAGCCGGCCCTGCCCCGCGGCGACGAGGCATGCGTTGGGCGCGGGTTGGGCCAGCACCCAGGTTGCAACCTCGGTGGGTGCTTGCAGGTAGCCCTGCAACGCCTCGTCGCGGGCGAGCTCCGCCGCGCCGCGGAGCGCGCAGATGGCGAGTGGCCCGAGGTGCTCGACCAGCACCTCGACTTCGTCCTTTCCGAGGCGCGAGAGCAGCGACTGGCGGACCGGGGCGGCCAAGTTGGTCCGGGGCAGGGCGCGCGGCGAGTGCCAGCGCCTACCGCGGGGGGAGGGGACCGCCGCTGACTATCGCGTCCACGGGCCCTACGCGACGCACTTCCGCTTCAGCCGCTTCAACGCCCCGGCCGACACGTCGCACCCTCGGCCCGGGGCCGGGCCACTCCTCGAAGCCCCACCGTGGCGCCCCCGTGCCGATGTTCGCGAAGTGGACAGGAGAACGGGCCCCTAGCAACCACGTTATCTGAGCTCGGGTTATACTGACGCCGCGCGCCGACGCGGCCCCTCTACCCCATGCGCCACGCAATGGGGGCGCGTGGCGCGGGGTTCACCCGCCCGCCCGCCCATCCGCGCCAAGGGGGGGCGTGTCCACCCTCACCTGCGCGACGAGGCTGAGCGACGTGTGCCGCGGCAGGGTGCACACGTGGACCGCCGCGGGAGATCGCGCAACCTCGGAGGACCGCGCCAGGCCGCGCAGCGCGTCGACGGCCGAGCGGGTTGGGACGACTCGGCAGTAGCCGAGCGGCTGCTTGACGCAGGGGTACCCCTTGAAGACGAGCTCCTCCACCGGCGTGCCCAGGAGGTCCAGTCCCAGCGCCATCCACCACGCCCGCGCATCGCCCGCCACCGCCGCCGCGAGCTCCGACGGGGACCGCAGAACGAGGTCGCGGAGCCGGTGGCAAATGTTGTACGCCACCAGCGAGAGGTCGAGCCCCGACTGGCCGCAGACCCCCGCGCCCAGGCACGCGTCGGGCGAGAAGATGTCGTCGAGCGTCCTGCTGACCGGGGGCCGCGAGCGAAGGCGCATTGGCGCCTCCCTCCTTGGCGCCCTTGACCGTGGCCAGGTCCCAGTCGAAGATCTTGCACATCCAGCGCGTCGGGGGCACGCGCAGCTGGAAGTCGGTCGCGCCGCGCGGCGCGTGCGTCTCGACGTCGCACAGCTCAAACTGCACCTCGGCCGCGAGCTGCTCGACCATGACGTTGCCCAGGTGCAGGTCGTTGTGGGAAATCCCCATGCGCTCGAACGCCGCGACGCTGTAGACGAGTTGGAGGAACACCGCCTGCAGGTCCCGCGCGGTCGGCGGGTCACCCGCCCCCGCCTCCCGCGCCGCCTGCGGGTTCACCGCCCACTCGAGGAAGGCGTGCAGCGTGGTGCCATGGGCGCGCTCGGTCAGCATGAGGTAGCCCGTCGGATTGGGCGGGATGTCACCGAGAGCGAGCAGCGCCGAACTCAATCGGCGCCCCATCAAACGCTGCACATTCGGAATCTCATGGATCGCGACAAAGTGGATCACGAACGGGACGTCCTTGGCAACCGCCATCAGGCGCTGGCTGACGAACGCCTCGATGCGGGCGCGGTCGTTGTTCGGGCCGGTTTGTCCAAACGAGAGCTTGGCGATCCAGCCGGTTCTCCCGTGGCGCCAGTTCTCCGTCGGCCACGTGCGCCCAGTCGGCCACGTGAAGACCAGCGAGCTGCTTGTGCTGTTCCTCGCGAGCAACTCGATCTGGTCATGGAGCAGCTTCTTCGCGACCAAAGGACTCGCCCACCGTTGGGCGAGCGCTTGCATGGCGGCCAGTCGCCGCATGGACGCGGCCGGTGGCCCATCGGGGGCGGCCCGGCGCACCTCGTCGCGTCGCACGCCGGGGCGGGGCGGCCCTTCGACCTCACGGACGGGCCGCTCGGCGAACTCCTCGGTCCCGAGGCGGTGCGCGTCCTCGAGGCGCAGGATGCCCGGGGGGGCACGGTCGACTGGGTCGGCGCCGCCCGGGCGCCCGGGCGGCTCGTTGACGCGAGCGAGCTCGGCACCTGGCAGGGGTTGCGCTTCCCCCAAGGCGTGGCCGGCAGCGGCAAGTCGACGCTGATGACGCGCCTGGGCGACGAGCGGGTCGGCACGCGCTCGAGCAACTGCGAGGCCAAATTCGGCCTCGAGCCGCTCTACGTGCGTCGCGGCGTTTGAGTTGGCATAATTCAACAGATTCGCAACGAGGTGCTTGCGTCGCGGCGCCGCGGGCGGGGCTTTTCGTATCACAGGGTCTACCGACATGCTCTCCCCGGGGGCTCGTTTCACCAGTCTCCCCATTATTATACCGGAGACGCCACCTCTCCGCGCAAACCCACGTTCGCGCCGAAACTCACAGTGGACCCCACACGCGGACACCCGTCGCGCGTCTCGCTTCGCCGCCCGTCCAGTCTGCATCAGGTGTCGTCGTCCCACCCCCACCCCACTGCGATGTGGATGGTCGCGGTCAAGTTCTCGGGCGAGGCCGCTTCGCTCCAGTCGACGACGACGCGCGCCGGCCACTCGGCGGGTCGGGCGTGGCGCATGACCTCGATCAACTCCCGCGCCTCGCCGACGCGACGCGCCATCTCGTACGCGCGCCCCGTGTGGTGGATTGCAGTGATGCGCACCACCGGGATGCGGGTGGCCCCGGCGGTAGCGCACATGCCCCAGGTAGCGCACATGGCCATGGCCACGAATGCCACGCCGAGCCCCCGCGACATCGTGCGTCCCCAAGCGGGGGGGGGCTGGAAAACTGGCCCATCGCCCCCGTGGATGGTCCTCCCCCGGCCGATCCCCTAACCCCTTCCGAGGTCACGGGGTCGAACCCCCGGCGGCGGAACCCCACCCGCCCCAGCCGCGCCCCCTCGAGGTTACCGCGCACGGGGCGGGGCGGCGGTGCCGGGCACGAGGCGCCCCATCGACCGCAGCGCGGCCGCGAGCGCGAGTACGACTCGCGACGGCGACGCGTACCGCAACATGCCACGGGCAACGGCCGCGCCGGCCAAGTCGGCGGTGAGCCCCAGTGCGCCCAGGACGGGGGCCGGGAGCAGCCAGCTGGCGAGGTCGGCCCAGGTGCGGTCCAGGCGCGCGAGCCAGCACTCGGCGGCGTGGAGCGGGTCCAGCTCGGCGCGCACGCCCACCCACCAGTCGCGGCGCGCGGCGCCAAAGGCGGCGGCCGCGTGCACGCCGCCCCACCCCCGCTCGCACCGGTCCCAGGCGCCGAGGGTCCACCGCGCCACGTGGCCCCCCTTTTCGAGCACGGCGGCGCCCAGGCAGCGCAGAACGTCCCGCGCCCACGCGGGGGTGGCGTGGGCGTCGCCGAGCGCGCGCGCGAGCGCGGGTAGCGCCTCGCGCAGCGGGCGGGCCGCCCCGTCGCCGTCTCGCGCCGTCGCCGCGAGCAGCGCGAGCAGGTTGCGCGCGTCGTGCCGCAGGGCGTAGGCCAACGCGGGGAGGAGGACCAGCGCGACCGCACAAAACACGTCGGCGGTGACGCGGTCCTCGGCCACCGGGGTGCCGCCGACGCTCCATTCCGCCATCCCGAGCGCGAGCATGCAGTGGCGCGCGAGCCCGTAGTCGCGCGCCGCGCACTGGTCGGCCTGGCCCGCGGGCTCGTCCACGAGGCCGGCCGGCGCGCACCGTTCGGAAAGGAAGCCCAGCGCCCCGGTGGGCGTGGCGCGGCCGGCGCCTTTGCGACGTCCCCTCGGTCGCACGCGATCCGCCAAGCCGGGGAGCACCGGCCGAGGCGGTCCGCCGTGCCCGAGCGCGGCGTGGCGCGGAGCGCGTTTCACCCGAACCCAGTACCGGGTGACGGGGCGATGCCCGGACAGGTGCATCGCCACTGTGCGCACGGGGCCGGGGCACCGGGGGACCGCCATATTGTTCGCGCGCTCCAAAAAGGTGGCGGCGAGGCGGGGCCCCCGCCGGGTTCCCCGAACGCACGCGTTCGGTGGGCGCGTGCGCTTTGCCCGGGGCAGCCCTCCCCACGCTGCGCGGTGCGCAACTACGCCCTCTGAGACAGCGCACTCCCCCCCCCCCCACCCCCGGTTCGGCCGCGACCCATCGCAGGGGAACGTGAGCCACGGCGGCTGGCGCCCTCGCGCAGCCCTCGCACAGCCCTCGCGCAGCCCTCGCGCAGCCCTCGCGCAGCCACCTGCCGCCCTCGCGCCGCCCTCGCGCCGCCCGCGCCGCCCTCGCGCCGCCCTCGCGCAGCCACCTGCCGCCCTGCGCCGCCCTCGCGCAGCCACCTGCCGCCCCGCGCCGCCCTCGCGCAGCCCTCGCGCAGCCCTCGCGCCGCCCTCGCGTCGCCCTCGCGCCGCCCTCGCGTCGCCCGCAAAAATATTCAAACCCCCAATGTAGACAAACCTGTGGCATTGGGTGAAAAAACCCGGTCCCTCGTCGCCATTCCATTGTCAATTCAAATTTCATGTCAGTAGACAATAATATTCTCATTGGCATCGTCACGGTGACGACCATCGTCATCGCCATTCTGGTCGCGTTCTTGGTGAGCGTGCGGAACACCAATGTGGCCACGGACAACGGCACAGATGCGGGTCTGACCGAGTCCAATGTGGTTGGGGAATGCGGATGTGGTTTCACGGGGATCTGATGTGGTTTTACGGGGAGCTGATTCGGTTTCACGGGGAGCTGATGTGTTTCAGAGTGTGGGCGGTTTCAAGGGGAGCGTGTGTGTTACTGTAAGTATGAGGTGTTCATGTGAATCGCGCGTGATGTGTGGTCCGTGCAAGCAATCCCATGAGATCTTGCCGATCCCACCCGACCAACAGCTCTTTTTTGGTAGTATTGTCGTGCAAAATAATACAACCGTGCCCCCTCTCGCTCTCCCTCCACCCCTAGCCCCCTCCCCATCTCACTCGCCCTCTCGCTCTTCGTCCCATCCACCCCTCCCTCGCGCTCCCTCTCGATCCTTGTCGAGGAGCCATTGCACGACGTCGCCATGGTTCTTCATGCGGGCCAGCATGAGAGCCGTGGTGCCATCGGCGCTGACCGCGTGCCGATCGGCCCCGTGCCGGTCGAGAAGCAGGACGGTCTGCAGGACCCCGTGGCGGCACGCGGCGAGCATCGGCGTGAATCCATTGACGTCCGCGGCGTGCACATCGGCGCCGGCCTCGAGGAGCGGGGCAACGGACCGGTTGCCATACAGCGCCGCGTACATGAGGGCGGTGCGGCCGTCGTGATCCGCCGCGTGTACATTGGCTCCCGCCGCGATCAGCGCTTGCGTGCACGCGGTCTGATCGCCCAGTTGCGTGGTCTTGCTGAAATTTAGCGCGGTCGACCCCCAGTCGTCCCGCGCGTGTACGTCCACCCGATGCTCGAGCAGCAGCCGCACGCACGCGAGTCGCCCCGCACGAGTTGCCTCCATCAAGGCGGTGCCCCGCCAGCTGCTCCGCGCGTGCACGTCGGCGCTGCGCTCCAGCAGCAGCCGCATGCACTCGAGGTGCCCCATGCGGGCGGCCTCCATCAGCGCAGATGCGCCCCACACTCCCTGCTTGTCGACGTCGGCCCCCGCCGCGAGGAGGGCCCGCGCGCACGAGAGGTGGCCGGACTCGCACGCGCTGGCGAGCGCGTACATGGGGGCGCCGAACCGGACAAATTCGGCGAACGAGCCTTCGCTGTCGGGGTGCACGCCGGCGCCGAGCACCGCGGTGAGGAGGGGCAGGTTGCCGAGCTGCACCGCGAGGAGTAGCGCGTATGGCGAGTGTTCGAGTCCGGCCGTGGCGAGCAGATGTATCACTTCGGAGTCGGAAGCCAACGCGGCCACGTTGAGGAGGGCGCCGGGCGTCGGGTGGAGGTGCATGAGGAGCCAGGCGACCACCGCGGCCCGCCCCTGGTGCGCCGGCATGTACAGAGTGTCCCACGGGTCGAGGTCTTCACCCTCGGCGACCCCGCTCGGCTGGCGGAGCCACGCCCAGTCGACGCCGATCGGCGCGGCGCCGCTCGCGCCGCGGCAGGTGCGGCGCAGCCGGCCGAGGGCCACTGGCGGAAGCGCCACTGCCACACAGGACTGCGCGTCGGCGTCCTCGCCGAGCAGAACCGTGTGCGCGGCGGTCAGCATCGCACGGCGGGGCGGTTCAAGTTCGGGGCGCGGTGTCCCCCCCGCTGCGTTCTGTCCCCATCCGCACGGGGTTAACCCGCGGGGCGACGCGCGCGTAGCTGGTTCATGTTCGGGGTGCGCTGTCCCCCCAAACTGACCCGCTGTGGTCTGTCACCATCCGCCCGGGGTCAACCCGCGGGCGGCGGGCGCGTAGCCCGGGGTGGTTCATGTTCGGGGTGCGCGGTCCCCCCAAACTGACCCGCTGTGGTCTGTCCCCATCCGCACGGGGACAACCCGCGGGGCGGCGGGCGCGTAGCCCGGGGTGGTTCATGGTTCGGGGTGCAGTCCGCCCCCCAAAACTGACCGCTGTGGTCTGTCGCCCTCCGCGCGGGGAAGACTCCGGCCGCCCCCGCGCAACTAGCCGACCCCCGCGGGAGCCGGCCGGGCTAGCGGTGCCGACGGAGCGAGCATAGGACAACCACTGCGCGGATTCGCCCGAAGAACGTTGATCGCGCGATTACGTGGCCTTGGCGAGCGTGTGCTTGGCCTTCCGGTGCTGCACGCACATCATCTTGAGCCAGTGCAGGTAGGCAAAGGGCGTGTAGGAGGCGGGCACGTACTGCGCGCCGCGAGAGATGAACCAAAGGGACACCCTGACGATCCAGTCGGCGCTGACGGGGCCGGGCCCCATCTTCGAGGCGAAGGCGGCGGGGACAATGTGGCGATACATGACGTCCGTGCGCTGCATGTAGGCGGCGGCGTGGCGCATCATCAGGCGCTTCGACTTGCCGTAGGGCACAAGGCCTACCGGTATCAGCGGGTGGAACTCCGCCTCCGTGCCGACGCACCAGACCTTTGGGTACATGACGTCGGTCGGCTTGCGCGCCGCCTCGTGGCAGCGCCGATAGCGCTCGATCAGCGCGAGCTGCGAGTGACAGTTGCCGCGCACGCTCTCCGCCAGGTCGCCGCTCCGGACGCCGTGGCACAGGAGGAGCACGTCGCACTCGCCCAGCGTCTTGTCGAGCGCCGCGTCCGCCTCCGCGTAGGCGAACGCTTCCAAGTCGTCCCCCGCGCGCGCGTAGTCCTGGCCGTACTTGAGCGTGCTCACCCTCGCGCCTTCGCCCCTGAGCCTCGCGGCGAAGGCGCTGCCCAGCGAGCCGCCCGCGCCCGTTAGGACGAACCGGCGGCCCGCGTGCGGCGGCGCGGCGGTGCCCAGCGCGTAGTCGAGCACCTTGACAAACGACGCCAAGTACCGGTCCGGGAAGACGTGGTGCAGGGCGTGGTAGTACGGACCGACAAGGAGCCAGGCCTTGTCCACCTCTATCCGCTCCAGCTCGACGTGGTTGCTGTCTTGGCCCTTCATGATGAGGCCCGCCACCGCAAAGAGGACCGAGCGCACCGCCAGGTACGCGAGCGCGGTCAGCTGCACCCAGCTCAGTGGCGTCGCCTGGGCGGCCGCCGCCACCGCTGCGGCCGGCACGAGCGCGGTGAGCCACTCGGGGGTTAGGTGATACGCTACGTTGTCCGCCTCGAACTGGACCATAATTTTCAGACTGGCCCCCTGGAACTTGTGGTGCCAGCTGTGCCAGCGCGACAGCAGCGCCCTGCGCGGCAACCCGTGCGCAAACGCGTGCACCACGTCGAACAGCACCGTGCCCAGCGCGTGGTACGCCAGGAACTCGCCCATGCACTTGGCCGCGAGCAGCGCAGCCGGCGGAGTCTCCATCGAGAGAAGAAGGGCCGCCCCCAGACCTCCCGGGGACTGTACCCCACCCCCCTGACCCTATCTTGGTTTTGTAATCTGATTAAAAGTTTGCTCCGAGAGGTGCCGTCGTTGCGGGAAGTTTGTTCGGGGGTGACTCTCTGTCCTTCGCCACCTCTCCGAGCAAACACTTCTCAGGGACGGAGCGTCACCCCCCCCTCCGGGGAACTACTTTCTGTTGGATGGGCCACTTCCCCGAGCAAATACGTTGTCGGGGACGGCGCGTCACCCCCGAATTACACTCTGCCAGACGTGCCACTTCCCCGAGCAAATACTTTGTGGGGACAAACCGGACCTACGTTCAGCGTCAGCCCCGGAACTACTTTCTGCAGGACGTGCCACCTCCCCGAGCAAAGACGTTGTCAGGGACGAAGCGTCACCCCGGGAACTATTTTCTGCAGACCGTGCCACCTCCCCGATCAAATGCGTTGTTGGGGACGGAGCGTCAGCCCTGGAACTACTTTCTGCATGACGTGCCACCTCCCCAAACAAACACTTTCTCCGTGATGGAGCTTCCGCGAGCACATACTTTGTCGGGGACGGAGCGTCAGCCTCAGAACTACTTTCTGCAAGACGTGCCACCTCCCCGAGCAAATACGCTGTCGGGGACGGAGGTATACCAGGCGCGTGCAGACACGCCCAGCGTCGCGCCGCATAATGCAATATCAAATCAGTGGCGGTTATGTCTGATATTTTCTCAACCTTCTCAGGTGCAGCGGATACCGCGTTGTGAGTATAACCGCATGAAGCGCACGAGGTCCGCGCCATTGACGCGCGGTGACTCGGTGGTCACGTGCGCTACCCGCGAATAGGGGCCACGCGCAGCGCAGCGCGCAGCGCAGCGCGCAGCTGGGATAGCCACCGAGCCCGCCGGAATCCGCTGATAGAGGTGGAGGACACGGTGCCCATGTGCCATTCGTCGCAACCGTCGAGTCCTTGTTACCACTCGAG
>Ga0335398_10010764_pt1 | contig 10359 bp, 6 predicted proteins | sample BON03_FD_205742 | JGI IMG/M metagenome (GOLD analysis project Ga0335398, IMG submission 205742) | Freshwater microbial communities from Lake Bonney liftoff mats and glacier meltwater in Antarctica - BON-03 (spades assembly) (version 2) | ecosystem: Environmental > Aquatic > Freshwater > Ice >... | reverse complement strand
CTGCCATTCGGGGGCGAGAAAGCACTCGATGACCTCATACCCGCCCTTGGCATAGTCGCCTACCGGTGGCCCGTAGTGCATGTAGCCATTGGAAAAAGCGGCTAAAAACGTTTGTGCAAATGGCGACGCCTTCTTCACGTTGAGGGAGACCTCCGTGAGGACTTCAAGCGGGGCTCCGATGAGGACGCAATCGGCAATCCGGAGAACCTGAATCTCGGCCGCAATCGTTGATTCTCCACTTTCGGCATTGATGGCCTGGTGGCGCCGGTTCAACGCTGGTTCCAAGAGCGGGGGATCCCGGCGGTCATTATGGGCAACGCCTACCCAGCCATCCATCTTCCCTTTGTCAACGACGACCTCAGGGCGGTCGCCCACCATGCGGCCACGCGGTTTCTCGGTTTGGGGCACCAGGAAGTCGTTTTCCTCCGGCGAGCCCTTGGAGGCGCGGGCGAGGCCGCCGAGGAAGGGGGTTTTCTTGAGGCCTTTCCGGAACCGCACCCCACGGGCCGGGTGGTCAAACACAACGGCGAGGTTGATACCATTCACCGGAGGCTTCGAGAACTTTTCACGGGACCCGCCCGGCCAACCGGACTCCTCGTTTCCCACGCCATGGACACCCTGGTGGTCATGACCTGGTTTCTGGAACACGGTATCCGCGTGCCCGGGGAGGTTTCGGTGATCTCCTTTCAATGGGAAAGCTTCCTCGAAAGAGTCCGCCCGCGACCCGCTTGGTATCGTACCGATCCGGCCATCCACGCGATCAAACTCTGTCGTTGCCTCACCCGCGCCGATCAGGACTGCCAGGGACTGAGTTTGATTTTCCCCAAGTTTTTCAAAAACGATGCCCTCGCCCGGCCTCGCCGGAAGTCTTCCCTCGCCTGAGTTCGGGCCGACCGCTCATCGCGGCTGTGCTTTGCGCCGGATCCTTCGGACATTCCTTCAAACTCCAGCGGGAAAACCTCTTCCCTTGCCTTGGGGAGGCGGGTAGCGTTCCACCTTGTTCATGGCAACCAAACGCACGAGCTCTTCTCCTAGGAAGAATTCCCGAACCTGACCCCGAATGTCTCAACTTCCTCCTGAGCAGGCCGCCCGCGAAGTGATTGATCATCTGCTTATGCTGGCGGGCTGGACGGTCCAAGGCATCGACGAGCTCAATCTCTCAGATTCGCGGGGAGTTGCTGTCCGTGAGATGCGGTCCATGGGTGGCCCCGCCGACTATATTCTCTTCGTGGATGGCAAAGCGCTCGGGGTTGTCGAGGCCAAAAAGGCAGGCACAACCTTGTCGCATGTGGCCGAACAATCGGCCCGGTATTCCTCTGCCAGAAAATGGATCCCCCAGCGTTGGGCCGACCCACTTCCATTCACCTACGAGACCACCGGGATAGAGACCAACTTCCGCGATCAGCGCGACCCAGACTCTCGCTCTCGCCCAGTCTTCGCCTTTCACACCCCTGAGCATCTCTTCGAGCTCGTCCAACAATCCGACACCCTCCGCACCCTCCTTCGCAATTTGCCCTTCCGCTACCCGCTCGCTGGGCCCGAAGGGCAACCGGATCAAACGTCACGTTTGCGCGACTGCCAAGTTGCCGGCATCAGCGGCTTGGAAAAATCCCTGGCCGACAACCGTCCGCGCGCCCTCCTCCAGATGGCCACCGGCTCCGGCAAGACCTTCACCGCCGTTACCCAGGCTTATCGCCTGATCAAGCACGCCGGCGCCAAGCGCATTCTCTTCCTCGTCGATCGCGGCAACCTCGGCCGCCAGACCGTCAACGAATTCCAGCAATTCACCACTCCCGACGACGGCCGCAAATTCACCGACCTCTACAACGTCCAGATGCTCGGCCCTGCCGGCATCGACCCCGTCTGCAGCGTCACCGTCTCCACCATCCAGCGCCTCTTCTCCCAGCTCAAGGGAACCGAACTCGACGACGAGGCCGACGAACATTCCGGCTACGAGCTCGACGGCACCGGCAGCGCCAGCAACGAACCGCTCCCCGTCACCTACAACCCCGCCATCCCGATAGAGACCTTCGACGTCGTCATCGTCGACGAGTGCCACCGCTCCATCTACAACCTCTGGCGGCAAGTCCTCGACTACTTCGACGCCTTCCTCATCGGCCTCACCGCGACCCCCAGCAAAGCCACCCTCGGCTTCTTCAACCGCAACCTCGTCACCGAATACCCCCACGTCCAGGCCGTTGCCGATGGCGTCAACGTCGGCTACGACATCTACCGGATAAAGACCAAGCTCTCCGAGGAGGGTGTCCTCTTGGGCGCCGGCTTCGACTACCAGAAGCGCGACCGCCTCACCCGCGAAAAACGCTGGGATATTCAGGAAGCAGAACAAACGGTCGTAGCTACCCAGCTCGACCGCACGGTTGTCGTTCCTCACCAGATCCGCACCGTCATCAAAGCGTTCCGGGATAAACTCTTCACCGACCTCTTCCCCGATCGTCCCGCCCGGGCCGCATCGCTCGGGCTCGACGAACCCTGGGTGCCCAAGACCCTCATCTTCGCCAAGAGCGACGATCACGCCGAAGACATCGTGATGATCGTCCGCGAAGAATTCGGCAAAGGTAACGACTTCTGCAAAAAGATCACCTACAAGGCTGGCGCCAAGCCCGAGCAGCTCATCAAAGCCTTTCGCACCGCACCCGAGTTCCGCATCGCCGTCACCGTCGACATGATCGCTACCGGCACAGACATCAAACCCCTTGAGTGCCTCCTCTTCCTGCGTGACGTCCGCTCCCAGCTCTACTTCGAGCAAATGAAAGGCCGCGGCACCCGCACTATCGATCCCACGGATCTCGCCACCGTGACTCCCGACGCCGGCACCAAGACCCGCTTCGTCCTCGTCGATGCCGTCGGCGTCACCGAGTCCGACAAGACCGACTCCCGCCCGCTCGAGCGGAAACCTACGGTTTCATTCGAGAAACTCCTGAGCAGCGTCGCCTTGGGCGTGCGCGACGAAGACACCTTGACCAGTCTTGCCAACCGGATAGCCAGGTTGGATCGGACGTTCAGCGAAACCGACAAGGCCGAACTCCAATCCACCGGCGGTATCAGCCTCAAGCAACTCGCTTCTGACTTGTTGCGCGCCACCGATCCCGACGTCATCAAGAGTCGCGCTCTGCCGGAGGATGCGCCAACGGATACCGAACCCACGGCCGAGGCCCTCACAGAGGCTGCCAACTTGTTGGCCAATGAGGCGGCGAAGCCGCTCGCCACCCAGCCCGCCTACCGCGATCTCCTCGAAAAGAAACGCCGCGACCGCGAAGTCACCATCGATCACCTCAGCGGCGACGAAGTCATCGCCACCGGCTACGACGAAGAAAAAGCCCGCGGCCTCATCCAGAACTGGCAGCAATTCCTCGACGACAACCAGGACGAAATCACCGCCCTCCAGATCCTCTACAACAAACCCCACGCCAAGCGCCACCTCGTCTACGAGGAGCTCAAAACCCTTGCCGAGGCCATTGCTCGTCCGCCTTACAACATTGCCCCCGCCGAAGTCTGGAAAGCCTACGAGCATCTCGAAAAACGGCCGCTCACCAATAATCCCGTTAAGACCCTCACCAACCTCATTACCCTTGTCCGCCACACCGTGGATTCCACCAAAAATCCACTCGTGGAATTTCCCGAACTCGTCGAACGACGCTATCAGATCTGGTTAGATCAACAGGTCAAACCCGACGGTGAATCGCCCTTCAACGCAGACCAACGCAACTGGCTCGACATCATCAAAAACTACATCGCCCTCAACGGCGCCTTCGCCACCGACGATCCCGAGGCCTACCGGGATGCCTGGGAGAGTGTCGACTCCAACGAAGGCGTCCCGCTCGCCGTGGCAAGCCGGGTCTTCGGTAAGGATCACCTGAAGCCGATTATTGAAGAACTCAACGAGGTATTGGCGGCATGAGCATGACTGGATGGACAGAAGCCCCTCTTGGGGATTGCGTAGAGATCCTCGACCGGAAACGGGTTCCGCTAAACCGGAGCGAACGCGAGACTAGGATTGAAGGCAAAGAAGAGGCGGATCTGATTCCCTACTTTGGAGCGACCGGACAAGTCGGCTTCATCGACGATTTCCTGTTCGACGAAGAGATTGTCCTTCTTGGCGAGGATGGCGCTCCCTTTCACGACCCATCCAAGCGCAAGGCGTATATCGTTCGAGGAAAGTCATGGGTAAACAATCACGCCCATGTCCTCGTTGCTCAGGACAGAGTAACGACGAATTCTTTTCTGAAGCACTACCTCGATCACTTCGATTACCATGGCTACGTCACTGGGACGACTCGCTTGAAGCTTAATCAGGGAGCGCTAAAAACTATTCCCGTCCCACTCCCACCCCTCCCCGAACAACGCCGCATCGTGGCGCGGATTGAGGAACTCTTTTCGCGGCTCGACGCCGGCGTCGCCGCCTTGCGCCACGCCAAAGCCCAACTCCAACGCTACCGCCAATCCGTCCTCGCTGCCGCCGTCACCGGCCAACTCACCCAAGCCTGGCGCAAACAACACCCCGACACCGAACCCGCCGAAGAACTGCTCGCGCGGACTCTTGAAGAGCGGTGCGAACAGTGGAGCGGAAAGCGAAAGTATAAACCCCCAGTAGAACCAACAGTAGAGGGGCTACCTGAACTACCGTCCTCATGGTCTTGGATTTCGCCTGATCAAGCGTCAGCGCCAGAAGACTACTCCCTCGCAATCGGTCCATTCGGCAGCAATCTTAAGGTCGCTGACTATACAGATACTGGAGTTCCACTTGTGTTTGTCCGGCACATTCGCGCCAATGCTTACGATCTATCCCCGAAGTTCGTGAGTGCAGAGAAGTCTGTTGAGTTGAAGGCTCATTCCGTAGATCCCGGCGACATACTAATCACGAAAATGGGAGAACCCCCAGGAGATGCGGCTCTCTACCCAGACAGCCGCCCTCATGCTGTTATCACTGCGGATTGCATCAAACTACGCCTCACTGAGTCACTCGATGCCAAATTGTTCTTTGTGAATGCGATCAATTCTAAACTAGTCGCCAAGCAAATTGCGCCAAGAACCCGTGGCGTTGCGCAGAAGAAGATCAGCCTTGATCGATTTCGCGACGTCGCCTTTCCGCTTCCACCCCTCGCCGAACAACACCAAATCGTCGCCGAAGTCGAAGCCCGCACCACCGCCATCGATCACCTCGAAGCAGAACTCGACCGCCAAATCACCCGCTCCAACCGCCTCCGCCAATCGACGTTGGCTGCTGCATTTAGCGGAAGCCTTTAAAAAATCATGATTCAAATCGATCACATTGAGATCAGTTACTTTCGATCTATTCACACTCTGAAAATGAAGAGCCTTCGGGATATCGTTGTTCTCTCAGGGAAAAATGATTGCGGAAAATCGAACATTATTAAGGCTCTTAATCTGTTTTTTAACGGGCACACGGATTGGCATACGCCTCTTAATTTTTATCGGGACTTCTCACACCAGCGCCTCGCGGAAGTTCGAAAATCAATTAAGGCAAAACAGTTCATTCGAGTGAAGATCGGCTTTATCCGAGGAGAACGTTACCAAGGTAGTCTACCCAAGAAGTTTCAGGTAAGTAAGACATGGTATCGGGACTCGGCGTTCCCTGAAGTTAAGTCGTCTATCTCCGCGCAACATGCAAAGAGGGAGGTGCCTGCCGAAAGCGTTCACCGAGCTGGGGCAAGCTTGCAGCGATACCTAAATACGATTCGCTTTGAATATGTTCCAGCGGTTAAAGATCGGGCGTTCTTTCGCTACCTTCTTGGAACTCTTCAAGAAACTATTCTCGATAAGAAAGTTGGTGAAGTTGATGTCTCCGAATCAGTAACGGAACTGAACCGAAGCATGGAAGAAGCGGCACAGGATTTAAAAACGGAGTTTGAAAAAGTATGCGGAATCGAAACTGATATTACTCTTCCAGAGAAAATGGCTGAACTGTTTCGGGCCTTCACAGTTTCGACCCGTCTAGGTGGTCAACCCATGCCGCTTGAGTCACGCGGTGATGGGATTCAGACCCGGTTTATTCCCTCCTTGTTACATTACGTTGCCCAACGCTCCAACGCGCATTGGATCTGGGGTTTCGAAGAGCCTGAAAACTGTCTAGAATTCGCGCGCGCAACCGAGCTCGCAACCGAGCTTTCCAGTGTGTATGCAGTCGCAAGTCAAATATTCACGACTTCCCATTCTCCAGCATTTCTTTCACTTCAAGACGACAATTCGACTATTGTTCGAGTATTTGCTGACCAACAACGAACCGAGACTGTAACCGTTTGGCCGGCTGCGGGTGCGACTAGCCAAGAACTTGCCGATAAACTCAGAGATGAACTCGGATTGATGGAGTTCCAGCAGGAACAGCAAAGACAATTTAAACTCAAGATTAATCAAGTTCAGGCTCAGCGGCTCGAGGTTGAACGACTTCGGTCCGAGGTGGAATCAACAAATTCTCCAGTATTGGTAACCGAAGGGAAGACAGATGCTGCAATTTTGAATGAGGCAAGAAAGCGCTTGGGAATCGATGAAACTTATCGCATTATTCCAGCTGATCCTAATCCCGGGAGCTCTGGTGGAGCTGGAGGAGTTTCAGCAGTTGTCAAATGCCTCGAGTCTGTAAGACCTGACATGCCACTGACTTTGGGCCTCTTCGATCACGATGAAGAAGGTGTTAAGAAAGGGATCAAGAACCTGAGTAAGAATTTTGTAAAATTCGAGAGAGACGATTTTGCTTGGGTTCAGAAAAACGGCACAGCTGGAGCGCTAACATTAGTCGCGCCTCGGGGACGTCAGCCATATGCTGACGCACTGAACTTGATGATTGAATTTTACTTCAGCGATGAAGACCTCAGTAAGCAGGTGCGAAGGCGAAAACTGGGCTTCACTCAAAAGGAGATGATTCGCCGAGTTGGGGCACAGACGCTTCCCCCCATCCAAACCACGGAGCCTCAATACAGGGTTCCAGACAAGAATGGCAAAACTCATTTCTCCGACCACATCGTCCCATCTTACCCTGATGAAAGTTTCCAATCCTTCAAACCCCTGTTCGAGAAGATTGAGCAGATGTTCTCGGAGCTCAAAACTCGACGTGAATGACCACGATTTGCCTCACCTTACCAAATCAATCCAATGAGCAACGACTCCTCAGCAACCATCGTCTCCAAAGTCTGGAACTACGCCCACGTCCTCAAGAACGCGGGGGTCGGTTACGGTCCCGCATCACGCGGGATCGAACAGATCACCTATCTCCTATTGGGTCCGACCTTCGGTCTCCGGGCTGACGCCCAACCCTGCGGGTTTCCGGTCTCGTCCCGCTACCTTGGGGCTCGGCTCTTCAAACTCGCCGACGAGATGACCGAGCTGGGCTGCAAAGTGGCTGCGGCGTTCCGCCGCAGTTTGTCTGACTTGATCCAGAGGCGGGACGCCTCTGCCACTCTTTTTCCATCATGGCTCACGAACTGATTTTCTACAAAACACCGGAGGGTGAGCAGCGCATTGAGGTTGTTTATCAGGACGAGAATTTCTGGATGACGCAGCGGGCCTTGGCCGACCTCTTCGCCGTCGGCATCCCCGCGATCAACAAGCACCTCAAAAACATCTACGAAACGGGTGAGTTGGAGCCGGAAGCAACTCTTTCCAAAATGGAAATAGTTCGCCCGGAAGGCGTCCGGGAGGTCAGGCGCAAGGTCGATTTCTACAACCTCGATGCCATCATCGCGGTCGGCTACCGGGTCAACAGCTACCAGGCTACCCAATTCAGAATCTGGGCCACCAAGACCCTCAAGGAATACGTCATCAAAGGCTTCGTGCTCGACGACGAACGTCTCAAGCAGGGCAAGTCGTTCGGCAAGGATTACTTCGACGAACTGCTCGAACGCATCCGCGAAATCCGCGCGAGTGAGCGCCGCTTCTATCAGAAAATCACCGACATCTTTGCCCTTGCCGTTGACTACGATTCGAAGGCCCCCATCACCGGGGATTTCTTCGCCACCGTGCAGAACAAACTGCACTGGGCCATCACCGGAAAGACTGCGGCTGAAACCATCTACGAGCTGGCCGATGCGAGCAAACCGAACATGGGGCTGAGCACATGGAAAGGCGGGCCCAAAGGGAAGGTGCTCAAAGGCGACATCACCGTGGCCAAGAACTACCTGAGCGAAGCCCACATTAAAGAACTCAACCGCATCGTCTCCGCCTACCTGGACCTCGCAGAAAACCGGGCCGAGCGCCAGATCGCGATGAAGATGGCGGATTGGGTGAGCTTCCTCACCAGCTTCCTTGAACTCTCCAGCTACCCGATCCTTGAGGACAAAGGCAAGGTGTCCGCCCTCGAAGCCAAGCTCAAAGCCGAGGCCGAATTTAAAACCTTCCGCGAGCATCAGGACCGGGAGTTTATCTCCGACTTCGACCGCGAAGTGAAACGCCTCGAAGGCAAAAGCAAACAACCCGAAGAAGATTAAATTTCATATGTCCGACCACTCCGGCTCCATCGTCTCCAAAGTCTGGAACTACGCCCATGTCCTCAAGAACGCGGGGGTCGGTTACGGCGACTACGTCGAGCAAATCACCTACCTCCTCTTCCTCAAGCTCGCCGACGAGATGACCGAGCTGGGCTTCGACAACCCAATTCCCGACGCCTTCCAGTGGTCCGAGCTCAGCAGCAAGAGCGGCGACCCACTCGAAAACCATTACCGCCACACCCTCGAGACCCTGGGCAAAGAGCCGGGTCTCGTCGGCATCATCTTCCGCAAGGCCCAGAACAAAATCTCCAACCCCTCCGACCTCCAGCGCGTCATCAAGATGATCGCCGACGAGGATTGGTCCGGGATGGACGTCGATATCAAGGGCGCTATTTACGAGGGCCTGCTCGAAAAAACCGCTAGCTCCTCCGACAAGGGAGCTGGTCAATACTTCACCCCGCGCCCGCTCATCCGCGCCATCGTCGACGTCATGGGTCCTGAGCCAGGACAGGCAATTGGGGATCCTGCTTGCGGCACAGGTGGCTTCCTGCTTGCCGCCCACGACTACATCTCCCAGCACAACAAGCTGAGCAAGCCGGAGATGAAGCACCTGAAAACCGAGGCTCTGCGCGGCACCGACATCGTCCCCGGCGTCGTCAGCCTCTGCGCCATGAACCTCTACCTGCACGGCATTGGTTCCACCAAAGACGCCAACGACCCGCCCGTCGACCGCGCCGACGCCCTCGCCCAGCCCAGCGGCAAGAAGTTCGACATGATCCTAGCCAACCCGCCGTTCGGCAAGAAAGGCGGCTACACCATCGTCGGCGACGACGGCAAGATCACGACCGAGAAACAGGAATACGAGCGCGACGAATTCTGGGCCACCACCAGCAATAAGCAGCTCAACTTCCTCCAGCACATCGTCAGCGAACTCAAGATCGGCGGCACTGCCGCTGTCGTCCTCCCCGACAACGTCCTGTTCGAAGGTGGGGCAGGGGAAACCATCCGGCGGGAACTGCTCAAGCGCTGCAATGTCCACACCCTCCTGCGCCTCCCCACTGGCCTCTTCTATGCTCAGGGCGTAAAGGCCAACGTCCTCTTCTTCGACCGCAAAGAAGCGAGTGAGCAGCCCTGGACCAAAGCCCTTTGGATTTACGACCTGCGGACGAACCAACACTTCACCCTAAAAACCAGTCCGCTCGCAAACAAAGATCTCGAAGACTTCAAGTCCGTCTACCAATCGGGCAAGTTCGCCAAGCGCAAAGAAACCGACCGCTTCAAGAAATTCACCTACGCCGAGATCGTCGCGAGAGACAAAGCAAATTTAGACATCTTCTGGCTCAAAGACGAATCCCTGGAAGACACCGAAAACCTCCCCGCCCCCGCCATCCTCGCCGCGGAAATAGTGGACAGCCTAGAAAGCGCACTCGAAGAATTCCGCGCCGTGGAAGAAGCGTTGGCTGAGACTCCCGAAGAGTGAGTTCATGAAAGATTCTTTTAGAAAAAATGTTCCGACGCCGAGCTCCAAGAAGCCTGGAAAGTATAGCGCGCCACCATATGTCTTAGATCACGTGAAGCAGTCCCTCTATCTGGACTGGCTTCGCAAGAAGGCGGCCGCCCATGTGAAAAGGGATCGGAAGCGGTGGAACGAAACGATCTCTGCTTCGCTCTATCAAGACGCCATTCACAGAGCCGTTAAGGGCGGTGATGGGAAGGACCCCTATACTGGTGCACTGCTGGAATGGGGGCTGATCGGGAAATATAGGAATGAGTCGGCCAGGGGAAAAGGCTCCGCCTACAAGAAGAAGTTTCGCCTTTTGCCCACTGTCGACCACTTGGACAGCAAATTGACAAAGAATCCGAAGTTTCAGATCTGTTCTTGGGAGGTTAACGATGCGAA
>Ga0335398_10010756_pt1 | contig 10362 bp, 3 predicted proteins | sample BON03_FD_205742 | JGI IMG/M metagenome (GOLD analysis project Ga0335398, IMG submission 205742) | Freshwater microbial communities from Lake Bonney liftoff mats and glacier meltwater in Antarctica - BON-03 (spades assembly) (version 2) | ecosystem: Environmental > Aquatic > Freshwater > Ice >... | reverse complement strand
TCATCAACTTATGAAAATTCGAAATTTCCTAAACATAATTATAAACAAGAACCAAGATTAAAAATTATTGAAACGAATGATTATAAATGGATTGCTGATGATAAAGGTACTGGAGCATATTATGACGCAAGTTGGTGGAGACCAAAACATACTACATTTAATAATGAAACATATTTTCCTGTTGGAGATGTCGTAATACGTCAACACACTATTGGAAAAGGAATAGATACAGAAGTAGGTGATGTTAAATGGGGTCAAAGAGGTGGAAATGGTCCTGCAATGAAAACAATATTAGTGGCTGGTGACGTTAAAGACCCTATTAGAAAAGATTTATTAGACTGGCACGGTGCCAGGTCTGCATTTGGTAGTTATAAAACAGTTTGTCCTGATGAATATATTGATATTGGAAATATTGTTGTATCAAATAGATATGACGCAAATTCACTAAGTAATGATAAAATTAAATGTATACCAAAAGATTGTGTAGAACCTATTTCTAATAATGGTCAGGGTTTATGGGAACATTCTAGGCGATGGCAGTTTGTTATTAATAATTATTGGCAAAATGCAAAACCAAGTTCTGGAAATGGATATAATCTATTTAGAACTAATAGTAGCAGACAACCTTTTTATAAAATTAAAGATAAATGTCTGGAAACACCACCTCCTCCTCCACCACCATCTACGAAAAAAGTAGAGCCTGAATTTGATGATTTAGGTATTGGATGGCATGGTCATCCTTATAAATTAGATCCTAAATATAGTATCTTTTCATTTTTAAATCTAGTTCCAGAAGGTATGATAGTACATAAAGGTACAGGTCAAAGATATTATATTATTCATTATGGTGGAGAAGATATAAATATATTTAATATTTTAACACATAATAAACAAACTAATAAATATGATAATGCAATACAATTAAACACAAATTATAAAGAAAAATTTAAAGATAATAAACAAGATAATAAACAAAGTAATACATACAATAAAGAAAAATTTAAAGATACTAAAGATAATAAAGATAATAAAGATAATATTAATACATTTTCGATATCAAATAAAAATGGCAAATTTATTTCTTATGATTATAAAACTAACAAATTATCATTAAATAAAGGAAAAGAATTAATACTTGATATTAAAGATATTAAAGATAATACTGATAATACAGAATACTGCAATATAGTAAATACATATTATATTAAAAATAATAAAATAATAAATTCAAACAATAGTACTAAAAATAATAATATTTTAAACAATGCTGATACTAAATGGAAAATTATAGATAATAACGATGGGTCTATTAAAATTAAAAATACTAATAATAGATATTTAGGTTATAATGAAGTAAAAGACGAAATTGAATTAGTTGAAAATAATAATAAAGATATTTGTCATTGGTATCTTAATAAATTATAAATATAATTATATTTATATTTATAAATAATATATTAATATATTAATATATTGATTAATAATAATATATGTGTAAATAAATAATATATAAATATATTGATTAATAATAATATATTTGTAAATAAATAGTCATATATACTAAAAATGGGAGGAGGTCCAAGTAGGAGAGCACCGCATAATGTATATTGGAGAGCTTTAAATATTATTAATTATGATGAGACTATCGAACCTGTAAAACGTATAATAGAAAAACCTATTTCTAGATTAGATAAAAGGCAACAATGGCAAATTGTTTTAAATGATATTGAAAATACATTTAAATTAAAAAATGTAGAAACAAATACATATCTTTATATAGGTCAAGAACATAAAGAAGGTATCCCTGAATTTGCAACAATAGATTTAGATAAAGATAATTATAAATATGACCCAGCATATGTTAATATAAGTAAAGATGAAATTTCTAATAAAACAGATTTTAGTTTTATTTCAAGCTTTGGAACACAATTAGATATAGTAGATAGAAATGATACTAATATTAAAGAAAATAAAGCTGTTTTACAAACAATTAAAGCATCCAGAGTAAGATTTACAACACAACCTAATGAACATTTAAATATTTTTGGGGTATTTATTTATGGTCCTAACGGAACTATTTTAAATAAAAACTCAAAATATGCATATAGTAGTTCAAATTATCAAAATAGATGGCCTGCAATAAACGCTATGAAAGTTGTTACTGAAAATCCTAATAGAAAAGCTTTTGATGCTATACAAAATAAACCTTTAAATGGAAAACAAATAGGTTGGAATAGCTGGGGTCCTAATAATAGTTATGCCGCTCATACAGATAACGATAATAAAGGTGTTGGAGGTGGAGCATGGTGGGAATATGAATTTGATAAACAAATCGATATATCTTTAATAGAAATATTTGGTAGAACAGATTGTTGTCCTAACAGAAATAAATTAAGAATTGATTTATATAATGATTCAGAAAGTAGAACAAAAGTAATATGGACTACTAAAATTGATGATATGTTATATGACTCTCATAAAGCAATTAAAATTATAAATTAAATAAAAATTAAATAAAAATATAAAATCTAAGTAATTTACAACTATTACTATATAAATAATTTATAACTAATTTATAAATATATAAATATATAAATATATAAATATATAAAAAAAATATAAATAATAATAATCATACAAATGATAAATTCAAATACAATTAAATATTGTTTATTAATATTATTAATAGTAATTTTATTCTTAATATTATATAATGAATATAATGATACATTTATGAATGAAAAAAATGCTAATTTTGAAAATGATGGTAATATGACTTTTGATTATTTAACAAATAATAATTATAAAGATGAAGTATTAAATAAATATTATTTAAATGATGATATTAAAAAAGAAGGAAAACGTATTAATATTCATCCTTATCAAATAAAAAATAATAGAAATTTATATGGTATTCCAGAGTATCAAATGCAAAAACAATATGAATATGGTAAATTTACAACATTTGCTGAATATATTTATAGACTTTATGGTGTAAGACGCTAACTACAAACATATAAGAAATACAAACTATTTATAACTATAACTAAATAATCATTCACTATCTTTCAAATTCTTTTCAATTTTTTCTATAATAGTTTTATTAAAAACATTATTATTTACAAATTTAATAGGAATCCATTTTTCAAATACTTTAGAAAATTTACATTCCATTATTAAACCTAAATTATCAGGTTTAGAATTAAATGTATAATACAAATGATGACTAATTTTTATATTAGGTATAAGAGCAATAGAATGTTTCATTAAATGTGACTCATTATCATTACAATAAAGATTGTATATATCTGGCATATCTGTTTTTAATACTTTAAATACAACATTATTTTTTTCAATTTCAAATAATTTATTTTCAAGTTCTTTTTCTTTTTCTTTTTCTTTTTCTTCACTTTCTGTAATAGTAGTATTTTTATCGATATTAATAGTATCATTTCCATTACTATTACTATTACTATTACCATTACCATTACTATTACCATTACCATTACCATTACTATTACCATTACCATTACTATTACTATTACCATTACTATTACCATTACTATTACCATTACTATTACCATTACTATTACCATTACTATTACCATTACTATTACCATTACCATTACTATTACCATTACTATTACCATTACTATTACCATTACTATTACCATTACTATTACTATTACGATTACTATTATCATAACAATTATCATTATCATTTACAAATATAGAATCAGTTATTTGTAATATTTCATTATTATTTGAATGATTTTTATTCCATAAATCAGGATATTTGTCTTGGACGATATCATCAATTTCATAACTACTTTTAATTAGTATTTGTGAATCGCGTGGTATCATATAAACATAATTAGTATGTTTATTATTTAATGTATAAAATACAATACCTTTACATATATAAGATAAATTTGGCATAAATTCAGATACCATTTTTTTAATATCTTTATAAAGGAATAATTTTTTTATAAATAAAGGGCAAATTTCTAAAAATTTATCTTGCGTATATTCATTTTCCATAATAGTATTAATTAATTCAAATTTACTTAATATATTTTTTTCATTTGTTTTCATACCTTTATAAAGAAGAATATTATCAATTAAGAAAAACCAACGACGCTCATTATCACGAACTAATTCACCTGTAAATATAGTGTCTTTTTCATATAATTCATCACTAAATCTATATTTAACACAATGAATTTTAGGATATGTATAACCATCTTTTAATTTTTTATCAATAAATAAAGCACAATTAATATTATCAATTTTAGTTAAATATAACATATAAGGATTACCATGAGTATAAGTTGTTAAAATATGTTGATGATAAGATACATTACGCAAAATATTTGGATTAATTATATTATAATCGCGTTTTACAATTTGAATACTATATTTACTATCAATAGTTTGAATAATTTGTGATTTAATTTTATTATCATTTACATTACTGCATTGTTTATCACAAAAAGAGATTTTCGATAATATATTACCTGTTAATGTTAAAGCCATTCTTATAAATTATTAAATTCTTTTATATTTATCATTAATATTTTGTTTTTATATTGTAATATATTTTATATATTTTATATATTTTATATATTTTATATATTTTATATATTTATTTTTCAATTTTTATATTTAATAATAATTATAATATTTTTACATAATGGGCTTATCCTCTAATAAATGAATTTATATTATTTTTATACTGTATTGTTTATTAATATAGATTAATATAAGAACTTAATCATTACATAGTATATATTTTAATGTAATATTAAAATATAGTTTGAAATCAAATATTTAATTTATTTAATTAAATTAAATAATTAAAAATAAATATCTATTTTAAATATAATAACCGTCAAATAAGTTCAAGTCTTTAAAAATATCTTTTGAAATCATCAATTTATATAAAAGACCCTGTTTATTTAAGGATAAACGTATTATAATAAATATTAAAATATAAGTAATAATTATAAATATTAAAATATAAGTAATAATTATAAATATTAAAATATAAGTAATAATTATAAATATTAAAATATAAGTAATAAATATAAAATAATAAAATAAAATAAAATAATAAAATAATGAAATATACAAAAAATAAATATACTAATAATCATAATGATATATTAAGAAACAATTCTTTTTTAACATCAAAAAATAATAGTAAATTAGTTTATAAAGGTGGTCGATATGTCAGAACAAATAATATTATTACTAAAAAAACAAGAACAGCATTACCTTTAAAAACACTTGAAAGATTAAATAAATATGGAATGTATAATATTTATACGCAAGATGGTGGTTATGTTTCTGGTTGGAAATTTAAAAGTAAAATGAATAAAGTAAAAGAAATAATAAAAAAACTTGGAAAATATGAATTAAAATTGAATGAATTTAGTGATTCTTATAAAGTTGAAGTTAATACATTTAAGCGTTTAGCTGATAAAAAAGCTGATTCTATTAATGATAAACTTAGGTCAAAAAGAAGAGAAATTATTATTACGTTTATAAAAACTAATATGAATAAAGAACATACTTTTAAAACAAGTAATTTAGAACACAATTTAGACATGATAAAAATAAATTATATAAGTGCTGACAAAGAAATGAAACAATTAGATAAAGAGATTAAAGAAGAAACAAAAAAAAATAAAGCATTTTTTAAAATTTTTAATAAAGAAAAAGAACTATTTGCAAAAATTTTAAAAAAACGTGCTGAAATTAATAATTTTTACACTGAACAAAAAGAAATTAAAGATAAATATGTTGATATTGCAGATAAAACAAAGTTAGATAAAAAAGATAAAAAATTTAAGATACATTATGAAAAAAATAAAGAAGATATTGAATATGTTATTTCTTATGGAAAAGAAAAATTAGAAGAAATAAATAAAGGTGTTGAAGATAAAGATACAACATTAGATAAATCAAAAACATATATTGATTTATATAATAAACTATTGAAATCCAAATATGACTCAGATTTAAATGCGTGGGAAAAGAAATATAACAATATTTATGAAAATATAATAGATATAGATACTAAAATTAAGTATCTTAAAGATCAATTTAATAAATTAAATGAATATGTTGAATTGATTAAAAGAGAATTAAATATTATTTATAAAACTATAAATAAAACAAATCAATTAAATTCAATAAACAAACTTTTAGAAATATTTATATCTAATCACAAAATATTAGAAAATGTAAACGATTTAATGAAAACAATTAAAATTGCATTAATACAAGAAAATGAAATTGAAGATATCATTAATATAACTTCTTATTCAGAAGCAGCTTTTAAAATTATTGAAAATAATATAAATAATCTTAAAAACCATTTAGTTATTGATAAAAAAGAGATTGAAGATAATTATATAACTAAAACACTTGGAGGTGGTTCTCGTTCAAGTGATTTAAAAGACATTAATACTACAGACAAATTATTAGAATGTGAATATATTAATCTTTTTCAGATTTTAAAAAAAGTAAATGATGATTTAAAAGATACCACTAAAGAATCCCATATTTATAAAGAAAATAGTTTAGATTTTTTTAAAATAATTAAAATTTATTTTAATATCTATTTATTTTTTTTATATTATATTCAAACTAGAAATAGAGATTTAGAAGATATAGCAGAAAAAACATTAAATATTGACTCTAATCAACAATCAATTATATTATGGTTTATTAAAATAATTGATTTATATAAAAGAATAAATGAAAATAACAAATCAAATCAAACCAAAGAATATAAAGAATTAGACGATAATTATAAAGAATTTATAATTGAATATACTAATGACTCGTATATAATAAAATTAGAGATGTTTTTTTATGACATCGAAAGAATAATTGAAAACTATATTAGTACAATTAAGACTAATGATACATATTTTATGATTGTTACTAAACAAAATCTAATTTCAAATTTATATTATAGTTTAAATCTTAAAACAAAAGAGATTTTTACTTATTTTAAAATATTTGCGGGATATAATAAAACATGTGAAAGCCATATTAAACAATATAGTGCCAAGTATAATATTACTTTATCTGATAATGACCTTGGAACAAGTGACGATTTTTTTGATAGTAACTTTTTACATAATAATTATGATGAAAGTTATGTAATTTATAAAGATACTCATGTTGTAACAGGTGAAAAATCTTATAAATTTTATTCAGTATATTATTCTAATAAACCTATTAGTAACCTTATAAAAATTAAAAAAAATAGTTGCTTTTCTGCTATTGATATAAAATATAATGCTTTAGTGGAGTTTATTGAAAACAAAATAGATAAGTTCAAACAGTTAGATAATCTAAATAAAATAAGTGAATCAAAAGAGATAAAACAAAATATAAATGAGGCAAATCACAATATTTTTAATAATAAGAATAAGAATAAGAATAAACATGATGATTTTTTTTGTAGTGAAAATATTAATGAAAAAATTAAATTTGCCATTAAAACCGATTTATTACCCGCATTACTACCTAATTACTGTAGTGTATCTACTACTATTACCAACAATGATGAGCTTAAAATTGTAAATGCATTAAAAAAAAATATAATTCATAAAGCTTGGTACGATGTAATAGATATTGATAGTTTACAATTTATTTTCGTGTCTAGTGATGATATAACTAATGATTATATAGAATATATAGAATGCAAATCCCTGAAAATAAATAAAAAAGACAAAAAATTAATGGTAAAAAACAACGAAGAGATTATCATAACAAAAAATGCTGAAATCGAAACAGAAACGATTAAGTTAACAAACGCCAGACGTATCGTGAAATCATGCACTGAAATCGACACACACATTCCTGAGTTTAAAAAATTAATTACTGAGATCTTGGTCAAATCAAATGAAGAGTTCGTTGCGTTATATGACCCCCTGGTCACCATATATCAAAGTTTAGCAACATTAATTACGAGAATGCAAGTAGCACTAGTTCAAGCAGATCTCGATGCCGCACAGATAGAATACACAAACATCAAATTGGGATTAGATAGTTTAACCGAACACATAGACACCATTGTAGAACTAGTACGTGAAATCTTAGGTTACATAAATGGTAAAATATTAGCTATCGTATATTCAATCATAGTTATCAATAATCAAATAGTCCCAAGCATCAGCACCACCATTGACAAGCTCGACAACATAAATAATCAAATGGCAACTACTAATTATCCTGAACTCATGAAAAGAATAAACATCATTCATCACAATAAAGAAATATTGAAAAATAGTATAGCTACCATGAGAGAAAACGAATCAACTATGGACCTTGTGGATTTGATAAAATGCGCCAATGATACCTTAACGACTTTCATACTAAGATCAAGGGAATACATAGACTATGTCAAAAATGACATCATAACCGTCATAGACGATAATGTTACCACAATCTATAATGCTGTACTTGATAGTCTAACAGAATTCGTAAATCTAAAAAATGAATTCACTAACAACGTAGCCACATTAAATGCCGATGTCGACACAGCAAAATCAGACATCGACCTCGCTCGCAATTATAAAAGTATAGGATATACTATTGAATCTATATATTGTGGAACTTTTTTAGAAAGTGACACTATCTTTATTACTCGTATAGCAACAGATATATATTATCATCAAAATAATACAGCTACAACCAAAAAAATAATTAATAATGAAGGTAAAACTTTTTTTAAATCTAATATATATCCTTATTTACTTATAAATGTTTATAATAATCTGGCCTATGATTTATATGATGTGGGTAACTGTAAAACAGATTTGAATGACTCAACATTAAGTTGTATTGTAAAAAAACAAACAACACATTTATATTTAATATTATATGATGAAGTTAAAAATATAACTACTAAATTAAATGACAAAAATATTAATATAGATAATCAAATTAGTAAATATGTTTTTATGTGGTTATCTTGTCAAGATGCAGATAAAAATAAGAATAATATAAATAAAGATGTATTTTCAGAATTTATAAAAAATATAGATAAAGCTAAAGCTAACACTAAAGACTTAAGTAGTGTAGAATTAAAAAACACTGATATGGAAAATAATGTAATAATAAGTAAATTTCATAAAGACCATAAAAAACAATTTATGGAAGAATATAAAGATTTATATGATTCATATACAGATGATGATCTTAAAATAAATGAGTCTAAAATTGAAAAAGATAAGAGTCTGTACGATATGATCCAACCATCTATGAGAATTGAAAAAAGATATTATTATGACAATGTAAAAGGTTATAAAGACATTGTAAATTATGATTCTAATAAATCAAAATTTATAGGTAAATTTACAATACCGGATAAAAAAACAATCAAAGACAAAATACATAGAATTATGACATTTAATATAAATAGGTGGTGTATTATAGATTCTAGCTTAAGTAATAATGGTATTTATACTAATCCTAATTATGCTATTGATTATATTCATAAATATAATGATGATGGTAATATAAACGTGTTATGTTTATTAGATTATACATTACATAATAATGATGAACAAAGATCCTTTCTTGAAAGCAAACACCGTAAAAAAAAAAGTACAAGTGGAGGTTTTTTTATTTACAACAATGATATAAAACAAATACAATATGGAGGTGATAGTGATGCACATAGTTTAGAAGTTAAAAATGATTCTATAAAAGATTTGATTGAGAGTAAATTAAAATTAAAAAAATATATATTACATAATGATAATTATGATAATAAAATTTTAAAAGAAAATATATTTTTAGGTAAAGGTTTATATTATAATGATAAAATAAAACATACTAAGATTTTAGAAATAAAAGAAAAATCTAATACTTTATTATTTAATGAAAAAATATTATATAGTGAATATGATATTGATTCTAAAAAAATAGGATTATACTTTATAAATTTTAAATCTGATACTGATAAAGCAGGTAATTTATTATCAAATCAATCAGAAAAGATTGAAGCTTTAATAACTAAAGTATTTAGAAATTCAATAAGTAATCAAGAATATGTTATTATGGGTAATTTTAATTGTAGTCCTACAACAAATCCAGAGGCTTTTAAACACTTTAGCAATAATAAGTTTACAAAAATAGGACTCAACGTAAATAATACTACATTTATTAATGGTTATGAATATGATTTATGTTATGTTTCTGAAGAGTTCAGCAAATTGTACAAAATATTGAATAATACTATAATTATACAAACTGGTGGAATAAGTAATCATTATCCTATATATATTGATATAATAAGAATAGAAGATGAAGAAATAATAAAAACAGGTTCATCTT
>Ga0335398_10010755_pt1 | contig 10362 bp, 5 predicted proteins | sample BON03_FD_205742 | JGI IMG/M metagenome (GOLD analysis project Ga0335398, IMG submission 205742) | Freshwater microbial communities from Lake Bonney liftoff mats and glacier meltwater in Antarctica - BON-03 (spades assembly) (version 2) | ecosystem: Environmental > Aquatic > Freshwater > Ice >... | reverse complement strand
GCCAGAACAAGCAGGAGCCCACGTGGCGCGCCACTTGCGCCGCGATGCGCACCGAGCTCGCGCAGTCCGGCCTGCCCCACTCCTTCTGGCTGCACGCCTTCAGTCACGCCGAGCAAGGTCGCAACATACGCCCGTCGCGTGCCGCCCCCTTCGACACGCGCCTCGGCCGCCTGCTCGGGCGCAAGCCAAAGGGCGCGTACCGCCGGCCTTTCGGCTGCCTCTGCTATGTACAAGACGCGCCTCGCTACGTCGGCGGCACGCTGGTCAACAAGGCGGCCGCGCAGGCGCAGCGCGCCATCCACCTCGGCTACTACGGTGATGAAGGCGGCTCCTTCGAGAACCTCGAGACGAAGGGCGAGCGCGCCCAACCTGGCTACTTGTGCTTCGTGCCCAACGCCGGGCACCAGGGCACCATCATCGTGACCGACTCCGTCAAGTTTGTCGTCGACTGCTTCCCGGGCGTCAAGCGCGTCATCGGGGGGGGGTATGAGATCTCGTCGGACAAGATCCCCTTCGCTGACGACACGCAGCTCAACGCCACCGCCGACGGCGCCGTCGCCATTCCTTCGCTTCGCTCCACCGCCGACGGCGCCGCCGCCACCCCGTCGCTCCGCGAGTTCAACAACGAGGACGACATCGCTGGCGCCGGGCACGGCGAGGCGAGCCAGAGCGTCGAGCCTCATCCCAGTTTCGCGCCCGACACGCAGGACGGCGCCAACGTGGACGACTCGCCAGGCCGGGGGGGCGCCGACACGATCGGAGCCGAAGAGCGCAACAACGATTCGGACAACGAGACCGACCCCAAGGGCTACGTCGGCCGCCGCGTTGTCATAAGCTGGGACCTCTACGGCGACTCGCCCGGAGTCATCGACGACTGGGGCCGCCGCGGCTCCCACGGCTACAAGCACCACGTCACCTACGACGACCCCGACGGCGAGTGGCCCAACTACGACGACACTCACCGCTGGCACGACCTGGGCGACCACAGCATCAAGTGGCGGTTCGAGGACGAGACGCCGCCGGCGGCTCCCTTCACCGGCGGTCAGCGCCCGACGCGCGAGCGGCGCGAGCCGGACCGCTTCTCCCTCGCCACGCTCATCGCCGCCTACACCGAGGCGAGCGGCGCGGGCTTCAGCGTCTCTTCGTCGCGCGTCTCCTCCACCGCCTTGTACGTCAACCTCGACGACCAAGCCGACCGCATCGCCGAGCGAGCAAGGAGCCAAGCCGACGTCTACCTAAGCTACAGCGCCGAGGTCAAGGACGCCTATCTCGCGCTGCCGCCTGAGGCGCAGATCTGCGCCTGCATCGCAGTGGACCACGATGACATATCCGCCGAGTACGGCGCCCGCTCGCCGCAGGCGGCGCTCATGCGCGAGGTCTACGCTGCGGCAGCGGTCGCCGCCGCCTGCATAGGAGTCGCCGTCCCGCGGCTGGCGCAGGAAGCAGTCAGCGTCACCAACGAGTCGCTGCACGCGTCGGCCGACGACATGTTCGACGACTCGTTCGACGGCGGCGGCATCTTCAACCTGGGCCGCGGCTACGACGGCGCCTACGGCCCCGACATCGCCTGCTCTGCCAAGAAGTCGACCAGCAATCCCGACATCCTCACGGAGCGCCAGATGCGCGGGCCTGAGTGGGACGAGCCTAAGTCGATGGAGGTTGACTCCATCCTCAACAAGCTCATGGCGGCGGAGAAGGTCGCGGCGGACGACCCGCGGATCAAGGGCATGGTTCCCGTCGACACCATGTGGACCGGCCGCCGCAAACGCAACGCCGACGGCTCTATCGACAAGTACAAGGCGCGGTGCGTCTTGCGGGGCGACATTCACATCAAGAAGTACGACGTCTCGCGCAACGACACCGCCTCGCCCGTCGCGCGCAACACCTCGCTCATGGCCGTCGAGGCCATCGCGTGCCTTCGCGGCCAGGACCAGCTGCAGAGCGACTTCACCGGCGCGTACCTGCAGGGCGTCCAGAAGAAGTCCGAACAGGTGCTCGCTCGTCCGCCACCCGACTTCCGCGAGGTAGACGAGCGCGGCGTGGAGATCCTCTGGCTCATGCTCTCGCCTCTCTATGGCCAAGCCGACGCCGGTGCCATCTGGAACCGCACGCTCAACGACTTCCTCGTCGCGCCCGAGCCCGCCGGCCTCGGCTTCGAGCGCAACGTCAACGACCCCTGCATCTACACGAGGACCAAGCCCGGCGTCGGTCGGGTCACCTACACGCTGTACGTCGATGACGCGCGCCTCTACAACGACCCGGCGCCCTCGGCGCGCGAGCTCGCCGGGCGTGTGCAGAGCCGGCTCAAGGAGCGCTTCGAGATCAAGTTCGGCGAGACGAACCCTAAGGAGGACAACTTCCTGGGCGCCAACCGCGTCTACTTCCTGGGCGCCAACCGCGTCAGCCATGGGCCGCATGCCACCACCATCCGCTGCGACACGTGTCAACGATTAGGAAATTGCGTTGGTTTTCAGAATTTTCTGCCCAAAGGAGTAATCCTACGCTGGCCACCTTGAACTTCTTGTCCTCATCTATTGGATAGTTAACAGTGTCGGTAGCGTGGTCGTACAAGAGTCGCGTGTAAACAGCGCGCGCGCTTACCTCTTGCAAGTCCATGGCTCCTGTAATGCGCACCGTTCGCTCTAATATCATCCTAAGCGGCCAAACGCGCCCTCCCTGACCAAACCACTCAGTGTCGGGACACTTGCCTTTGAGGAGTGTCCAAACAAATTTACTAAGCTTCGCTTTGGCGACGGCTCGGTAGTTTGGTGGGAACGATTGACTTACTACAGTATCCAGCTCGTCCCTCAGAAACCCATCCTTGCAATTTGCTGAGCAAAAAGTGTGGAATGAGTGTTTTCTGCCCACTCTATGAGGGAAATGGCCGTTGTGGGGTGTGCAAATATTCCAGCACTGGCCTGCGTGGTTTGAATAGTAACACCGAATCTGTAGGTCGGGAAGACCTCTACAGGGGTGATTTGGTGGTTGTGGTGGTGGCCTGCCCCTACCGTCATCGCCTCCCTCTCCGGGTCTGTAACCGCCGTGGCTATACGGCCTAGAGGGGGTGGACGATGAACGTGAAGGAGTGGAATGAGGAGCCCCCTCCGAACGAGACCGACGGCTGGGTCCAGGGTCACCTCCGGCGCAGCTACGCGGCGTTTTACAACGGTTAGCTATACGCGTTTTGTTTCGTTTAGCTTTAAGCTTTTCCTTTCGTGGAGTAGCTTTACGCTTTTCCTTCCGTGTGGGCACATGGACGAACCGAACCTGAAGGACGGAGTGATAGGAACCAGATAGGGGCCGGTCGTGTCCATCGTCGAGACCGGCACAGCTACGGAGCTTCTTGGGAGAAGGTGGACGGTACGCGCGGAGATTGCGTCGGATACGATAGTGGCGGTAGCCACCAGTCATTACCACCGCCCACGATGGTGGAACTAGGGGAGAAGCTAAAACCGGGGGGCGGGAGCCAGGGCACATAAAAGGCCCATCCTTAGTAGCTGTTAACCGCTCCTGCGTCTCACGCAGATGCTTAAGGTTAAGGACGGCGGTCTTAACCTTCCGCTTGGCGGCCCGGTATAGGCGACTTGGTTCGGGCGTTTTGCGTTTCCGAAGCGATTTCCTAGTCGTAAGGTCGGGTTCTTCTGAACTAGTGAACGAAGGCGCCGCTTGGCTAAGGTGGTGAAAGAATTTCTCCCAGCTAAAGGGTCCGAGACGACCCTCTGTAACAAAGAGGAAATGAGAGTCTAACTCCTGCACCAAGAAGGTACGCAAGACGGATGGCGCCGTTCCGCTAACACGACGCGCTAAAGAGGCGTGGATGGCTGCGATCCGGGTTTCTTTGAGCGTGGTGGCCTTCAATTTAGAAAGTTTGCAATTAGCCCTGGAGATGGCTGCAAGGTTACTTTTCTGAAGGAGTTGGTGTTGCGAGCGAGTGGTCCGAGTGGAAATGGAAACGCGGGCTGCCATATTGGCTTCCATTGTTTCGAGAATAGGGAAACCCGGGCGATCAAGACTCTTTCGATAAAGGGATAGACTTTCGGCGTTAGTCAACCGTTCACAGGTCGGGTTCGCGACTGTAGTTTGGGCACCGGTGGGAAGAACCGGCGTCGGGGGAACAGCCTCGAACGGGGGAAGGGTCGTTTTGGAGGCGACCGGGGGCATTTCTGCTCCGCAGACGTCATCCTTCTCGGCGACCCGGGGCAGGATCGTGGGCTCAAGGGGGTCAGGCACGAGTTTAATACCCGCGGGGGGTGCTTGATCCGCCTCGACGATCTGGGGACAAAGGGGCGGGATTAAAATTGAAACCTTCTTCTTCCTTCCTCGCGCGTTCTTCGCGGCCTCCTTTTCTAGCCGGCTCATACGAGGGGTTTGTGGAGTAAGCCGACGGGAAACGTGGGTGAACGATGTGGGGGTGGAAGGCTTTGACCCATCCAAAGTGGGAGCGTCCTTGAGGCCTGTGTCAACGGGGTAGGTACGGTGAAAATGACCAAATCTCCTAAGCTTCTCGGAGTAGTTGTAATTATGATTCTCTGCGGCGGTGAGTAGTGAGTACGTTGGGGTCATCGTATGTTACGTAGGGGTTGTCGTAGATGGGGTCAGGGTTGGCCCCGGGAGAGTTGACTTTGGCCTCGGAGGCCAGCTTCTTCAACTTCTTGTTCTCCCGCTGCCTCTTCTTTGATCCTTTGACCTTTGTGGTCGAGAGACCGGGGTCGGAAGAGGTGTCGCCGTTAAATATGGTACTATTAGCGGGCCGGGCCTTAGTCCCAGAGGCCGCGTTTTGCTTAATACCAGATTTGACGGGACGATCGACGGGCGAAGTAGATGGGCTCGTCCCGCACCACGGGTAGCTGCCGGCGAGCGGGGTGCCCTCGACAGAAGAGAAGCCTTCCTTGGAGATGCTCTTGGGGTCGTTCGTTGAAGAAGTCGCAGACGAGACAATGGGCTTGTAATTCGTCGAAGAAGTCCGAGGAACGGATGGGGGGGGAACGGACTCGACCACGGGCGAGGCGGCGTTACATGGAGTAACGCCGGCGACAGAGGCGGGCAGGGCCACGGAAGGGGCGTCGGTGAAGTGGACGCGGCGGACGGGGCGGACGGGAGGCGGGTCGGCTGACGGCGGAGGAGCGGAAAGGACGGAGGGAGAGACAGCGTCGAAAGGCCGAGCGATCAGCGAAGGGAAGGCAAACGCGCCCGTCGATCGTCGGGGAGGAGGAAGAATAGCGACTGGGTTGGCGGAAGGGACGGAGGGGGTTACGGGAGGAGCGACAGCGTCAAGAGAAGCAACGCCGGCCGGAATGGGAACGGAGGGGGCGACAGCGTCGAAGCGCCAGGTAGGATCGACGCTGGCCTGAATGAAAACGAAGGGGCGGGGACGACCGTGCGCGGCAGACCGCCTGGCCCGACCGTGCACGACAGTATAGCCCTCGTCGTCGACGGTAGGGTCGGTGGTGGAGGCGGCGGACGTGTCAATGCCCGCGCTCTCGATGGTATGGTTGGTGTCGAGCTCGCTGACCTCGGCGCTGGCGCCGAAGTTCTGTGCTTGTGGAGCTACGACTTGCTTCTTAAAAGGGAGGAGTATACGACTGGCATCGCGCGCGTTGCTCACGCGCTCGCCATCATACTCGCCGCGCGCGCTAACACGCGCCGCGGCATCTTGGTCAGCCGTCCCGCCCGCGTCAGGTGACGCGAGCGGGTTGATCGTCGGCTGGTTCTTCGGCCTTCCCTGGATCTGGTCTTGGCGGTTCTTGGGGCGCCGCCCCGGCATCTAGCTGGCTGCCGGCTTGCGCTGCTAGTAGATCTGCTGGGTTTCTTGGTTGTTGGGCCCGATGGTTCGTCGTCGATTCAACTGGTTCCGCAATGGTCATTCCTGAGAATCTGGGGTCTATCTATTACGAGGGGTTCGTCATCTTATAGAGAAAGGAGTAAGGTTTAACCTTAGTCGTTACTCTGGAAGATGGATGATATATCTGGGGGGTATGGGTGCCTGTAAACTATTACTGGTTCCTGTACTGATGAGGGCTGAGGACGGGGCCAACTGGCCTCGTCGTCGACATCTCATCATCGGGTTTGACTGCCCGGATTACATCTTGGCATTACATATATAGGTTGAATGATCGCGGTCAGTGTTCGGAGGAACACCGGCGCGCGCGGTCACCAACTTGCTGTATAAGGGGGATATTCTGGGTATCTAGGACGTCCTTCGTCTTCCTGTTCCTGTACGTCGAGTTGGCCTTGTAGAGGTCGCCTCGTCGTGCCCGTGCCTGTAGTCGGCCTTAAAGTCGTAGCGTCGCCTCGGTGGTGGTACGTCTGGGTTTACTGTCTACTAGGTGCTAAATACTTTGGTTAACTCGTCTTACCCCCAAGTATAGAGCTTAAGGTAATACCTTAGGGCTCTATATCACTCGCGGATGCGACAAGTACCAGTTTACGCCGCTAAACGCCGCTACCTGCCGGCGGCTCGTAGCTACGACTGCTCACTCCACAGAACCACCAGGTGAGCCGCTGCCGCGGCGCCTTGGAGCGGCGGTCGTCGGTGTTGTAGGAGGGCCGCGCGATATGGATATGGCGTGCTGAGCTGGTCAGAGCACCTGCCCGAGCCATGCCAGGCTGTGCCTTTGCGCTCAGAGTTGAAGTGAGAACCTTCGAGGGTCGGTCTTGACATGTTGCCGCTTGTGGCCCGCGCAGGTGGCCCGACCGTACGACACGCGCAGAGGCATGCCTCTTTGGCACGAGTCCGCCTGGGGTCCATCAGGGGCACCTTCCGCAGGCTTCCTGCAGTACCTGCACAAAATCCTGGAGCCCAACGAGCCATCGCCGACTTCTCCTACCTCGTCGGTGTCATTCACCCCGGCGGGCTTCTCGACTGGGCACCTTCACGCGCTCGCCGCGCTGCTCGGCCACAAAGGCAGGAACCCGGCGTGGACCACGCACGTTGGCGACATCGGCGCGCGCAACAGAGGGATGGCGCTGCAGGCCTGGCTGTACCACCTCCTCGGCGGCGAGGCGTCTGGCCTCGAGACGCCTGAGAGCTGGAGGGCGGGCAAGTCCAGCAAGCGCCTGCTGTCTCGCGTCGAGGTGAGCGTGGCGGCTGCAGCCAAGGAGTGTGTGCGGTGGCGCAGGCTGCTAGGGGTGGGACAGGAGTTAAAACAAAACTCGAATGCGCAAACTGAAACCAGCCGGCTAAGAAGGTATGTTCCTAACCTGAAACCTGGGACGTTTTTTTCGGCTCATTTCAAAATAAATTTATCGCGCGCGCGCGCGCGATGCTGATTTGCTCGGCTCCATCCGATCTCCCAGGGCTTCCGACGGCCAACAGGCCTACCCTTTGGCCGCGCCTGGACACGCGATCAATGCAGATATCACCCAGGTGAGTCCAGAGCTCGCGCAGCAATCAAGCAATCAAGTGTGCCAGATGAGTGCCAAATCTGCGACTCTCTTTACCCTTCAGCAGGCAGCGGCGTTGCAGGCCTTGTACCTGGGCGAGGTGGACTCGAGACTGTGGGCAAGCGCTTCCCGGCAGTCGTGAACGGGAAGAAGGCGCTGATCACCCTCGTGGCCGAGCTGGCGCCTAGGCTCACCGGAGAGGCGCTCGTGAGGGAGTGCTACAAGCTGGTTCGCATCGCACGTCCTGACCGCTGCTACTCCGACGACGAGCTCATCCAGGCGATCATTAGCTACATGCTCAAGCCGCGCGGCGTGAGAATCCACCAGATCACGGCGATCTTCGGCGTCAGCAAGTCCACGCTCCACCGCACCGCCAAGCTGCTCAAGACGGAGTGCACGCGGCTCAACCTGTCGGGCGACTCGGAGGACGAGCTCAAGACGGCAGCGGGCTACATCACCATCGCGCGCAACGGTCGCCCGACCACCTTCACCCTCAACGAGGAGCGGCTCATGGTCGAGACCTGGGCGCTGAGCTCCGACCATGGCTACGGCAAGAGCGCCCTGCAGCAAAGCGCCTTCGCCACCTTGATGATGAAAGCCATCGCCGACTCGCCGGAGACGAGTGCGGCGGATGCATTGCTGTTGAGCAAGCAGCGCCCGGTTGGGCGCAAGCTTGTGCACGCAATGAAGAGGCGCGTCGAGCACGTTGAGGCCGAGGAGGCTGCGTCTATTGGGGAGCCCTCTCGGCCTCGCTACACGCAGAAGAAGGCGAAGCTGCTCTCCCAGGCGCGCGCCATGGCCAAGAAGCCGGAGCAGAACGCCGCCATGCTCAACAAGATCCAGGAGAAGTACAACGAGCTCGGCGCGGCGGGCAAGCTGCCGGGCTGCCAGCAGCCCGACGGCAACTACCAGGCTCCAGGTCACCTGATTTACTGCGGCGATGAGATGGGCATGGAGGCGTGCGGCAAAAACCACCCTCGCGTCCTCGGGCGCAGCGGCATCGAGGTCCACCGCGTCGTCTCCTCAGAGAAGAACCCCTTCTGGGTCACGCTCTTCTTTTGGTGTCGGGCCGACGGACATGGTAGCATCCGCCTTGTGTTATTCACAAGGCGTCGACGATGCGAGGCGACCTGCTGGCCGGGCTCCCTTGCCAGCCAGGGATGCAGTGGCTCGCTCGAGCGACCGAGTCGGGCTACGTGGACCCTGACACCTGGTATCTGATCTGCGCCCACCTCCTGCTCCACATCGGTCCTGCTCGCCCCCAGTTCGTCATGATCGACGGTTTCGTCAACCACTTTGACTCGAGGGCGCTGCGCCTGCTCCTCGACAACGACGTGCACGTCTTCTATCTCAAGTCGCAGTCCTCGGAGGAGGATCAGCTGAATGACAATGGCCCCAATGGTACGATCGAGCGGCCCTGCCCTTTTGTATATATATATATATATATATATATATATATATATATATATATATATATATATATATATATATATATATATATATATATATATATATATATATATAGATAGATAGATAGATAGATAGATAGATAGATAGATATATAGATAGATAGATATAGATACAGATATAGATATAGGTATAAATATAGATATATAATTATACATATATATATATATATACATATATATATATACATATACATATACATATATATATACATATACATATATATATTCATACTTTATTTCGATCTCACCCCCCCCCCATCCCCTTCCCGCCCTCCTTCAGCCGAGATCAAGGCGCTGTACGCGATGGAGCATGACGCCTGGACCATGAAGTACCCGACGGTCAAGATCACCCCGTTCCACTTCAACGTGATCTTGGCGGCGGTCTGGCAGCAGTGGCTAGTCGTCGCCCAGCCAATCATCGTGCGCGCGGCCGAGAAGTGCGGCATCTGCCCCTTCAACCCCAACGCCTCTTACTTCACCTCGTCCGCCGTCTCCAAGCCCTTCGACATCGTCGCCTTCGACAAGGCCGGCCCCTCGCCGAACATCATCAAGCGCGTGCCCCTCACGACGCTCGTGGGGGTCCAGCCCAAGTTCAACGGCGTCGTGCAGAAGGACCTGATCTTCCGGGCGGCCGCGGCCATCTTCTTCGAAAAGTCCTTCGTCGCCCCCGCTGTGGATCTTGCGCGCCTCGTGGCCGAGGAGAAGAGGCTCAAGAAGATGTCGATCCCGCTCGTGCTCGAGTCGGGCAAGGCGCCCGACACCAGCGTCGGCCTGTGGGTCACGGAGGGCGTCGCCGCGCAGCTCGAGGCGGTCGCGGCGAGGAAGCACGCCAAGGAGACGCAGGCCGTCGTCACCCGCGAGCTCACCGTGAACAAGAAAGCTACGAAGCGCGCCGCCGACCTGGTGGTGGGCGCCGAGATCGTGAAGCGCTCCAAGACTGAGGGCATCGACCAGGCGCTCTCCAAGCTGAAGACGGCGGAGCTGCAGGGCGGGATCGTCTTGCTGGGCGCCAAGCCCGAGGGGAAGAAGGTGGAGCTCCTGGCGCAGCTGCGCGCGTTACTCATCACCGCAGGCGTGCCCGCCGTGGTGCTACCTTCTACAGGCGTGCCCGCCGTGGCGCCCGCCGTGGCGCTACCTGCCGCAGACGTGCCCGCCGTGGCGCCCGCCGTGGCGCTACCTGCCGCAGGCGTGCCCGCCCTGGCGCCCGCCGTGGTGCTACCTGCCGCAGGCGTGCCCGCCCTGGTGCCCGCCGTGGCGCTACCTGCCGCAGGCGTGCCCACCCTGGCGCTACCTGCACCCCTGCCGCCGCCCGAGGCGCCGCCCCCAATCGACGCGCCCCTCACTGTCCCTGTGGGCGTGTCCCCGCCGCCACCTCCCCCTGTACATAGCTGCCGCCCCTCATGCCACTCCACCTCCCTCCAACTGGGTGTGGCCGCGCAGCCCGTCGCCGCCTCTGACATGCCGATGGCCCACGGAGACGTCCCCCAACCCCCGCCCAGCCGTGCCCATT
>Ga0335398_10010754_pt1 | contig 10364 bp, 6 predicted proteins | sample BON03_FD_205742 | JGI IMG/M metagenome (GOLD analysis project Ga0335398, IMG submission 205742) | Freshwater microbial communities from Lake Bonney liftoff mats and glacier meltwater in Antarctica - BON-03 (spades assembly) (version 2) | ecosystem: Environmental > Aquatic > Freshwater > Ice >... | reverse complement strand
CAGTTGTTGCCCAGAACAACAAGAACAAGCTGTCGATTTCCAGCGAGCGAGGTGAGTTTACCACTCTGGGCGCGCTCGCTGCGCAAATGGATGCGCCTACCGTTGTCAAGACGCAGGCGGGCCTGCTTCTGTCATGGAACGACCTTGTTACAAACTTCGCCACTGGAGGTCTTCCAATCATTTCTTTCGTTGTCTACACCAGACGACAAGACGAGGTGGGGTTTGACAGTGGCTTGAATATTGGCAATGTAATATCCTATCAAGTCCAGGGGCTCACTCCCAACTTCTTTTACGAATTTTCAATATCTGCCGTCAACTCCTTGGGTATGGGGTCCCGAGGCAAGGCATCTGGACAGATCATGCCCCCCATACCGCCTACCATGCAAGCACCAACTGCCAGAGTAATTGACGATGGGGTGACGTCGGTGATTGAGGTGTCATGGGTTGCCCCGGAGCTAGCCACTAACGTCTTGAACTACCGAGTCTTTCTGCGTCAGATTGTGCCTTTTACTGCTATGGACAACGGAACAGTGGTCCCAGCGACTCAACGATCGATGCGATTCTCCTATTTGCCTGACGGCACTCGTTTTGAGATGAAAGTTGCTGCTCAGACTTCTTCGGGCCTGACAAACATTAGCTCTGGGGTGTTTGCAGAGACTTTCAGTAATACCATTCCTACGTCAGTTAAAACCACAATTACCATTACGGGTACTACGACGTGTTTAGTGAATGTGACGTGGACCAAACCTCGTTTGCAAGCCAGTCGTTTCCGAGTATTTTCAACTATCAACAGTATAACTGGTGCAGATTCTTTTACGTCTGGCAGCACAAACCCATTTTTCGTCACGCCAATTTGTACTCGTGGTGCCACTTACATTTATTATGTACAGGCAATTTTCAATGAAGGGTCAGGGGGTGTCATTTCCTTGGACGCGCCAGCGGTTGACGTTCCTGTGTCTCCCCCAACTAAGATGGCTGGGCCTATGCCTGTGCTGAATCCTCAAAACCCGTCGACTTCAATCATGTTGAGCTGGATTTCACCCGTGATTGTGAATGCAGTGCCCAGATCAATCATTACATCCTACATTTTGGAGCTTGGACACCCACAAGCATCAACCTCGGCGGACACATCAAAAGTGATCATAATACAGGCACCATCGACCACCTTGACGCTCACGGGTCTCGAGAAGAAGACTTACTATACTTTTAAAATCCAAGCCAGAAACTCGTTGGGACCATCTGCACAAAGTGAACTTTCGTCCATCACCACGTCCGAAACTGTACCATCTCCAGTGTTTAATCTGACTGTAGTGCCAGGCTCCGAGAATACGCAGGGCAATGCTCTGACTTTGTCTTGGAGCATTTTGGACTGGGGAGAATCTGATAAAGCAGGCCCTCCATTCCCCTACCCATATTGTCCCGAGACATGGCCTGCGCAGACACCCTGTGGAGGTCGACGATACTTTCTGGTGACTCCCTTTCGTGTAGGAGATGACTACCGAGAGGCAACCTTTGTCTACGGCAATCAATTTCAGTTTACCATGACAGGTCTATCTGGCGGCGTAGACTACACGTTTGTTGTAAGTGCGATTAATACGGGCGGGTTGGAGGGTGGAGCAAGTAAACTCAAGTACCGAACTGTGTCGGTCGCGCCACGAGCCATCAGATCTCTAAATGTGTTTGTACCAGCCAACCCAGACCAAGGTGCCACTTACAAAATCGGCCTTGAGTGGAGCATTCCAATAGACGCAGCAACCACAGGCGGCATGGCGCTTTCTGGATTCACGTTGCGGTATGCAAATCTGACGTCTTGCCTAGATGGATGTGCAGATGCGTCTGCAACCTGTATTACCCAGCGTGCAAATGTTCCCTGGATTACGCTAGCTGGCGTGTCTGTGATTGACAGATATGAATGGCTTGGGATCAAGGGTGACACGTACGTATTTTCCATTGCCGCAATTAATGGCAAAGGCCAGGGCGTGTTTTGGCCGAATTGTCAACACAAAGATCTTAATTGCCAGGGTATACCAAACGGGCAGATTCCATACACGTGTCACTCTGCGGTCTACACCCTACCATCGCCTCTGGCAAACTTTGGGAGATGGGCAGAAGGAGAACCCGGTGTAGTACCTACTGGCACGCAATCCTTCACAATTAGATGGGGCCAGGGTAATTTACAGGGAGTGGAGTACTTTAATTATGGAAACAGGTCACTGAATGGTGGACGTAACATTGAAATGATTGAAATCCAGAGGTCGGTGCGCTCAAATATCAGATGGCCCCTCAATTTCTACTGCCCGACACTGCCTGTGATGGGCAATGGAGAACAACCAGTTTGTCTCTTTCAAGCAGGGTGTACACCCGGGCCCTGCATCGCAGCGTGCCCAATTTGTGTAACTTCTCAATCGTCTGAGAATGAATTTCTGACCCTCAAAACAACGACTGACAATCTTGTTGGTGTAACCGTTGACCCAACTGATACTTACGTTTACCGCATTCGTGTGAGCAATGTTGGCGTAAACGATTGCGCATCGCGGCCAAGTTCTCTTGGGTCCTCTCCCGCCTGCGAATGGAGTGCCTTCAGCGACCTTGCAGAAGTAAAAATAGCCGATCCCAAAAAGTTCCACAATCTTAAGACCAGGGTAAAGAGTCCAATTGCAATTGAGGTCTTGTGGTGGCCGCCATCTGACGTTCTCAGCGGTGGTGCAACTAACGACAAGTGGGGCGACATTGTTCACATCTGGTATGGCCAAACAGTAGTTAGTGTGTCTGTGGCGCCTTTCATGAATGGGAACTCCTCAGTGGGACCCGCAAGAACTACTACTTTTGGTAAGTATGTGGTGTCTAAACTTGTCCCTTCCACAACATACTATTTCACGGTTGTCTCGTATTATTCTTCGCTCAAGAATGAAATTGAGTCAACTCGGAGTACGGTGACGAAAGCCATGACAACTGCTGTTGGTGTACCAGGACAGGTTCAAAACACCACTGTCTCGGTTCCAGAGTCTATCATTGACATTATGGCTGGAGGCTTGTTGGTCGAGTGGATCAAGCTGGATGCCTGGTGTATTCAAGGTTTGGGCGTGTTTTTGACTGATGGTTCCGTTGACAATTGTCAACAAGGAGAGGGCATCCCTCTAGCCTCCTACAAAATTGCCTGGTGTCCGTATGACAATGCGGGAGCAACTTGGTCTTTTATCCTAGCTTCAAGCACTCTCAACAAAATCACTGTTCTTGGACTCGAAAAAGAAGTCAAGTACCGTTTCAGAGTGTCAGCCATCAATTCAGCGCATGAAGGAATGCCAAGTGTTGAGGTGACTGCAACACCAATTGCAACTATCCCAGGATCCCCCCCCCCGCCGCTCTCCACGGGCGCAAGCGTGACATCTGTGCGAGTGGCTTGGGAGGAACCAGACGACCTTGGTACCAAGCAAGTTCTTGAGACCAGGTTTCGTCTCACTATCTATCCTAGGCGTGATGGCCAATCTGGCAATGAAACGATTACTTTCACCTGGGAACGAGAGTATGTGGTGAGCAATCTCAGACCCAATTCTCTTTATCTCTTTTCAGTTGCGTACCAGGCATCACCTATGTTAGGATTCGGGTTTTCGAGTGCTACTGCATACGTATTCACGACTCCTTTGGCGCCAGGCGCCCTGCAGCTCAGCGACGGGAACAATGTGACTGAGTCGACCACTGTCAAGATCGATTGGAAATGGGCTGGCGTTATCCAGGGCAATGTAAGAATGTCTCACGCCTCTTTCTCCTTTATGACTAGTTCACCGAGAGAGTCTTTGTACTGATTATAGTGTGTAATACCTCAGGTGACAATAACAGGTTACCGCCTCAGCTTCTATTCATCTGATGGCACCTCAACTGCCCAAACCTTCTGCTCTGGTGGGTCGCCTCCTGTTGACGGGGTACCTGGCGCAGTCTCAGGCTGTGTACTCGCAGGCTTGCAGAATGGCAAACTTTATACGATAACGATTTCTGCGTCCAATGACCCTCGATTGGAGACTTCCTTTGGCCCCGATAGTACACCCATGCTTCTTCAAACGAAAGCAGCGCTTCCCACTGTGTTGAACATCAACTTTGAGGATACCGCTGCCTATTCTACGAAAATTCTGTGGACCACGTACGATGGTGGTCTGCCAATCGTTGGGTTTTCTTTGCGGCTGAGTAGAGAATCCGAGGAATACAGCGACGGCCAGAGCATGGTAGGTGTCACGTCAAAAATGGGACAGGCAGGTATAACAAGTTCATACATCGTGACAGGGCTAGGTGCCCACCTTTCCTACCGTTTCATAGTCGTTGCGACCAACACGCTGGGGTTTCGACCGAGTGGCCCATCTGATGAAATCAGAACCCGACCAGCTGCAGTGTCGATCCCATCGTTGATAGCAGTTTCAAGCACTTACGCTGAGGTGTCTTGGCCATTTTGGTATGGAAAGAATAGAATTGTTGATTACAGCATCCAGGTGAGGGTGAATATGGATGCGGGCAACATCGGAAATTGGTTCATGTCTGGAACCGTATCAGGACAGCAATTTCAGGTTTCGTCTCTAGCTCCCAACACTGGGTACGATGTTCGTGTGGCAGCTGTCAACGTTGCCGGAACCGGTGCATACGGTGAAAATCTGCACATCAAAACCCAGGCAGCTCCGCCAGACTTTGTCTATGTCACACGCATTGGCCCAGGAGACTGCGACCTCAGGTGGGCGCCACAGCCTGGCGCAACGCCTCAATATTCAGTCTTTCCCTTTCGATGGATCCCAGCATCACAAGCCTGGTTGCAGGAAGCTGCCAGGAGCAAATCGAAAGGGGAAATTGATTTTTGTTTTGTCGCAGGGTTGGTGAAGGGTGCGAGATACACGTTTCAAGTTGCTACAATTTCAGATCTAGGAGTGGGGCAGCGAAGCGCTATGTCCCACGAAGTAACAACAACAAGCAGTCTGCCAGAGCCGGGTCCGAGGCCTGTTCTGAGCGATCCGTCGACTCAAGGCCTCAAAGTCACTTGGCCGAGAGTTGATACCAATGACGGGAATGGGGGCTCACCAACCACAGCCTATGTACTTTACAGCTTCGCCCACAGGTATGCAGGCGGTGGATGGAAAACAGCAACCACGCTTGTTCCTGACGCAAATGGCGTTATTGCGACGAGTTACGTGGCAGCAGGACTCCTCCCAGACGTAAATTACCAATTTAAGATCGCAGTTGTCAACAAAAATGGACAGGGTCCAGCAGGACCGGAATCCGACAAGATGCCGACTGTTCCGGGCAAACTTGATGCACCATTTCAAAAGGCTTTCCTCAAAACGATTCTTCTCACGTGGACGCCGCCAGAGAATAACTCCTACGTAGCGTATAGAATCTATTTTTCTCGATATGCAAACGATCCCAACGGCATTGCCAAAAACGAAGAGGATTTGTGGAGTCCATGGACTGCTCAAATCCTTCCTGCCTCTACAACTTTGCAAAAATACGACAGTTTGAGGCCTGATTATCCGTACAGATTCAAAATTGCCGCCAAAAATCCTTCGGGATGGGGTGCAGACAGCGAGAATGTTGTGTCGCGCACTACTATTGTATCAGATCCCTGGTCCATGGATATCAACAGCCAGGTTGCACTACAGGTCTCAGATCCCACCATCACCACCACAACAGCGGAGCTCGTATGGACAGGACCAGCATCATCTAATTCCAATCTGCGTGGAAGTGCAATCGGCTTTCGAATCACAGCTTGTCAGGCCGAGAGCTTGATTTGTGACACCGGTGAAGAATACTTGGTCAATTGTCAAGCAGATCCGCCCAACATTTACACTCGATCGCATGAATGTAACAGTGACAGGACTAAATACATGCGGCAAGGACTTCTGAAGAATACGAATTACTATTTCGAGCTTTCTATCGTGAATTCTGGAGGAGAGGGGCCTCGAAGTAAAGCATCGCCGCAGATTCGGACCAAGGCGTCGTATCCAGACCAAATGAGTCAACCCTTAGCAAGTTCCCTGTCCTCAGACAGTATTTTGGTGACATGGGACAGGTTGGTGGACTGGAATTCAAGAGGTGGACTTGATATCACGGGGTATGCCTTATTTAAGCAGGTGTCAGGATTCAGCTATGATGCGGGCGAGGTAGTATATGAGGGCACGTCTTTCACGTACACAGGATTGCCGTCGAATACCAAGCTGAATTTTGCTCTTGTGGCCGAAAACACCTGGTGCACGATTTGTCCACTAGATATCATTGTTCCTGCAGGAGGTTGTTTTTTCGAGGCATGCTGCGCCACTCACAGCTGCAGCGCAAAATCGCAGAATTCAATTTCAGTTTCCACAAAGGTAGGCAAGATGACTCTTGCCCGACTAGAATCAGCAACCATCTACGATACGATAGTAACATGGGATCCTGTACCCGGTACCCCTAACAACATCAAGCATTTCAAAATCAGGTTCAGAGATATTGACAGGGCAGACAAGGATGACTCTGGCGGCTGGGTGGAACGAACCTTTGCTGGCACAGTGGAGGGCACAGTGCAGGGCATTGGAATCAAAAACCATGCACTTGTGAATTTAGATCCAAACAACAGGTACGAGGTGATTCTCAATGCGGACAATGGATTTGGGTATGGAGCCGAGAGTGATCCGGCTATTCTCATGACCAAGGCTAACCAAATGGAATCTATTGTAGTCGTAGCTGTGAGGGCAACTGAAGCGACCCTCACATGGCAGGCTCCACCAGGACGACAAAACAATATCCTTGGATACAACGTTTCGTACCGCGAGGCCACGCATACTGAAATCGTCCTGAATCGAGTATCGGAGACGCTTCCCCTTTCCTACGTGACGAGCGTCGGCACGGCCACTCGATTCGACGTCATCAACTTGAAATCGAACGCTACCTATGTCTTTTCGGTAGCTCCTATCAACGGGGGTGGTATCGGGGTTTCGAGCGCTTTTACGGCGCCAAACAAAACTATGATTCTCGATCTGCTCGGTTCTTGCTACTTTTATCCGGCTTCAGATGATGGGAATGGTGTCATTGGAAGTTTCATCCTTCAACAGAAGGCCAGTGGTACTGCCACACTCCAAGGCACCATCACAGGCCTCGTGCCGTCTGCCTCCTACACTCTCCTGTCGTTTCAGTATGGCAAATCTTCGAGTAGCAATCATGGAATCACTCAACCTGTCACAACATTCACGGCATCGTTGGTTGGCGAGCACGCGCTGATTGCCCTTGAAACGTCCCTTGTGCTTGTAGGTCAGAATTCAGCGATCTCCTCTTCGCTTCGCCTAATTCGGCAATCTGACAGCACTCTTCTGAGCCAGTGCGAAATGGGCATTGCAAAGCCACGAAGTGGCGCTGAAGAAAATGGCGCTTTGCCCGCGCCCAAAAGCCGAGCGTTTTGCAATTTGGTATCATTGTCAGGGCCGCCACTTTCTGGCGGCTTTATCGCTTCACCAACAGACTTAGGAATCCGTGTCCGTGGACGTGTTTGTGGCATTTCGCAGGTGGCCCCACAATTCACGGTACGCTTGCATGAGTTCGGTGATATGCAGACGGGTAACTTCGACGATGTCGGCCATAGTATCAATCATATGGGGACCATGTACATAGACAATCTCAACTCTGCCAACTTTGATTTGGTAGACGCCCTCGATATTGGCTTCAGCACGCGCTTGGACCTTATCAATTTGATGGGCCGGGCCATTGTGCTGTATAATCAGACATATCCAACCAACGAAAACCCCAATCCTTCGAGCACGGCCTTGGCAGCCTGTGTAATCGGTGCCTACGAACCTACTATCGACACAACGGTATACCAGGTTGATGCTCTGCCCAAGGCGTGCACACCGTGTACGTGGCTGATGGGGCTGCAGGAGTCGATGTTCACGGTGGCTGAATTGTTTCAGACAGACTGGATCAGTGTGTGGTCACTCAACAAGGCCAACAACCCTGACAAGGATGAATCTGGCACAAGCGTTTATTACGCGCATCCCTACATCATGCAGCAGGGCGAAACTATGCCCTCGGTGCGGTACAGGTTTGGCATCTCGTCAGCACACATTGGCCTCTTGAATAACAAAAAGATTGAGTTTGTGCCTGGTGAAATCATGTGTGTGGTGCCGAGTTGGCCAAAAGCAATCGACAAGCATGGCGGCTATGTCTGTTCTGTCGAGGCCCAAGTCAATTCAAGTTCTTCAGCCACGCTATGACAAGCACCACACTCTGTATGAAAATGATTTAAATTCTGTTTGATATAATAATAAAACTCTGCGTAAACTAACAGTCTCCCAAGATTCCTGCAACGCCCTGTACAGTGGCTCTCGACCCCTGCGGTTCTGCAATCTTTTTTTACTGTCCATGGCCTCTCGACAAGTCTTAACGGCCATCTTGTTCCCAGGATTTCGAATTTGTCGTGGATTTTACAAATTTTGTTCCTTTGCTGACTTGAGCTTGGCTGGATAGCCAAGCTCTAGTTAGCAAGGGCCGCAACTGGGATGCTACTTGCACATTGCATATGCTCGGTGTCTCCTCGCTTCGATTCATCTACATGCAGAAACTTTATTGCACCACGTATAAGTCTCTCGCGCAATTTACATAAACCAATAAATGGATTCGGCAATCTAAGAAGCTCTTTGTGAATCAACATGTACAGCCCTCTCAGCATGAAACCAAGGTGACCAAGTGGTATCGAAGGCGTGTTTCGAGCAATCAGGGCTCGCAGGATATGTAGTAGAGCAGATACGCCTGGCATTCTAGCACTGCTTTTTCGCTTACGATAACGATGGCAGAGTCGTCGCATGCAAACCAATCCTTGCCCCGCCGAATAAAAGCGGAGTAATGCCCCGAATCCATTCTGCACGCCCAGTATACACATGGACTCCTCTTCATATACGCGATATAACATCGGATGCTGTTGTATTTGTGTATTGGACGTATGCACGCACGTGCGCACGCACACACACACGTACACATACACAAGAACGCACACGCACGCACGCACGCACGCATGCACGCACGCACGCACGCACGCACACATGCACGCACGCATGCACGCACGCACGCACGCACACACGCACGCACGCATGCACAAACGCAAACCTGAGTGCAGAACAGAATCATGGAAACCTTCACCCATGTACAAATACAGACATAGACACTAACACATACAAACACATACATATACAAATACACTCATACGCACACACCTTATAGAAGAGAGTAGTAGAAAACTGCGCGTCCACGAACATGTAAAAACAAACAAAAACATGTATCACCTTATTGTAGAAGAAAATCACGGAAAACCTGTGTGCGCGCACCAACACAACAACACACACACACACACACATACACATACACACACACCTTAGTGTACAAGGGAATCATGGGAAAATGCGCGCACATGAACACAAACACACATCTGTATCATCTTGGTGTAGAAGAGGATCAAGGAAAACCTACACGCACGCGCCAACACAAACATACCAACCCTCGCACATCATAAACGCACACACACACACACACACACACACACACATACACACACACATACACACACACCCCTCAGTGTAGAGGGGAATCATTGAAACCTGCGCATGCGCGCACACACACATGCACACACAACACACACACCCACTCACAACTCACAAACACACACACCAGTACACACACACACGTACACACACTCACACACACACACACACTCACTCACTCACTCTCTCTCTCTCTCTCTCTCTCTCACACACACACACACTGGGGAAGCCCCAACAACTACATCCTAAGACATCTAATGCCCTCTTTGCACCCTCAAATTGCAGCTATTTCTTGATTCCAGTGCAATTGAAAAATTTGCACGGAAATCGAGAAATAGCTGGTGAGTGAGCAGTGGGGGTGTGGGTACATGGGGATATTTGACTCGGGGATCAAGTGTGCCCAGTCCTTGAACCAAATACAAACGCTCAAAGATTGTCTTTTCTATCACGTCAAGCTCCTGCGTATTCAGGCAAGGCCCACCAGGACAATGCAGACCATTAATACACTTCGTGAGCAGACAGAGCAGTGTATCCAATCTTTGATAACAAAGCATCTTGGTCTGCTCTTGGAAAATTGAAGTTTGAACGGGCACAGGTCTCTTTTGGGGGTTGCAAGCAAACGTAATGTCAACAGACAAATTCTGGGAAAATTGAATTTATATGAACACCCTCTGTACACTCGTCAGGGATTTTCAAGTGAAGGCATTGCACGTAGAATCCTATCCCAGAGATTCCAAGAGGGTGTTCGGGGGACAAAGGTGTGTCAAACAACGTCTTTTGATAATAATTGTTTTGTCAGCTGTTTTGGACACACATCAATGTCTGAATCCT
>Ga0335398_10010749_pt1 | contig 10368 bp, 10 predicted proteins | sample BON03_FD_205742 | JGI IMG/M metagenome (GOLD analysis project Ga0335398, IMG submission 205742) | Freshwater microbial communities from Lake Bonney liftoff mats and glacier meltwater in Antarctica - BON-03 (spades assembly) (version 2) | ecosystem: Environmental > Aquatic > Freshwater > Ice >... | reverse complement strand
TACGGAGCTTATTCTTACCCGACAAATGGCTCAACATCAGCAGACTTTGATACACTATCGAATGAAGTAAATAACAAAGTTTTTTTTGCTGGCGAACATACAGAAAGAGAATATCGTGGAACAGTACACGGAGCCTATTTAAGCGGAATACGTGAAGCCGACAAAATAATAGACTTATAGTGAGAGTAAGAAAAACGGCATATAACAGGTGTTTGGCAAAAAAGCGGGTTCAGTGCTTATATGAAGTTTTCTGCTTCGTATCAAGTTCAGTGCTGGCAGACAGTTTTCTGCTTCGAAATCCGCTTCTTCGCCAAGCACCAAACCGTTACCACCAATGCTATGACAACACGACACGAACAAGAAAATAAGTTAAAACAGACATTTGGTCTCGACAAGTTCTATGACGACCAATGGGAAACCGTTGACCGAATTTTAAAAGGCGAAAGAGTTCTTTTAATTGAGAAAACTGGTTTTGGGAAATCATTATGCTTCCAATTTCCAGCAACAGTATTTCAAGGAACAACCGTTATTTTTTCACCTCTCATTGCATTAATGAGAGACCAAGTAAAAAAGTTAAACAGTTTAGGAATTGCTGCAAAATGTATAAATAGTGAACAGACTCCCGAAGAAAACACTCAAATAATTACAGATGCAAAAAACGGAAAGGTTAAAATATTATACATAGCACCTGAAAGACAAGAAAACAGCGAATGGATAGAAGCAACAAGACAGATGAATTTATCAATGGTAGTTATTGACGAAGCACATTGTATTTCTGTTTGGGGGCATGATTTTAGACCTGCTTTTAGAAGAATTATTAATTTGGTTAAATTACTTCCAACTGGACTGCCTGTTTTAGCAACAACTGCAACTGCAACGAAAAAAGTGGAAACTGATGTTGCTTCCCAAATCGGTGGAAATATTTCTATACTCAGAGGAAATTTGCTCCGAGAAAACTTCAAATTATATGTTGTTAAAGTTACATCAGAAGACGAAAAATTAATTTGGCTCGGACAAAATTTAGAAAAATTTGAAGGAACAGGAATATTATACACAGGAACAAGAGTAGATACCGAAATATATTCTAAATGGTTTGAACATTTAAAACTTTCAACAATTGGTTATAATGCAGGATTAGATACTGATTCGAGAATTGAAATTGAAAATGGTTTAATGAGCAACAAGTGGAAGTGTGTAATTTCAACAAATGCTTTAGGCATGGGAATAGACAAACCTGATATTCGATTTGTTATTCATACCCAAATTCCTCAAAGCCCAATGCATTACTATCAAGAAATTGGAAGAGCAGGGAGAGATGGCAAACCTGCTAATATAATTTTGTTTTATAATCCTGAGGATAAAAAGCTTCCTGAAGCTTTTATTGAAGGAGGAAGACCATCTATTTCAAAATATGAAAAAGTAATAAATGCTACAAGGCATGAGCTTTTAGGTGAAAGAGAGTTAATGAGAAAAACTAATCTCAAACAAACACAAATAAGGGTAATCAAATCTGATTTAGTTGAACAAGGTATTATCAGAGAAGTGACGCTTGGGAAAAGTAAAAAATTTGAATACATCACAAATGCACCAATATTAGATGTAAAAGCATTTGAAGAATTAAGAAACACAAAAAAAGCAGATTTAGACCAAATGATTCAGTATGTCGAGACTTCTCAATCAAGAATGAAGTTTTTGTGCGATTTTTTAGGAGATTCGAATACACATAATTTCACAAATTGTGACAACACAGGTTTATCAAAAATCACAGTAAAATCAGACGAAGAGTGGTCGCAAAAACTTCAAGACTTTAGAGAAGATTATTTTCCAATCCTGGCAGTTGAAGCAAGAGGTTCAAACATTGTGAATGGCGTTGCGTCAAGCTACTATGGTGTTTCAAATGTTGGTGCAGCATTGCATCGAAGCAAGTATGAAACAAAAGAAGATTTTCCCGACTTTTTGCTCAAACTATGTTTAAAGGCTTTTCGGAAAAAATTTGGTCAAGAAAAATTTGACTATATCTCTTACGTTCCGCCAACATCATCAGGTAACCTTGTTAAAAACTTTGCAATCAAACTTGCACAAGTTTTAAAGTTCCCAATAACCCATGACCTCATAAAAACAAGGCAAACAAAAGAACAGAAAATATTTGAAAACGGTTACTTGAAATCCGACAATGTTAGTGGTGCATTTTCGTTTACAAATCCTAGTATTCTAGCTGGAAAGAGTATTTTACTTGTAGATGATATATTTGATAGCGGTGCAACAATCAAAGAATTGGGTAAATTATTTACTACCTTTGGGGCAATAAAAATTGCTCCAATTGTTATAGCAAGAACAGTTGGAGGAGACTTAGTATAAAATGAAAAACGAAGCAACATACTGGATATCATTAGCCCATTTACCAAAGTGGGGTTATGGCAAGATTAATAGCCTAATCGTAAAATTCTTTCATGATGAAAAAATATCAATAGAAGATTTTTTCAACTTGCCTGAATCAGTTTGGGGTAGCAAATATCAACTTGACTCAAAGGAAATTTCAGATTTACAAAAAGCAAAATCTGAACTTCCTAACAATGCCTTTTTTGCAGAGAACTTGTTTAGTCAAGGTTATGAACTTATAACAATAACTTCTCCTGAATATTCTAAAACGTTAAAGCAAAATCTAAAGGCTACACATTCACCTGCACTATTGTATGTAAAAGGAAATAAACAAATACTTCATGAAAAATCAATAGCAATTGTAGGCTCAAGAGCAGCAGAAGGAAAATCTTTAGAGTTCACAGATAATATTGCGAAACTTGCAAGCAAAGATTTTAAGGTTGTAGTAAGTGGATTTGCTAAAGGCGTTGACAAACAGGCTTTGGACTCTGCAATAAAATATAAAGGACAAAGTATAATTGTTCTTCCACAAGGAATTACAACATTCAATTCAGGTTTCAAAACTTACTATAAACAAATTGTCGATGGTGACGTTTTAGTTTTAAGCACATTCCACCCAAAAGCTGTTTGGTCGGCTGGTTTAGCAATGGCTCGTAACCCAATCATTTACGGACTTGCAGACGAAATTTTTGTTGCCGAATCTAGCGAAAAAGGCGGTACATGGTCTGGAGTAATTGACGGTCTAAGAAAAGGGAGAAAAATTTTTGTAAGGAAGCCAGAACCAAATGAAAAAAACGCAAATATTCTTCTAATTCAAAAAGGAGCTATTGCCGTTGACTATAATGGAGTTGAAAATACAAACACAATTTATTCTGAACAAGAGACAATAACATCTTTAGTTCAAGAGCCTTTGGTTTCTATTGACAACGTGAATGAAAAAATATTAAAAGTGTTTAACGGCAGACCACTTTCAGCAAAAGAAATTCTTGACAAGTCAGGACTGGACTGGACAGCAAAAAAGCTAACAGCCCTTTTACAGAAAATGGAAGAAGTTCAAATAGTAAAAAAAGGTAGGACAAACCAATATATTTTAAAAGCAAATCAAGTTGACCAACCGACACTTTTCGGGTAGACAACAAGAAGCACTGGTGGTAACAGCAGTGCCTGTTGCACAACCTCTCAAAAAACACAAAAGCTCAATTTTAGGAGAAAAAAACGGCTTCATTAGAGGCGTTTTAAGACATCTAATTTTGTTGAATGCTCATTTTGTGTTTAAATTTAGGGGTGCTTAAAATTGAGGTATAGGGCTTTGGAATTGGCTTTTTAAAAAAACCAACAGCTTTCCTAATCTTGATTCATTTATTGGCATTACTTGTGCGATTATTTTTAGGCTTTTGCAGTTAAATTTTAGGAGTTTTTTGAGGTTGTAAACCATAGCAGCCATTAATACGTGTTTGTTTGCGCCCCTAATTCCTCTGGTGTTTACTCGTTTTAGGTTTAAAAAGTTCAACATGGTTCCTAAAACAGGTTCTACTGTGCTGCCTCGTTTTTTCATGATGCGTTTGGCATAAGATGTTTGGAGTTTTTCATACATTGCATCGTAGTGTGGTTTATGAATGGTATGTTCTATTTTTTTAAAATCGCTTTTGCCTATACATGCACTTCTCAATGGGCAATCTTTGCATTTAATATTACTGGAACGGTATACTTTTTTTGAGTTATTGTCATAGTCTTGAATGGTTTTGCGGTAAGGCAATATGGCTTGGTTGCCCCGTGTACACTCGTATTGATCTAATATCTCATTGTAAACAAAGCCTTCTCTAGAATATTTAAATTGTCCATGATTGGGTATATAAGCGTCAATATTATTTGCTGTACAATAGGCAAGTGCGGTGCCGCTGCTGTAACCTGTGTCTGCCAGTATTTGCTCGGGTGTTAATTCATTTTGTTTTAAGTTATCGATGTTTTGAGATAGAATATGTGGCAAACATTCACTGTCGCGCTTATCTGCAAAGTCTGCTCCAGCTGCTGTAATCACATGACTTGAATCATCCACGGCAACTTGTGCGTAATAGTTCATTTGACGCGCTTTACCAGGCTTTACCGAAACACGAGCATCTGGGTCGGTAGGGTTGGTGTGGGTATGGTTACTCAAATACCTTGGGCGAATAACGTTTCCAAATTCATCTTTTCTGCCAGCATCTTTTTTGCCTTTTCCGGGCATGTCCTTGTAGGCCTCCTTTTTCCAATCATGGTGCTGCTCTACTTCTTTTCGTTTCTGGCGCAGTACCGTTATGCTGCCTTTGTCTTTTGGGGTTATATCATCAGCCTTTTGATGTATTTTATACTCACTATTTTGGTTCAATTCCTGGCAATAATCTGCAAGGTCTTCATTCAGTTCCGATTCGCTTAAGATTGGCTTTTCTTGCAAGCTATCCATACTTGCATTGGCTTTAATATACGCACTATCTAAGGCTTGTCGCTTGCCCCTAACCATGCCTTTTTGTACACATAATGACAATACTTTTTGAAACAAATTTAAAAACACTTCTTCGCCATACAATTGGCGGGTGCGGCTAATGGTACTATGCCAAGGCAAGGGTTCGTCTATATCATATTTTATGTATAATCTAACATCTAAACAGTTGCTACAAAACGCTATTAAGCGCCTATCGGAGTTTATATTATTGAGATACCCAACCAAGCAAATTTTAAAAAATACCACCGGATCGATACTCTCTTGTCCTTCGCTGCCATAGTGCTTTGCGGTGGCTTTATAAAGAAATGTTAAGTCGAGGGTTTGATTAAGTTGCCGATAAAAATTATCCTCAGCAACCAAATCATTAATATTGACTTGATACATCATTTTGGGTTGAATGTCTTTGCGTCCTTGCATGATACAAATATAATCAAAAATATATTATATAATTGACTATCAAATAGTTGTGCACAATATATTGCCTTTTGTGGATAAAATATTTTATTGTATGTTTGTCAAATGTTTGAGTTGTGCAACAAGCACAGCACCTACAAGAAATTGGCGGTTCGGTGCTCCGCAGACACATTTGTGGTTAATCAAACATTGGTTCTCCGCATCAACATTTGTGGAGAAAATCGCCACCTTCGCCAAGCGGCAAAACGTTATAGCCAATTTTAGGACAAGACAACAAACAAATCGACAACTGTAAAACTTAAACAAACAATATAAAGTCTATGAAAAAAGTAACAATTTATTTTCTTGGATTATTCACCTTCCTAATGACAAGTTGCGGAAACAAATATGAATTTTGGGAAGTTTCAAAGTTCAAAATTGACAATAGTGTATTAGAAGACAATGAAGAAATTAAACTTCTATACACAAGCCGCGGACCTGACAACAATAAAGAATTGAAATACTACATTCATTTAATTGCTGTTTCGCAAAAGTCGGGAGATACAATTAACATACTTTCAATTGCTGATAACGGATTTACAATGGACAATAAAGACAATATTTTTAATTTCTTCAATCAAGATAATGTTATTACAAAACAAATTCAAGTGGATTTAGAAAAACGAAAAGATATTAAACCCATTGACGACATGAATAAAGTAGAGTTGAAAAAAATTAACAAAGTTGCAAGAGACCCAAAATTTGACAACATAGCAGACAATAACTATCCAACTATTATAGGAATAATTGGAACTGTAACAAAGACTAACGAATAAAAAAACTGGTTATAACCCGCTAGATTAAACGAAGTTCTTGCGTTTTAATCCATCTTGATAAATGCCGAGAAACCTGTTTACCACTTCGCTATTTTTTTCACAGAATTAATTTTAGAAAAGGTAAGGTATCAGATTTAAGTGCTAAGGCAATAAAATTGGCAGCTATTATTTAGAATATGGTTGTGAAAGGCTTGCTAAAATCGATTTAAGGGGTTGTTTTTATTTAAATCAAAAAAGAAAGTTAGGCTTAGCTAAAAGAATTCAAAAATAAACTATTCATTAATACTTTTTCTTGCTACAAATGTGTCTTTAAAATTGGTGTTGAAAACATGGCCTGTTTTACCTAATGCAGTCCAAAAGGGTTTTTTATCAGGTAAAGACTTAAATTCAACGAATATGTGTCCTTTTTTAGAATAGGCGCAATATCTATCAGTCAATTTTTTTTGTGCCCTATAGTCATAAATATTATACAATTTAATTGAATCACCCTGAAAACACCAATTTCCTTTAGTGCTAATTGCACTATCACAAAAGCCTAACAAAAAAGTGCTGTCTTCCTTTAATTCTAGACCTATTACTAAAAAATTCCTATAAAAATAGTTGCCATATTGCTTTCGATATTCACGCCTTTGGTGGTAGTCTAACGGAACTGAGCCATAGTATCCAATTGTATCATGTGATTGAACAACTCTTTTATTCTTGCAACTGTTTAAAATTAATAAAATAGAAAAAAAAGATATGTTAAGTAAAATTTTATGGCACATTGTTAATATTTAAATTGTTAAGCACTTGCGCCCTTGTTTTATTTTCAAAAAAAGCTAGGTCTGTTTCTAAGACATTCAAAATATTTTGAAAATATTGACTTGTATCTACATTTCTGTAGTAATTAATCATTGATTGAGCATTTTGTTTAAAAGTGCTGTTAATGATTATGTCAGAATTATTTCCATCAATTACGTTGTTTGATGCTGTTATAAATGAATTCAAAAGGTTATAGTGGCTCATAATATTGCTTAAATTTATGGTATTCTTTTGAATAACTACAGCGCTAATAAGATTGTAATAGGTTATATAGTCTTGTGTTTTTTCAGACATAATAAAAAAGCTATCTCTTGCTCGATAGGCGGCATTATTATCTATATGTGTTAAATTAGTAGAACTATCATCTATCAAATCATTCATATGTATAATACCACATACGCCTAAACCCTCACAAAGATAAGTATTATGGCCATCAGCATATTGAACATATTTGCAGCCATAATCTTTATTGTTAGATGCTCCACATTCGCTACAATAATTAAATAAGTATTGAATTTCCCTAGAAATCAACGATTTTTGTGAATCGTTTTTTTCAATTTTTGCCACTTCTTTCTTCGTGCATGCAAAAAAAGCAATACTGCTTAAAATTGCAATTGTTAAAAATGTTTTTTTCATAATGTTTTTCATACAATTACAAAATTCAAAAATTAATTTTCAGTAACCAAATGTAATATATTTATCAGATACTATAATTTATTACTGTGAATGGTTTTTTTGTTTTCCTCAAGAACCTTAACTAGTTCATCTCCACTAATTATATTGATTTGGTTATTTCCTCCATTAATATATTGGCATTGATTAAAAATGTTTTTTGGTGAGAATGACAAAATTTTTTCTATTGTGACCCCTAATTCATCCGCCAATTCCTTTAAATTGCTTATTGATATATCTATCTCTCCTTTTTCTACCTGTTGAAGCCGTGATTGACCTTTATTTATCTTACGAGCTAAGCCATGTTGGGAATACCTTTTTAAAGTTCTAAAAACCCGTATATTTTCTCCAATTTTTTCTAAAATCATACTACAAATATAATTATAAAAATAGATTTTAACCAAAAGGTAAAAAAGCCTGCACTAATCTTTTCTTCTAATCTTCTGTTTTACCGCAGCCGTCATTCTGTTAATGCTGCTATAGTAGGCGTATTTATCTGCAGATACTAAAAATTTTATACGGGTACCTTTTCCAATGGTATTGCTGCGCAATCCATTCCATTTTTTAATGTAATTTAGGGGAACATCAAATATATCTTCTAGCAAATATAGCACATCGCCAGATTTTACAGTGTAATAAACCCACCTGTCCTGCGTGTGAGAAAACTCTGCAGGTTTATTGCTAGGCGCATCTGGATCTATTTCTTTCCCCACAGAATCTATGGCCATTAACTTTCCATCTCTTTGCACGATGGTAAAAGGAAAGGAATCAAACCTTAGTTTTTCTATTATTTGCTGTGCCTCTATTATAGAATCATTCACTCTTTTTAGTTCTTCTTTGGCTAATATTTCTTTATAAAATTGATAAAAATTAACTTTTTTAGCTCTAGGAATAACAAAGCTATACCTTTCTGGTTCAGCTGGCACAATGTCTTTCCTAAATTTGGCATTGAGGTAGCGAAAATCTGCAAGAGGCATTTTGCAAGCAGTGGCTAATGTAGAAAGTGAAAAGTTTCTTGGGGTCTGTATGGTATCAAGCAATGGCCAACTGAATTTTTCTTTTTTTACTTGGTGAAGGGCATAATAGTTCACCACATACATGCTTGCCATAAATCGATTTAAAGAGTTGTTTTTATTTAAATCAAAAAAGAAAGTTAGGCTTAGCTAAAAGAATTCAAAAATAAATTGATAAATTTGTACTTGTTATTGCAGATCTAAGTTTCGTAAATAATTGATTTATATATTTTTAAATTTAACTTAGTCAATAAACAGATAACACTAAATTCAACAGTAAAATAAAAAATATGATTGAACAACTAACACTCGTATCCGCTTTATTAGGTGGATTTGCATTCACATTCCTTGGTGCAATATTATCCAAAAATGACAGCAAGAAATTGACCTCTGTTGTGGTATCAATTTCTGCATTAACAGCCACAATGTTCTTTTTGTGTACTTTGGGTTGGGCACTTTTTGGCAATGCTTCTATTGAATCCCTTAATGGTTTAGCGAAAAGCAAGCACAAGTATCTATTCATAATTTTTATTTTTGGTATCGTGCTCTTTAATGTTTTACTCGCAATTTCGGGTTGGATACGCTCTAAAAATGTGGGAATTGTAACAACTATAATTGGAGTATTTGCTTTTTTATCAATGATATTTTTGTTTAAGGGTAGCATTAGTTAGTCTCATTTTATTACATTGTAAATCAAAACCTTTGACTTTGAAAAACCTGAAAGAACACAGAAATATTTTGTTGGTAATAACTATTATTAACTTGTTTGTACTTTGGAATTTTATTTCAGAAGGAAAGACAACACACGGAATAGGATATTTTATATTTTTTTATGTTGCAATTTTTCTTATTTACTTTTTTACAAATAGATTCCCACCAAAAATTGAAATTGAAGTAAAACAGCCGAAAAAAGAATTAGCTATAATTATTCTTTTCTCTATTTTAGGCGCGATTTTTATAGTAATTAATTTTTACCTAAAAGCAAATTCTGAACAAATTGGATTTTTAATAAGGCTTCCAATTTTATTAGGGATTCTATTTTTTACTTTTCCAATCGGAATTGCTGTTTATTTACTTTTTAAGAAATATAAATTTTTGCAATTGGGGTTGAGGGTTAAACCATTAGCCGGTCTTTTACTTGGTCTTATAGTTTGGGGTTTGACGGGTCTTTTTGCATATATATTTAATAAAAGTGGAATTCTATGGGTTGCTGGTTATAAAGAACTTGGAGGCGTATCAGGAATGATTTTGCAAGGAGTGATTGGAGCCGGATTAGTAGAGGAGTTCAGTCGTTTTGCAATGCAGTCTCGTTTTGAAAAAGTATTTAAGCAATTTGGATTTAATATATTGTTTGCCACAATAATTTGGGCATTTATGCACTTTCCTGTGAATTATTTTAAGGAGGGTATCCGTGTATCTGAAATATTTATTTATTGCATTCAAATAATACCAATTGGTTTTATTTGGGGCTATTTGACGCAGAGGACAAAATCTATTGTACCTTCAACAATTGTTCATGGACTAAATTTATGGGGATTTCAAAATGGGTAATCTAAAAACGAAGTATCAACAAGTACTGATTCTATAAAAAAATGAGCGGTTTTCCGAAGAGGCGAGATTAAATGAAGTTTTACTCATTTATAGCTGAATATCTAATGCGTGTTTTGGGTTTAAACCCAATATTTAGATTTTACTCTTTAATTAATTGAGTTAAATCAAAGGAGCATCCAACACTAAAAGACTAAAATTATGTAAGAAATTTTATAAATTATGTAAAGTTTTCGTTATAAAAACA
>Ga0335398_10010748_pt1 | contig 10370 bp, 15 predicted proteins | sample BON03_FD_205742 | JGI IMG/M metagenome (GOLD analysis project Ga0335398, IMG submission 205742) | Freshwater microbial communities from Lake Bonney liftoff mats and glacier meltwater in Antarctica - BON-03 (spades assembly) (version 2) | ecosystem: Environmental > Aquatic > Freshwater > Ice >... | reverse complement strand
CCAGGACCAGGCCCACAAAACACTGTGCATACAAAAGAACATCTGATCAGAAAACCTGAGAGGGGAAAAAATAAACACGCACATATGCACACATGCACATGGAAAATGTGATACTCCTCAAACACATCATTAGGCGCGTAGATTTACTGTGAGTGGGATCTCTCCACAAGTCTCATTTGGGAAAAACAAATGCCAAAAAAAAGCGGGGTAGTGCTGACAACCGAGTGTTGCCCATCTATAATCTGTGGAGCGGCATTCTTTGGCAATGAGGGTCGGTAAATATTCATGGTCAAATACAACAAGAACAGTACCAGACGAACAGTGCCCTTGAGTCCAAGGTGAAGACAGGCTTGTTTGTGCCAGCTTTCAGGTGTGTGCGCATCTTTTGGCGGCACTAGTGCATTTCGCAGCTACATCACGACGCGTTAGTGACGCATAGGGTAGCGCAAATCAAACACGGGATAGCGCCAATACAATACAAAGCCGTGTATCGGAATACGGCGCCACAGTGGAGAGCCGATTAGTGCGCGTCAGCTTTGGCGTAGACGTTTCATATCTACATATACATATGCATATATATATATATATATGTATATATTTATATGCCTCGCCGTCGCGCTCTCTTGCAAAAGTATAAAGAGTACTGTAAAGGTAGGGTTTGTCCTTATCTCCACCCCAAACATCCAATTTTGTCTCTTCCCAGATGCCCCACATTGGCCTGATAGTCCTCGCGAGACCTAACGGTCCGGAACAGGCCAGTTTGGGAGCGGGTGAATTTGGGTGTCTGGGGCACACACAAGGATGCCCCCAAAAAAAGGGGACCCAGAATTTTGTTGGATGTCGGCTACTCCGTGGGGCGCGCGGCGGTGGAGGGGCTTTAGCCCCGCAGCTGCCATGCGCCATCAGGGTAGGTCCAACGGGGGGGGGTGGGGGAATTCGGGGTTATATACAGCATATCTGTACATTCCGGGGTTCATCAGATTCTTAGACCAAAATTCCGGAAGTTCATCGGATTTTGGGTCTAAAATTCCGGGAGTTTATCTCTGAGTTTTAAAGTTCCGGGAGTTTCGACTCGCTGCTGCGCGCCCAGCGTGATGGTAACCGCGCACGTGCTGCACGCCCGTCTTTGAGAAATTGCGGTTAGCCTTACACTTCCAAAATAAAGAAACAAAACTAGACCTGCAGGACGAATAGACGTTCCTGTGAAATGATAGTGAGGGCACTTGATACATTGCGTCTGTGGCCATCTTTACTGATCATTGCGTCGTGGGCGCGAACGAGCGCTTCCTTGTCCACATTACCGTCGCTATCTACGCACACGACATCGCACAGTCAAGGCGGGTACGAGACAGACTACCTCGAGAATGCCAACAAGACTCCATTCGGGCCAGCATTGGACTGAGGGCAGATATCCAGGCACTGCAAAATATAAAAATATGGCTACCGGGATTCAGACGGTCCAACAATTCTACAATTTCACTCGTATCCCAACTGCGCTGCTGCAAAAATGCATAGGCGTCGCTGCACAGTAAACACATTCGCAAAGGGCCGAATTGCGCACAGAGAGTGCTGGTCAGTTTGGTGCCGCTGTCACGAAGAATTCACCACTTGCATGCTCTCTTTTCCTCCAGTTATGGTGTGCCTCCACGCTGAAATGTCCAGTCTGAGTGGGCACTCATGGAGTCCGAGCGAGAACTCCATGAGTGCCCGCTCGAATGGCGGCAGACATCACAATTCAGGCATGCCCGCCCTCAATAACCACCTGCACGGGGTGCGTTCAAAATTTTGTCAAGCTTTTGTCATCTGCGTTTCCCCCCCCTCCTGCTGTCTGATTCTTGCCGAGATGATACTAAGATGTGCAAAGCCTCACAGCTTTGAATCACACTTTGCAGCACACTTTTTGTCGTGCTGCCAATGCTGAAATTCTTTGGCAGTGGACTGTGTACAGATTATGTCATGGATGTGCATACACACCTTCTTGTAACGCGGCCCGCTGCCATGCCTGCCATCTGCGAATACAGCATGACCGGGCACCGGTTTTCAAACCGGCTCTGCAGCTGCCGATGGGAATGATCGTCGGTAATGGCCACCGTGATGCAAAAGCCACAGCACTCACACATAAGTTGGCCGTAGTGTATAGCCGTCTGTTTGCCCATCGCATCATACACATTACATGTCAGCCTCTGCACATATTCCCGGCGCAATCAATCATTGTGTGTGTTGCAGTGCCTGCCGACGTGCCATGGGAAAACAAGCAGACTGAGGTATGCAGCAGCGATGTGGACGATGCGAAGACGTCACCGTGTTTCGTTTGTGAGCATTGTGCCACTGCGGGGCTTGCTCGAGGCTCGCCATTCCGATATCCGCCGGATATCGGAATCCGGTGAGATCTCGGTCCGAAAAATGGGGCTTCCCTGGGGCGACCCTGGGACTTCTTTGTGTGCTGGTGGACCTTATTTGTGCCTGGCTGCCCTATTAGTACTATAGTATTAGTAGGCTATGCTTCCTGGGCCAAATGTTCGAACAAAACGTTGAATGGTGGAGTGGGTAGGACGTGGATTCGTGGTTTTCGACAGATGTGCATCTCTAGATAATAATGAAATTGTTACACATTTTAAAGTCATATGTGGGCCCTGGAGGGCCTGTATAACCTATCGCAGGCGGAAATTAGTTCTCTTTCCAACATTAGAGACATGTGATTCGAAAAATGGTGCAACCTCGTCTAACCCACGCGCCGAGTGCACTTGTATGCGTTCCTGCTGTAATAAAAGGGCTATCGGTATGGCGAGCCGGGCATAACAAACCAAAATAAAAAAACCAATGGCGCGCGGCAAACTGACTTTAGCCCCGCAGGCGCCGCGCGCCATTCGCAGTCAGCCAGAGTACATCTAGATCAATCTTTTCGGATTGAGCTCCGGCTCAATCCGGTTTCAAGTTGGTGGCAGCTGCGGCGTTCTTGTTGTGACTATCGAGAGACGAAAATAGTCACGGTCAATTTGGGGATTTGTAACACTGGCAAATTCAGACTATTTCTGGATCAAAATAAAAATTACTGTTCCTGGTCTCAGGTTGTGCAATCTGCCAGAATTACATGTTAGGTTTCAGGTTGTGCAATCTGCCAGAATTACATGTTTTCGGGGGAATCCAATACCCTTCCCTTCTTCAGGAGGCTCAAACAAATCTGAAAAACTGAAAGACTCACAGAAGCACGGCCCACGTGCATACCTGATGGTCGTCGGGTGGCGGCATATGTGTGTGTTAATTTAGCATGCACGAGCTCTATCATATTACAGTCGCGTAACACAGCAGATGCGCACCCTCTTTTTTTCCCCCGTCAATTTGAGCGGCTCAATCTGAATTTGCAAAAAAACATTCATATTGAGCCGGCGTTGCTGGATGGCAAAGGACGTGCAAACAAGCAGATTGGTCCAAAGTTGGTTATTCGCCACCCAACAAAGAAAGAAAGAAAGGAAGAAAGAGAAAAGAAAAAAAGAAACAGGAAGAAGGAGGAAGCAAAAGAGAAAAAGAAGGGGGAGTCTTGACTCGGAGCCTGAGTACATCAACAGAATACATGATTACAGCGGGCACAGTACTGAGGCTCTTGGAGAGGAAGTCAAACATTTTGAGAGTCTAGGAGGGTGTCTCCTGTAAACGCAAGCAGAAGCACATTAGTCAATCGTGTACGAGTTAACAATCAGTAAATCATACGTGTTGTTACCCATAGGTAACAGCGGTGGTTCTTACACTGTTTGTCCCCAAGCGTCAACCTCATCCCTGGTCAACATTATTGCTATGTGTGACGTGATTCAATCACATGTCACTCGACTCATTCATTCAACGCGTCACCTGACACGCTCATTTAACGTTTCATCCGCGGAATCATTCATGCAACGTGTCTCTCGACGCACTCACTCTTGTGTCACGCGACTTCTTCATTCAGTCTGTCTCTCGACTCATGCATTCATACGTATCACAACGTGTCGCACGACTAAGGACAGGACTATACACAAACAAAGGTGCGATGGGGAGTTGCCCACGGCACGCAGACACGAAGTTGCGTCGCAGTGCGAAGCGAGCAAGCGTCAGGACACGACAGTTTGCAAGTCCCTCTGATTTGTCTTTTCTTTCTTCATAATCGAGTCCGCGATATTCCCCAAATTTGTTTTTGCGATTGTTAAGACAAATAGTTTGTTTTTGGAAATTACAGTGGCAAAGATCCGAGTCAAGAATTCTGATTTTTTTTTTTCAAAATGGTCAAAATAGGAACAGTATTCAGGGTTCTTTTATGCCAATATTTCGCATAATATGATGAAATCTGGCGAATACATATCTCCAGATTTCTGACTTCGGGAATCGAACCCGAGCCGCAAGGTTCCTAGTCAAATAGGTGACCACTAGCTCAACGAGACATCAAGCGCTTGATATCTCGTTGGTCTAGTGGTTACCTACTTGACTGCGAACCTCGCGGCTCGGGTTCGATTCCTGAAGTCAGAAATCTGGAGATATGTATTCTCCGGATTTCATCATGATGCACTCCCCTATTTTTAAGTTGGGTAATACACTCCCTGGGCGCGCGGCGGTGAAAGAGCTTTAGCCACGAGATGCCGCCCCACAAGGTCACGACGAAATCAGGGAGGAAGTTGAACATCAATGGTCACGTCCAAATTTCGGGAGATTTATTTTTCACTGATTTCTTGTCCAAAATGTCGACTTGCGGCGGCCGCAAGTCGACATTTTTGCCTTTTCTGCAACGGTAGAACAATCGCAAGTGGGCGTTCGCTCGACTTGCGGTTGCCCCAAGTCAGAAAAACTTGAAAAGCAACAAGTTCAAAATAATGCCTTGGTTTGGTCGTGACCATGTGGCGCGCTGCAGCTTGGGGCTAAAGCCCCTTCGCTGCCGCGCGCTCAGTCATCGTTTTGAAGATTTGTTTGTGGCCTTGGGGCGCAGTGATGTATTCATTTTTTGCCCGAGCCCTTGATAACATCTGCCGGCCCGGGACTCAAGTCCCTCTCAAATCAAACACAGATAACACCAATCGCATGTACCTACCTATCCACGCCTTTTTAAATTGTTCTACTGTTGCCTCAGAGCGACGATTATCAGAACTTGATGTCACATTTTCCCATTTTTTGTTCTATTTCCAGTTTTCATGTTTCACTTTGTTTTGACTTTTTTTCAACAGTCTGAAAGCCGCATCCTGACACAGTCGGAGTCATCTCGATTTTTTTCGAGTTCAACCAACTCGATTTTCGCAAGGAAAACAAATCAGTATGGGTTCTAGCGGACTTCGAGTGGCACGCAGCGGTTCCGCTTACCGCGCGCCCCCAAAAGTGAAAAAAATCAAGGGAGATATTACCACAGAAAAGACAAGCGAATCTGAGACGCAAAGGTAACCAAAGTGGCGCGCGGCTGTTCCGTGGCAAAAGCCTCTCAACTTGCCGTGCACCATACCTCTCTCAATGTCTGCGTTTGGTGCCATGTAATGTTGCAGCAAACCCACAACTGCAATACCAGCAACAAATTTTGGCGCAGAGGGTGCTGACATTGTGCAGAATGTCTGTGACAAGTGGGCTCGCGGCGGTAAGGGGCTTTAGCTGCCGTGCGCCACCCGACTTTCGGATATCCATCCAGAGGTCAGTTTTACGCGTCGTTTTTTTCCGACTTGCTGCAGCCGCAAGTCAATTTTCTTCTTGTCAATTTGACTTTTTCCAGTTTTAGTTACAATTTATTTTTTATTTTTTCGTCTTGCGGGGGCCGCAAGTGAAGGTAAACGCGACTTGCGACGGAACTTGGAAGTGTCGCCAGTCGAAAAAAAATTTAAACAATGGAAATCCGCCCATAGTTTGGTCGTGATCACGTGTCGCGCGGTGTGCGCCCAAGCAAGTACATTTTGGAAAAATTTGTCGTTTTCCTCGTCGCCGATTTCCGAAAAAAATTAAAAATTCAAAAAATATTCCAGCTTTGGTCGTGACGCCGCCGGGGCAAAAGTGTGTTGTTCAAATTGAAATGTTAGATTCAAGAATTTCATGCACATGGAATGGAGCCAGGAGAAGTTCTTAAAAGGTATTGTGGGTGATAAAATGAGGCTACGCTTTTGAAACAAACACCAAAAGATAGAACTTGTATTCACGGAGCTGGCGCGCTACAATTGAATGCATGGGAGAGTGTTGAAGTATCAAAAAACAATACTAGCAAAATTGGCTAAGAAATAAAATGTGTCAAAACATAAAATTGATATTTAATTTCTCTTGTTAGCACGTATCTATAGCTTGCCAGCTGCATGAGCAAAAGATCTGTCATTTGACACTTGTTTCAGAAGCATACCTTTATTTGGTGACCCACACTACCTTTCAAGAACTTCTCCTCACTCCATTCACTGTGCATGAAATTCTCGGATTTGAAATTTTGAGTTCAGAAAAACACTTTTGCCACGAAGAAATCTCTGAAATTTTTTTCGTGCAGAGGTTTAGACCCGTGGGTAAAAAGTCTCGATTCTTTAGAATTCTCAAATCTTGGAACTTTTCCAAGTAATGTCAAGGTAAACCCAGTGATCTCGTGAAATGGACAAAACTCATTTCATAGGATTTTTCCTTCGAATTCTTAGGATTTCACTACACCTCAAATTTCCTTCGAATTCTCAGGATTTTACTAGACCTCAAACAGCTTTTGTATAAAACCACTCAACACAAATGATCGGAAAACTCGCCCTTTTCGAGCAATCTTGTCGTAGTGGAAAGGAAGAGGCGAGGACAGGGTGGAGTAATATGGACAGAGGACCACCAAAGATCGGACGCAAATCATATAGCTTGGATGAATCTGATTCAGAACAACACAACGCATTGCGCTAAGTTGGAGCTGATGAGGGCGCAGGAAAGTTACAATGATACCTCCACCACTGAAGTGACCGCCCCAAGCCTCTTTGGGGGCTTTTCCTTTCGCGGTTTGAAAGAACTGAAGGGGGAGGATTCATGAATCCACTCCACAGCCAGGAAAGAACACAGTAAAACGGAATTCGGAAAGAAGAATTCCGAGAAACAGTTCGGCCCGGGAGAACAGGAGACTTTTTACGGGAGCAAATTTAGGTCTGCGACCTGCGTGACCATGTGGCACGCGGCAGCTCGGGGCTACCATGCGCAAATCCGTCTCGTTCGTTCCCTTTCGACTCTCACCGGAAATTTCGGAAAAACAATATTTTTTGAAAAATCGGTGGATCAACGCACGTGCAACGACGTAGTGCGTCGATACGCCGATTCTTCAGAAAATAGTGTGTTCCCAAGATTTGCGGGTGTGCAGTCGGGTGCGCAATTGCAACACACAAATAGACGTCGCAACCTTGCAAAACTTGTCACGGGCATCCTGACATTCTGAGCGTCAAGTGGCGCGCGGCAGATAAAGACAGCCCCTTGCCACCACGCGCCCGTTGGTAGAGAATCTGTGAGTCTCGAGGTTGAGCCATCAGAAGCAAAAGTAATAGCATGGGAGAAAGAGAGCGTGCGAAGTCAAGCGAAAAATCACGAAGAGTGCGAGCGAGATTGAGCGAGATCGTGAGAACGAGAGTGCAAGCGTGAGCGAGAGTGAGAGTTAGAGCGACAGAAAGATCGAAAGCGAGAAAGAACATGTCAGACATGTTCTGCGCTTTTGATCAAAAGCGTGGAGCGAGAGCGAGAGCAAGAGCAAGAGCGAGAGAGAGTGCGAGCGCGAGAGTGAGAGAGAGCGTGAAAACACGGACCAGAGCGCGAGGGAGAGCTTGGGTGCAAGAGTCAGTGCGAGCGGGAGCGGGAGCACCTCGTGCAACAGTGAAAGTGAGAGCGAAAGACATACACACACTCGCAAGAGAGGGAGAGAACAAGGTAGCAAGAGTGGAAACAAAGGAGAGAGCGCAGAGCAACAGAGAAGAGAGACAATGCGTGCTTGCAGTGCGAGTCGCAAGGGACAGAGACAGATGGCGAGAGAGCGCGCGCGCACAAGAGAGCGAGCACACAAAACAGGAACATTTGTGTGTGTGCCACCGCAGTCCTTGCTGGCGCTCCTTGGGCGCTGCAGTCCAAACCAGGGCATTGTTTTGGAATTTTTGACTTTTTTTCCGACGCGGCCGCAAGTCGAGCGAACCCCCACTTGCGACAGTTCTACCGTTGCAAGAGGCAACAAAAAATGATTTTTGTCCAATGTTTCAAAAATGATTTTGGTCCAACGTTTCAATTATTTTATTTTTGGAGATTTTCTCTACCGTATTAAATTTTGATTTTTTCTGCAAATTATGTTTTTTGTTGTGTTTCTATTTTTGTTTCGTACTCCCGTCTCCATGATTTCAATTGAAATTATGGAGAGGGGAGTGTATTCCAACTATCAGAGGGGAGTGCATTCAAACTGCCAGAGGGGAGTGTATTCAAACCTCTCCTTGTCTGCATATCTCTGATCCACTCCAGTGGGCGCGCGAAGCCCTCCTCCGCCGCGCGCCCCGGACAAGTGAGCGTACACTGTTTCAATCGGACAAGTGAGCGTACACTGTTTCAAGAGAGCGCAAGAAAGAATATTCCAAATCGAAATCACAGTTACCTGGAACTGTGCGCAAATGTGTGAAAGAGAGATAGTGGAGGAAAGAGAGAAAGCGAGTGAGACCGTGACTGGGAGAAAGATAACGTGCATGCACGCCTGTGTATGTGTGTGTGTGCGTGTTTGTGCGCGTGTGGACCCTTTTTCAAGGGAAACTGAAAAAAGAATGAGAGAGTCTCCTTCTCCATCTGGGCATGTGTGCATTTGCATGTGCGTGTGTGTGTGTGAGAGAGAGAGAGTGTGTGTGTGCGTTTGTGTGTGTGTGTGTGTGTGGGTGTGTGTGTGTGCTGCTGTAGTCCTTGCAGGAGCTCCTTGGGCGCTGCAGTCCTTGTAGGTGCTCCTTGGGCGCTTGTTCTCGCCTGGTGGCTGTGCTTCTGCTGCAATTCTCCGCAGGGTGCGTGCTCCTCCAGCGTTCTCTTACTTCTCGCCGCTCGTCCCGTAGGTGTGCCCCCTCGACATTCCGGTCTTCGCCTTGATGGTCAACGGCGTCGGGATTTTGAAATAGCACATGCTCCGTTCAAGAATGGAGAAGTTGCACTCCAAACGTCACTTTAAGTAGCGAGCCGCAGAGAGAAAGGGCGAGAGAGCGCGCGCGCACAAGAGAGCGAGCACAAGGAACAAGCGAGCGTGCATGCTTTCAAGAGAGCGCGAGAAAGAATATTCCATCTTCAAATTACAACTACCCGGAACTGTGTGCAGATGTGTGAAAAAGAGAGAGTGGAGGAAAGAGAGAAAGCGAGTGAGGCCGTGACAGGGAGAACGTCTACATGCATGTATGCATGTGTATGGTATGTGTGTGTGTGCATGTGTGTGTGTGTGTTTGTGCGCGTGTGGACCCTTTCCCAAGGGAAACTGAAAGAAGAATGAGCGAGTCTCCTACTCCATCTGGGCATGTGTTTGTGTGTGTGTTTGTGTGTGTGTGTGAGAGAGAGAGTTTGTGTGCGTTTGTGTGTGTGTGGGTGTGTGTATGTGTGTGTGTGCCGCTGCAGTCCTTGCAGGCACTCTTTGGGCGCTGCAGTCCTTGTAGGTGCTCCTTGGGCGCTTGTGCTCGCCTGGTGGCTGTGCTTCTGCTGCAATTCTCCGCAGGGTGCGTGCTCCTCCAGCGTTCTCTTGCTTCTCGCCGCTCGTCCCGTAGGTGTGCCCCCTCGACATTCCGGTCTTCGCCTTGATGGTCAACGGCGTCGGGATTTTGAAATGGCACATGCTCCGTTCAAGAATGGAGAAGTTGCACTCCAAACGTCACTTTAAGTAGCGAGCCATAGAGAGAGAGGGCGAGAGAGCGCGCGCGCACAAGAGAGCGAGCACAAGGAACAAGTGAGCGTGCATGCTTTCAAGAGAGCGCGAGAAAGAATATTCCATCTCCAAATTACAACTACCCGGAACTGTGTGCAGATGTGTGAAAAAGAGAGAGTGGAGGAAAGAGAGAAAGCGAGTGAGACCGTGACAGGGAGAAAGTCAACGTGCTTGTATGCATGTGTATGGTATGTGTGTGTGTGCATGTGCGTGTGTGTGTGTTTGTGTGCGTGTGGACCCTTTCCCAAGGGAAACTGAAAGAAGAATGAGCGAGTCTCCTTCTCCATCTGGGCATGTGTTTGTGTGTGTGTTTGTGTGTATGTGTGAGAGAGTGTTTGTGTGTGTGCTTGTGTGCGTGTGCTTGTGTATGTGTGTGTGTGCCGCTGCAGTCCTTGCAGGCGCTCCTTGGGCGCTGCAGTCCTTGTAGGTGCTCCTTGGGCGCTTGTGCTCGCCTGGTGGCTGTGCTTCTGCTGCAATTCTCCGCAGGGTGCGTGCTCCTCCAGCGTTCTCTTGCTTCTCGCCG
>Ga0335398_10010746_pt1 | contig 10370 bp, 9 predicted proteins | sample BON03_FD_205742 | JGI IMG/M metagenome (GOLD analysis project Ga0335398, IMG submission 205742) | Freshwater microbial communities from Lake Bonney liftoff mats and glacier meltwater in Antarctica - BON-03 (spades assembly) (version 2) | ecosystem: Environmental > Aquatic > Freshwater > Ice >... | reverse complement strand
TATATATATATATATATATACATGTACGTACACACACACATACATATATACATACATACACATACACACACACATACATACACACATACACACACACACACACACACACACATATATATATATATATATATATATATATATACATACAGATAGATAGATAGATAGATAGGTATATAGATAGATGGATAGGTAGATCTATATATATAACGGGGGGGCTTGCACCGTGGAGGCGGAGCAGCCCTGCACGCCGAGCGCGAAATCCAGCTAGATAGGTAGATAGACAGATAGATAGGAAGATACATATATATATATAACGGGGGGGCCTGCACCGTGGAGGCGGAGCATCCCTGCACACCGAGCGCAAAGTCCTCCTCGCACTCGGTATATATATACATATATACGTAAATATAAATATATATATACATATATACATATATATAGATATATAGATATGTAACGGGGGGGGCTGCACCGTGGATGCTGAGCAGCCCTGCACGCCGAGCGCGAAGTCATCCTCGCACCCGGTATATATATATACACATATATACATAAATAAATATATATATAAATAGATATGTATATATAAAGGGGGGTCTGCACCGTGGAGGCGGAGCATCCCTGCACGCCGAGCGCAAAGTCCTCCTCGCACTCGGTATATATATATATACATGTATACATAAATATAAATAAATATATATATATATATATATGTAAAGGGGGGGCCTGCACCGTGGAGGCTGAGCAGCCCTGCACGCCGAGCGCAAAGTCCTCTTCGCACTCGGCCGTGCGGAAGAGCCGCGCCACCAGCCCGCACACCTCGGCCACCTTCTCCTTGGCGTCCGCCTCGCGCGCCGCCATCTCGGCCCCCGCCTCGACCGCCGCGCGTGAAGCCTCGGCTGCGGCCGCGGCGGGCGTCAGGACGGTGTCGAGGTCGGCCTCGCCCTCGGTGCGGTAAAGCCCGGCGGCGGCGGCGCCGAGCCGTTCGATCTCTACCTTGGCCGCCTCCTGGTGAGTGTCAGAGAGAGAGAGAGAGTGGGAGAGAGAGAGCGAGCGAGCGACCATAGCTCGGAGAGAGCAGAGAGTGCGTGCGTGTGTGAATGAGGGCACGGCGAGGGCGAGCAGTGGAGAGTGGAGCGAGTCGAGCAGTCGAGCAGCACGGGGTGCTCTCACGCACGGTGTCTTGGTTCTGGCGCTCCCAGAACTGCTGGAGGGAGGCGATGTGCGTCTCCGTCTCGCTGAACTTGCTGATGATGTGCTCGAGCGAGCCCGGGTTGTTTGGCAGGAAGTGGACACCCACGATGCGCTCCAGCCGGCGGAACTCGCCGTCGATCGCCTCGAGCTGCGAGCGCAGGTAGCCGTACCGCACGTCCAGCTTCTCCTTGTGCGCGCGCTTCTTCTTCATCTCGAGGAACTGCTTCTTCTTGGCGGTCTCGGTCGCGGCGGCGAGCTCCTCGGCCGTGCGGCCGTGCTCGTCCTCGAGGACCTCGAGCTGCTTCTCTACGTTGGAGACCGCGCCGGCGAAGTGGTGGCGCTCCTGCGCCGCCTCGTCGCGCATCATCCGCAACTGCGCCTTGAAGCGGTCGCGCTCGTCCAGCGCCTTGATCGCCGCCTGCTTGAGCTGCTGCATGTCGGCGTGCCGCTTCACCGTCTGCGCCGTCGCCTTCTTCATGCGCTGGAAGTGCGGCTGCGACTGCTTGCGCAGCGCGTTGATCGCCTCGGCCAGCCGCTCGTTGTACTTCTCAATCTCGCTCAGCCGGCCCTCCATCCCCGCGGTGCGCTTCATCGCGCGCGCGCGGCTGCGACTGAGCGAGTCGTTGGCCGCGTTCGAGTTGCCGGCGCGCGGACCCAGCTGCCCAGCGAGCTGCTTGATGCGCTCCCGCGCGTGCACCAACTCCTTGGCGTACTGCTCCGAGAGCAGCGTCTCCTTGGAGACGGCCGTCACATACGAGTCCAGCTGCCGCTCCGACGAGACCAGTCTCTCTGCGTCGCGCGCCGAACTGCTCAGCATCCCCTTTGAGGCGGATACGTTGCATGGCGACATGCCGTCCGACTCGCGCATGTGATGCCGGCGCGACGGGCCCGCCTGGGATCGGGAGGACAGCGGCGGGACAGGCATGGACGCGCCGCCGTAGGACGCGCCCAAAGTCGGACCCACGCCCTTGATCCGCGGGGTGATGGAGGCGCCCGGGTCCGCGGACCGCGCGCGGTGGCCGCTCGGCGACGCCACCCCGGTTTTGCGCAGCGGCATCGCCGGGTCGGCTAGCGCCAGCTTGGGAAGTCTCATCGTGGAGCTGCTCATCCCGTCTTACGACCTGGCGCGCGCGTTGCACGGGTCGCCGTCGCACTGCGCTGACTGTGCTGCGAACTGTGTAACGAAATACCGATAGGGGTCGTGGTCGCGGGAGGGGTGGGGGGAAAGTCAGTCTACAGGTCCGACCCCCAGGACCCCCTCGACTCCGTGCCGGTGTGAGGTGTGAGCCGCTGCGGGCCGGCTGCTGTGGTGGGGAAGGGGTGTTGGGTGTTTCGTAGGGGTAAACTTATCATCATCATCGGGGAGCCAGGGGCCAGGAGCCAGGAGCCAGGGGCGAAATGATATGTGATATGGGCCTGTGGGCCTGTGTGCGCGTGTACAGTACGCGCACGTGCTGGTGCCGACGAATCTTTACATACATACGTACATCTAGTGTTGTGGGTGTGTGTTGGTGATGATCAGTGTCACTTCTCCTGGCACCCCATACCCCCCCAGGCCTTCGGGCCGGCCTGAAAAAGGCGGAATACCGCAGGGTGGGCGTCCAAATCGCAGGCTTCCGCCGGAAAAGCTTTTGCATTGCAAGCCACTTCGCCCGCCCACACTGACCCACTGCCACCGCCCGCCGGAAGCGCGCGACACACGCGGTACCACCCCTGCAGCCCGCTCACCCGACGCCCCGCACACTGCCCGCCCGCAGTGCGCTCCCTGGTCGCCCGCAGCGCGCTCACCCGTCGCCCGCTCCCACCACCCGCCCACAGCGCGCTCCCTCGTCGCCACCCGCCGCACGAGAACGATGAGCTACGCGTACCTGTTCAAGTAGGGCTCTCCCAAGCCCATAAACCGCCAGCCCGCCGGCACTACTCACTGGAGCGCGGAGCAGCGCGCGCTGCAGCAGCCTCTGGCCGGCGGGAGCTGGTGTTACCGCAGAGGTGCCAAGGCACAGAGCTCCTCACCCCTCTGCGCGCGCATCGTTGCAGGTACATCATCATCGGCGACACAGGGGTGGGGAAGTCGTGCCTGCTTCTACAATTCACGGACAAGCGGTTCCAGCAGGTGAGCCGCCAGCCATAAAGTGATGCCATCGGCGGGCGCACTAGCGCCGCGGCGCTGCCTCCCGTACACAGCACGCCACCGCCACCGCACCCCGCCCACCAGGTGCACGACCTGACAATTGGCGTCGAGTTTGGCGCGCGGATGATCACGCTGGATGGGAAGCAGATCAAGCTTCAGATTTGGGACACGGCGGGGCAGGAGTCCTTCCGGTCTATCACGCGGTCCTACTACCGCGGCGCGGCGGGCGCGTTGCTCGTCTACGACATCACGCGGCGCGAGACGTTCAACCACTTGGCCTCGTGGCTCGACGACGCGCGGACCCACTCCAATTCCAATATGACAATCATGCTGATTGGCAACAAGTCGGACCTGGAGCACCGCCGCGCCGTCTCTGTCGAGGAGGGCGCGGCCTTTGCGCAGGAGCACGGGCTCATCTTCCTCGAGACTAGCGCAAAGACGGCCGCCAACGTCGAGGACGCCTTCCTCAACACGGCCAAGCGCATCTACGAGAAGATCCAGCAGGGGGTGTTTGACGTGACGAACGAGTCGTTTGGGATCAAGGTTGGGATGGCCGCATCCGGGCCAAACCTCTACCAGCCGGCGGCCAAGCAGGGCGGCTGCTGCTAGGTCGCGCGCGGTGGAGCGCGCGCACACATCGGGGGGGGGCTGTACTGTGGGCAGGAGTGAGGCTGTGGTGGACGGCGGAGGGGCGGCTGTACTGTGGGCAGGAGAGCGGAGGGGCGGCGGCTGGCGAGTGGGAAGCAACGCGGCCCGATATTGGACTTTGGCTCCGCGCGCCATCTCGCGCACAGTTGACGCTGCGGCGTGGGGTGGTGGATCGGCACCTTACCCTGGCGCCCTGCAGCCTCTCTGTGGCGCCGAGCCGTGCCGGAGCTTTCGAGACGCTGTAGCCTCGAGCCGTCCCTGCAAAGGCGAGCCCGTGCCTCTGGCAGAGGGCCCGCGGCGCCATAGCCATAGCGCAGCGAGCTTGCGCCGGGAGTCGGAGTCGGGCCGCCTTTGTGCTGCTGCAAGCTGCAAGGGCCGCCTACTTTGCCAATACATTGCATATTGCATAGAGCATTGCTTGTTCTTGTTGTTCTTGCTTGTTCGGGCTAACCCTATCGTGTGTTTTGGTTGTCTGTTTATGGATTGTGTTTTTTACCCGCTGCGCAGAAACTTTTTCGATGAAAAATTGTGTGGTGCAGTGTTCACACCCGTTTACACGACGGGTGTGTTAGGTTCTGTGAAGATACCGAAAAAGATCAAATTCGGCGCCACCAAAATTCCGCTCACGCCTCACGTTCGCACCGGCAGCATGGCGAGTTCGTCGACCATTGACTCGGGAGTGAAGGACATGGCAATTGCAGGCGTGTACTGCTTCCCCTGACGTGCATCGTCCCATGGTTCCTGCTGGCGAGCGTGTTCTGCTCACCGTCGTCTGCTGTGCTGCATCGCAGGAGGGGAGTCAGGGCAGGCGGGCGGGAGCAGCAGCACCGACCCGGACGTCCCGTCTCGTTGGATCTTTGTGAATGAGAGGGTCATCGGCAACGGCTCGTTTGGCGTGGTGTACCAGGCCCAGGTCAAGCAGACATCCAAGGTGACCGCTGCCGCCTGCCAGCTGCACGCTGCCAGACAGCGGGAGAGGCGCGGCATGGCGCATCTGCGCGCCTAGCGCTGCGTGTGCTGAAGAGGGGTCAGCCACTGGCATCGCGCTGGGGTGCCTGTAGCGGCTGCGTATCTGATTCGCCCGCGCTCGTGACTCGCAGGAGGTGGCCATCAAGAAGGTGCTGCAGGACAAGCGGTTCAAGAACCGCGAGCTCCAGATCATGAAGATGCTGGACCACGTCAACGTGACCACGCTGCATCACTTCTTCTACACGGAAGGGGATAAGATGGACGAGACGTACCTCAATCTGGTGATGGACTTCGTCCCGCAGACCGTCTACGGCATGTCGCGGCATTACGCGAAGGCCAAAAAGACGTTCCCTCTCTTGTACCTCAAGGTGCGACCGCCGCCAGCAGCAGCAGTGCGCGCGCGTCAAGCGGACCCGCCCTAATGTGGAGCGTCCAGACTCACTCCCTCCCCCTCCCCCGCTGCCCCGCCGCAGCTCTACGTCTACCAGCTCTGCCGCTCTCTCGCCTACATCCACTCTCTGGGCGTTTGTCACCGCGACATTAAGCCGCAGAACCTGCTGGTAGACCCAGAGTCGCACGTACTCAAGCTGTGCGACTTTGGCTCGGCCAAGATACTAGTCAAGGGCGAGCCCAATGTCTCGTACATCTGCTCGCGCTACTACCGCGCGCCCGAGCTCATCTTTGGCGCGACGGACTATACCTGCTGCATCGACGTTTGGTCGGCGGGCTGCGTGCTGGCCGAATTGCTGCTCGGGGTGCCGCTCTTCCCGGGCGAGTCTGGGGTGGACCAGCTGGTCGAGATCATCAAGGTGCTCGGCACGCCGACCCTCGACGAGATCCAGTCGATGAACCAGAACTACACCGAGTACAAGTTCCCGCAGGTCAAGCCCCACCCGTGGGCCAAGGTCTTTCGGCCACGCACGCCCACTGACGCCATCGACCTGGTCGCCAGCTTCCTGCGCTACGCACCCGACACGCGCGCCAAGCCGCTCGAGGGCTGCGCGATGCCCTTCTTCAACGAGCTGCGTGAGCCCAACCTGACGATACCGCCCAACAACCGCTCGCCGCCGCCCCTCTTCAACTTCAAGCCGCAGGAGCTCTTTGAGCACCCGCCCGGCATTAAGAACCGGCTCATCCCAGAGTGGTACAAGCTGCAGCAGGCGCAGTGAGCGACCCGCCGCCCGGCGGGTTGTGCAGGGGCGCGCGCGCGCTGACAGGTCGCGAGGGTGGCGAGCGTCTTATTGGGGGGCGCTCGGCTTGGTCGATAGTGCAGATTTGGTTCGACGTGCTGGAGGAGGCGGGGGAGGTGGAGGATCAGAGAGCCGTGGAGGCATTCCCATGGCGCCAGCCGCGGCACATTTCGCTGGCAACTCGATGGTGGGCTGCAGCTGGCTACAGCCGACCGCCCTCAGAACCGCTTCGGAGATGCCCAGACGGTGCTCCCGTGACCCTTGTCCAACCCGCGGTGCGTTGATTCTCGCGAGGACAGGGGACCGTCATGCGCATGCGGTGCAGCGGTGGCGGCACTAAGTGCGGTGGCTCAGGCGCAGCAGCAGTGGTGCTAGCTGGTGTCTGGCGCTGCCGCGCGGCCCTCGCGGGCTGCTGGTGGGTGGCGTTGACGCGGCGGGTGGACGGCGTGCCACGTTGTGGTTCGGCGCCGCGTGGAAATTGGAAGCTAGGGCCAGCCGGCCGGCCGGGATAGTGTTAGCGTAGCGGAGGTGCGGCCGGGTTGCGGGTCGAATGGCGGCTTGCACCCTGTTGGGGGCCGTTTCATCAGGCGCTGCTTGTGCTTGTGTCGTCAGAGGCAGAGGCGGGCAGTGTGCAGTGTTTGGCTGCGGCGTGGGCGTGGGCCCCGCGCCTGGCACTGGCACGCGCGCATAGGCAGAGGTTGAGGTCGCGCTGATATATATCACTGGAGACTGAGAGACGAGAGCGAGAGCTGACTGTATAACGCGCCGCCCTCCTTGGCACAGGTGCATCGAACACAAATAATACAAAAATACAAATACGATTACGATTTCGTCGATGATTTCGCATTTGTTTTATAAAAACACAAACGCACAGTTTAAATATAAGGATTCAAGGATAAGGCGTAAGGCGCCCTGTGCCTGTGCGCCTAAGTGACACTGTGTCTTAAAGACTTTAAGTGAAGCACGACTTCGAGTTTCCTATAATAGCCTATAACCTAAAATCAAAATAACGACGAAATTCTTAATTCTTAAGACTCTTAGCTCTTAGTCGAAACTCGCTCTCAGTCTCAGGTACCTGAGCCTGAGCAAAGCCAATTTAACCATAGCGGTTAATTGGTATATTGGTAGCTGCAGCTGCAGAGCTTGAATGAACATGATGAATAACTCAAACTAAAGCTTATATTATTAAGCAATTTTCAGTCCTGATTCCTATTCGCTATGGCTATGCCCTTTATTAATAAATAATTTGCTATTGCTATTATATAATTATATAATAATTATATGGCTATATGGCTATATAGCTATAGCAGCTATGGCTATGTGGTAGCATATATAGGCCTATAGCTATAGCCTATACGCGATACGCCTATAATAACTATAATAGCTATTAAGTCTAAGGCTAAGCTAAGGCTAAGGCTAAGGGCTAGCTAACTACTACAACTACAACTACTAACTAGAACTAGCTATAGTATGCTATTTGCTATAGCTATAGCGCTTATTACTTGCGGGTTGCTCTATATTCTATATGACCGGACACACTATAGCAGGCGCAGCAACAGCCGGGACCAAGCGCGGTGCTGGCCGCATTCCGTCCGCTACCTTACACGCCACGACACCCACGCACGTCGCTCACACGACTCGAGCTCGAGCGACGGCGGCAGCACAGCAGCAAGGACGTATAAACGCCGCATCCAACGCGCGAATGAACGTGCAGTCGCTACGTCTGGCGCGCTGTCGTCTCGTTGCGTATGCGCACCACGAAGCGCCCGGGCCCGCTCATCATCATGAAGAAAGAAGCAGTCTTAGGCGAGGAAGTCGAAATCGGGCGTCTTGACGGCGTACGCGCGGAACGAGTCGGCGCAGGCGCGCAGGTCGGCTTCCAGCTCCTTGAAGCGCTGCCCCGTGGTGCCGGTGACGAGGCCAACCACGGTGTCGCCAATCACGTGGATGCAGGCAACGCCCTAAATAGGGCCAACAAAGAAATTGAATTGAATGTCCATAAAAGTGTACATCGACTACTAACCACTAACGCGTACTCGCCTCTACATATTCTGCACCTGGCAGGGCACGTAGCCCCTTCTCACCCGGTCCTAATTCAGCTTTCTCTACTATTGGTATTAGACAACTGTATACGGTATACAATCTTTTGTCGCATCCGTACCTTGCGGTCCACGGTGAAGCCCGCGCGCGTGAGCAGCGTGTACCCAAAGTCGATGTAGGCAACGTCGACGCCATCGGGCGCCTTCGTCCGCGTCACCTTCTTCACCTTCATGTCCTCGAAGACGTCGCTGGTCATCTGCGAGGAGAGGAAGCCCTTAAGGTATTCCTTGTCGACCGTCCCGAGCGTCTTTCCGGCGGGTAGCTTGACGGCCACAAAGTCGGCGAAGTCGCCCTTGAGGTAGTTGTTGGCCGCGATCTTGCCAGCCTCGCCGTTCTCCGTGATGGTCGGCGTCTCGACCAGCCACCCGGTCGGGTAGAGAAACTTTACCAGCAGGGTCGAGGTGAAGGCACGCTCCTTCGTCTTGGCTCCGTCAATGTTGGCCGGCGGCGCGGCGCCGATGTACTGAACCAGAGGCGAGAGCCCGTTGACGACGGGCAGCGGCGGGAAGCCCTGCTGCACGAGGAATGCGGCGGTGCCCTTGGCATCACGCGGCCTGTGCAACGCAAGGAGGCCAACGTCGTAAGTGCGGCGGTGTGGCTGCCGCACAACCAGCGCCACCGGGTTCACCGCCGGCGCCGCGTGGCACTGGCGCACATGTTTTGGTTGGCGCCACGCACGTCGGCCAGCGCAGCGAAAGGAGCAGGCATCACGGCGAAAGCCGCGGCGCCCGCGAGCACACCGCGCCGGGTGAGCCCCGCGCCGTCGATGCGGGGAAGCTGCAGCGCCGCAGCGAGCGGCGCGAGGAGTGTCAAGAGCGCGACAGCGCCCATTGATCTCGTCGGGCGCCGAAGTTGACTTTTCGACGAAATTACGTAATAAACGTTTATAAGATCTATTTTGAGGTCATTTGGCGCCAATTTCGGCGCAGCTTTTTCGTCTCTCGCTGCGCGCACGTCTCGCAGTCTATCACCAGCGCTCGGCGCCCTTCGCAAACTCCGTTCTAATCAGCCACCAGGCACAACGCCCAGTTCCGCCGCCGCTATCCAACGCAGCTCGCTTCCCCGCGCACGGGTCGAGCGCAAACCCCCCAGCCATTCGCGGCGCCAGATACGCCGACGCGACCCGAGGACATGCCATGGACACCGCGGCCGCCGCTCGTGATGGGCGACGCCCTTCGCCGGGGCACTGGCAGCCGAGCCCCAACAGGATGGCGAGGCACGCGAGGTGGCGGCGGTGTGGCAGCGGCAGCGCACGGCTGCAGCAGCAGCGCAATGCAGCGCTGGCGGCCGAGGCGGCGGGGTAGCCGCTGCAGCGGCAGCCGAGGCAGACGCAGCTAGCGGAGAACCTCGCGGCGAAAATCGAGGAGCTGTCGTCCGAGCGGCTCGAGATTGCAATTGCGCGAGAGGAGACGGCTGCGTTTCAGCGACGGCCTGCGTGCCGCTGCAGCGGCACGCGGGGTAACCACGGGTCGCTCGCTCGCTTACATTGGAGCGGGACGCGCACACGCCGCGCTGGAGCGGGCCCAGTCTGCGCTGCGAGAGACGCAGGACGAGTCGGCGACGGCAAGGGCAGCTGCCAAATCCGAGGCGGAGGGCGCTCGCTCCCGTGGCCAGATGGATTCGCGCGTCATGGTTGAAGCGTACCTGCGCGCGCAGAGCGACGCTTCCTGGGAGCTGCTCGTGGCGAAGCATGCCGCCTCTTCGGCGCGTGTTGCGGCCGACGACGCCGCGCAGCACCTGCGCGCCGCTAGCGCGGCTGCCGAGGGACAGATTGAGCTGCTACAGCGGGACCTGACGCGCGGAAAATCGGAGGTGGAGGCGGCGGCGCGAAGCGGCGGCAGGCGGGTGGAGACCCTCGAGGCGCAGCTCGCGCGTGCCCTGCGAAAGCTGGCGCAGAGATAGAGATATGAATATACCTTGGGCGCCTTGAGCAGGACGGGCGTCGCGGCGCAGACTGCTGACTGTGTGTATATATATATATATATATATATATATATATATATATGTATATATATATATATATATATATATATATATATATATATATATATATATATACATGTATACATATGTATACTGACATTATCGTTGCAATTTCATAATTGTCACGACCCATTTATACGTGACATGGCTTATTCACA